>Ga0209454_1002216_pt1 | contig 13023 bp, 8 predicted proteins | sample WorMetHERISLAND1_2_FD_187400 | JGI IMG/M metagenome (GOLD analysis project Ga0209454, IMG submission 187400) | Marine gutless worms symbiont microbial communities from Max Planck institute for Marine Microbiology, Germany - Olavius geniculatus... | ecosystem: Host-associated > Annelida >...
TAGGTATATACTGTCTAGTCAGTCTAAAGCAGCGAGCAACATAAACTCCGTTAACGAGGTCTGGGGCAGAGCCCCAGCCGCAAACAATTTTAGCAAACTCTTAAAAATTTTAAAATCAACTTTTCTGACGCCAAAAATCGACCAGCCGAAGTGATTACATTTCCAATTGAGAGACAAAGTCATTGGGTGTCCCCGCGAAAAAAAAATTTGAAAAAGACCATTTATCCCTGTCCGTAATGTATTGATCTTCGTGGTTTAAGCCTCGTGAATGTTCTACAGTATAACAATAGCTGCATCGCATTTGCGGCGCCAATTAATGGCACGGACACTTTTATTAGTAAGTTTAGGTGGAATATGGCTTGCATCATTCATATGGCTAGAGGCTATAGCCTACTATTAGGCTAAGCTTCGATTACGTGAAACGGCCTCGTGAGTAGATCAAAGCGTTTATAGACATAGCTGTCTTTTGTTTATGACAGAAGGCCAAGCAGTCCGGAATACACGGAATTGCGGCTTGACTCGTTTGGCCCAAGCTCAACCACTTTGATTTGTTGTAGATTTATCAAATAACTTGTTGTACAGCATGCTGTGTGATAAATCTAGCTTACAACAAATCGAAGCAGGTAGAGTTTGGGCGTATGCTGATACGAAGCGCTATCAACGATCGAGTGACTCAGTGCAAAGAGCTTACTAGGCGATGAGCACTTCAACATTTCAACTGCATGCTGCTGCTGCTGCTGTAGAATTACTGGCTTTTTCAAACTCAGGGCCTAGCAAATGTTCGAAAAGATAAATTAAAATAAAACAACCTGCAGTACCGCCATTTTTTGTTTTATCGCAGTGCATGCAAGCCCCTGCGATAAAATATAAATTTTCAGCAAATTTGTAGAGCCACGTTTCACCGCCATGATCTTCATTTTCCGAAGGGTAAGTTTTGAACTAAGTTAAACGATTTTTTTAGACGTCGTAATTCATTACTGTTGGTGCATTCTCGTACTAAGGCCTTGCAATCAACACCTGTGATTGACTCGTGTGGTATGCGAGATACCAGAAAGACCTATACATCAAGACTGGGCAGGCCAAAGGTCAAAGGTCAAGAATGACATACGAATAGACGGACGACACCAGAAAAGTACGCACCACGAATACGCCACAATCGCAAGGGACGTACGCAGCTGACGCTAGCGATGCAACTGTCATTTTTGGCGTTGCGTTGAATAGAAACCGAGCATTAGTCGACGTAACAGATTTCAGATTCCAAGCGCGGTATTCGGAGTTGAACCTCGTTCATTTCGCAGTGATACAGTTTTCACAATTCTCGGCTGCAGTCATGCATCATAAAGCAAACGACGGTGTAGTCTATGCGATCTCAGCGTCGTTTAAGAAGGATACGATACCGCACTGTCTGGAGTGGTATAAGCTTACACACTCAAGCAGTGCAGCAGTATCGAGTACTTCTGCCGAAACCGAATCAACTACGCTTGGCTGGCGATGTGTCTGCAGTCTGCAGTATGTGGTCTATACCTGTTGGGATGCGGACGACGGCAGCCCGTGCGGGCTGCGGCAGCTGAAGCGCCGCGAGTAGAACAAATGACATTAGCACGGTGAGCAGTAAGCGACGCACGTTGAGCGGAGTAGCGGCATAGTCAAGCCGTGCCTGGCGCGCACAGCAGCCGCTAGCTGGCGCTGCCGTCGACACGACGTTCTTCGGACACATCTGACTCTACGCTGTCTGTCTGTCGGCAGCCAGAAACACACCAGCTTCTTGTCGACTCTGTACACTGTACAGACAAAATAGTTCTGCGTCAGTAAGTACCGGTAAGTATGGAAGTGGACATATGAAGATAGAACTGCTGTTTAGTTTAGTAGCCAGCTATAGACGGAGATATGTTACGGAGAATGGAAATGTACGATGTAGTCAAGTCCTCCTAGTTCGAGTTCGAGTGACAAAAGCTAAGGACTCAAATCCGACTTGAGTCCACTGTCGGAGACTCGATTAGGCTATTACAGTAGGTCTACATGACTGCGTGGGTCCAAATACAGCAAACACGAATACAAAACAGAGATAAAATATTTCTGCAATAAATGAAAAAATGACCGTTTTTTGTTACAAAATGTCCAGTTTATTATAAGTACGCATTCAGTGGGTTTGCAGGCCGCACACGGTGGCCGTGCGGCAGGCGGCTCTGGTTAGTGACGAAAGCGCATTAGATGCGTGCGCATGCTCGCGACGATGCGCTATACAAATTGACGACCTTTACCTTTTTACCTTTTTGATTCCCAGTCCAAGTCACAAAAACAAAGACTTGGGTCTGACTAAAATCCATTGTCAGACTCGAGTACATACTACGTCACTGATCTCAGCAGCTATTATTATGCCTCAGTGCAGCCGCCATAATACTGTTAGTAAGTGCATCGCTGCTGCATCGATGCGTCTTCTACTGTCACTGAAGTAAACTGCACCAAACTGATTTATAAGCTACAGTGCGTTAACTGTTAAAAACCTCGAATGCGCTAGATTTCCTAGTAAAACGAAAAGTGGGAAGACGTTAAAAAGTACACGAAGTGTGTGCTGGTTTCAAGATAGCTTGGAAGAACGTTCCAAGAAGATAAATTGTAAGATAATCCGCCATTTTAATGGAGACTTTATTTGTTCGCTGATAAAATTATTAATTCCAGTCTTTCACGGCTATTAAAATTATTAACAAAAAATTTGAGCTAATGCTCACGAGACGCACGAAAGCCTATAGCAGTTCCTGTTCGCAAACTGTCAGTCTATCTCCAGCCATTTTGTCGCAGTTCAGTCTTACAGTGTACGCTGCAGCCGAAGATCGCAAGAATCAATAAAAACCCATTATTTTGGAAATTCAAAGTCTTTCCAAGTCATCGATGTTGATACGACTGATAAGCTCGTCACTAGTGCTTGTGATAGGCAGCATGCCCATGCCTATCTGCAACCTTTTTCACTAAAGACTGGCCAACAACGGTAAAATAACGACTTTTACGGGGCTACCGCTCTTTGATGCCCTCATGCGCAGGTTTCCTTGAACCTAGAAAATCGGGACTTGGAACATCGAAATCTACGTTCAATGCTATCTCGATTTTGGAGCAATTTGCTCTTGAAATGTGTCTCGCAGCCAGAAATTGACAAAAAATTTATAAAACCCTTATTTTGGCGTTTAAGGTCATCGAAGGTCGTTGAATTCGGTGCCAATCGAGAGCCAGTGTACGACTTTCTAATAGTAACCTAAGCCTTATCTCGCACCGTTATTGAGATACAGCGACTTATTGGCTAAAAATCGCAAATTTTTTCTACCCCCTTTCATTTAGCGTTTTCGTTCGGAGTGACTTTCTCCGAATTTATGGAAAAGCTTTACGGTTTCTAAAACTAAAGTCTTCCAGGCAACCGACGGTGAAGATTTGGTGATCCTAGCTTGCACCGTTTTTGACTGATCCACCCGTGTGACCGTCGGACGAAAAGACAGAATTGCGATGGCTAAGACGCGCTAAAGCAGTCTAAATGCTTACGCGCGTGAAAATGTATGTTTTGCAATGATGTTTTACGAACGGCTAAATTCAAGTAGATGATGCAATGTTCACTACGATCTCACTTAGCCTACATGATGATTTTCTTCTGCAACACCGTGCACGAAAATTTTTTTTGACTAGTCAAGTTACTGCGCCAAAAGCGGATGCAATATTCAGCAAGAGACTTGTTTTAAAAGCAAACGGGAAATCTGACACGTGCCAAGGGATAAGTAACACCGCCATTAAGTGGCGATATGATATCGCTGCAATATTGGTTACTTTATCGATCGCATTGCATCAACGTGGGCCGAGCAGCAATCTAAAAGCATTTTCGGGAAGCATCGTTTCCGCACTTTTGCAGCAAATGTGACATATTATCGCCAACGTGAAAAACACGACTGCCAAACGCGCAAAATGTACAAATGTTAGATAACTGCAAAGTCATAGCCTACACGTGGTGCAAAATAACATTATACCGTGCAAAAATGCATAGACTGCAGCCTGCAAATGCAGCAGCAAGCTTGCAAGCTTGTAGATTAGGAAAATATCCAGAAAACGCCTGGCAATTTTACTGGGATGTCTTTGAAAGGAAATGAAAAAGTATATAACCCTGTAATTGTAACTTGCTAAAAATGTGACTGAGCACGTAGGTTTACCACATCTGGAAAGGATAAATCGCACGATAATGAAGAAAAAAACAGCAAAGATTTTAAATTACAGGCTAAATAGTTGAATGTGGAACTCACTGTCAAAACATTTTTGTGCGCGACGTCCGTGCCATCTTTGGAGAACGTTTGCTCAAAACAATTTTAAAGTAGCTTATAGTATTGTGTACTCTGTACACAGAGTAAAAAAAGTTTGGTGATAATTGTGATAGCTTATAGCTGGCGTTTATCTCGTTTGCTAAATCGAGACGTTTTGCTTCGACATTACGTCAACTGACCAAAACTTTGTTTGGGAAACATAAAGCCAGAAAAACGTCGATCCTTCGTGCAAAATTACAACAACAACGACGACATAATGACTGCTGTTGTCGTTGTCGTTGTTGCTGCTTCTGGTACAACTGCTACTGCTACCGGTACTATATTAATATTAATAGGATTTGTATTAGTACGGGGTGGTCCAACCGTTTAGCCGTGCCCGATCAAAGCTCTGAAACAGCTGGCAGCTCACTAGCATTAGACACAGCGCAAAAATCAATTATTGGGGGTTTAGTCAATTTTGCGCATGTGCAACAAAAAGCGTCTACAAAGAACAAGAAGCCCAGCTGCCGCTAAGATCACAGTACTGGTCGTCAGTAACCTTCAAGGTCATCTAAGGTCAATGACTTTTTTTATCTTATTTAAAAGGGTGTATGCGATTTCCTATTAGAGATTAATAGTAACCTTGGCCCTATCTCTCACCATTTCCGAAATAAGGCCACTTGTAGCTTGAAACTTTCCATTAATAACTGCGACCAAACCGCTGCAGATAGAAACATGGTTACTATTGACAGCCTATTGCAAAGTCGTCAGCGCCCTATCCGATGGCCCAACGCCGACCCCCTACGACTTACCGTGTAGTCAGAATACCGCACGATTCGCATACCATGAGCGATATGACTCTTCAAGGTCATCCAAGGTCAATGATTTTTATGTCATTTAAAGCCAATATGCGACTTCTTATTAGTGATCAACAACAACCTAAACTTCATGTCGCACCGTTTAGGCACAATACATCCGTGACAAACGACGACGGACGGACGGACGGACAGACGGACAAACAAACAGACGACAACCATACCACTAGCTCGATTGTTACTTAAGCACAGTCGACTAAAAACAACTTAAAACGTGCTTTTATTTCTCATATCGTTACGTTCGCCATTCTTAACGCAAACTATAGCTATCATTAATAGTCGCTCTACAGTAAAAATGTTTTAAAAATTACCATTAAAAAAACTGAAAATGCTTTTAAAGTGTTTTATCTGACGTAAATTCAAAGCTGACATACTGTACAATGAAATGTGCACCAAACCTAAATTTGAAAAAAAAACTTACCAAAACCCCCTATTTAGGAAGCTCAAGGTCGTTCAAGGCCACTTATGTTGGCACTCCAGAAAGCTTGTCATGATATGCAGCAAGTCCGTGTCTATTTGCAACCGTTTTCACGCTGGATGAGTCAACAGCGATAAAATAACAATTTTTAGGGATTTTTTAGGGACATTCTCGTTCGAGGGAAATCCCCTAACCCAGCGTCACGAAATTTTGCTACAAAACTAGAGTCTTTATGGCAATCAAGAGTAAAGATTTCATAATCCTAGCTTGCGCCATTTTGATGTAATCGCAGAGTGTGACAGGCAGACGAACGGACGGACACACACACACAGACGCCTATATGAGAGCTAGGACGCGCTGAGCATAGCTGTTGCGCGTAAAGAGTAATGATGACAGCAAACGCAAACGGATTTTTTTTCTGCGACAGAGCCTTAATTAAGCACGGCATCTTGGTAAAAGACAGCTAAAAAAGCAATCGTATGAAAAAAAAATCACGAGTATCTACCTGATTGCAGAACAAGCGACGAATAGCCAGTAGTTCACAAGCCAACAAGTTGCCTGAGTCGACTTCGGACGGACTGACTTTATATCAGAGCGTCCAGACCTACACGTTTCGCGGTAATTTTATAGCACGGATTACGAGCGGACGGATGACGTACAGTAGGCCTACGTCGCTCGACGGCGCGCTGCGGCGTCTTGACCGATGACAGCGCGGATGCACGCACGTTCACGCAACACCAGCAGCTGCAGCAGCAGCAGCAGTATTCAATCGTTCACACCTATCAGTCACAGTATATCGAGTATACACTATGATTTGCCTACGACGCGACCACGGCGTGCATGCATAGTCGGCGGACACATCTGTGAAGTAGGCGGTGCTGATTATGATGACTGTATGGATCAAAAGTTATCAAAATAAAGAGTAGGCGGACAAGACTAGTTTGTGACTAACTCGGCATTAAAATGGGGTATATAAAAATGGTAAATGGCAGGTAAAAAGAAAAAGGTCATGATACTTGCCATTGCGCTGCTGGATGAGACCGACTCGTGACCAGAAGCGCTTTACGGTCTCGAAGTTAGTTATTGTAGCTGAGCGGCATGAGGTACAGCGCACTATGCGGCCATCTATCGCATGTGTCATTGAACATTTAACCCTCGGTGCAGCCCGCAGACATAGCACTGTCCCAATCAGCCATATTAGGTTTTCATCTACTTGTGACAATTACCATCCCGCCGACGAGAGGCAGCTGAGTATAGACTCTCCGTATACGCCAGTAATTTCGGCGAAGTCCACTGTTGAAATATGCGTCGTAGCCTGAAATTGCGAAAAAAGTCACTAAAGCCCGCTTTTTGGATTTCAAGGTCGTTTAATATCGTTCAAGGTCATAAACGTAAGTAGCCCCCCCCAAAAAAAAAACTCGCCAGTAGAGACGTCAGTTACGATAAGCAGCAAGTCTGCTGTCTATCTGCGACCGTTTTAACGAAATTTGTGACAGCAGCAGAAATCGCGCATTTTAAAAGAAGTAGGCCTACCAAAATTTGAGGCCTCCGTACGGAGAACTCTTTTGAATCTATGTTTAATAATACAAATTGCGTACGCAGGTTGGCTTGGTTTATCTCCAGTCATTTTGGCGCAGTTCATTTTTGAAATGTGCACCGCAGCCTATAGGGCCTATAAAATCGCGAAGAATTCTCTACAACCCTTCTATTTTGTGTGTTCAAGGTCGTTCAACGTCATCGATGTTTTTACCCTTGGAATGCTCGTCAGTGTCCATCTGCAACCGTTTTCATGTTCAACGAGTCAATAGCGGTAAAATAACAACTTTTCAAGGGATACCCCACTTAGGGACACAAAATAATTTTGGTCACGCAAAAACTAGACATCCACTCCATCATGCAGTGAAAACCCAAAATATCATTATATCCCGAAGTCTCTATTTCATCTGGGGTATCAAGTCGTGACTGGCAGACAGAATTACAATAGCACGTGCTTATTAGCACGTAGTAGGCCCATATACGTACTGTTGTGCGTAAAAAGGCGGTTCATATAATTGAAGCAAATGTTCGAAGTGTCGCCACCAGTTCTCACTCGATTGCCTCGTCTATGACTTGCTGCTACATGACAGACTTTATAGCTCACGAAATTCAGGTCAGGATTACTTAACCCATTCATGCATAGCGTCCCAAAATGGGACACTTAGTTTGACGGCAAACTATAAAATAATTCAGGCACTAATGGGTTAAAGGCCACAGGTCTGTGTCACTAAAGTGCGGTGTTACGTGGGCCGAAAACGCCAAGGTGTCAGAAGTAAAAGTCGTATTCTATTATAAAATGATTTCTGCGTATTTATATTGGAAAATAGATGTGATGATGATGATGATGATGACGATGACGCAGCACAAAAAAACGAAGCAAAATCAGCAGAGAAAAATAATGCAAATCAGAACAAACTGTCATAAAATAGGCAGCATGTGGCATGAGGAAATTCATTAGGCTGCTGCAAAGGTGGCAGCTATTGTGTTTGACCGCTGACGTTAGGCGGACCCGGGCTTACGTCATTTCGTCGGCAAGTCTCAGCCTGCAGTTTAATTATAGGACGGACACTGGGTAATCTTAAACAACAAAACGGCGCGTGGGCATCGCCACACTTCACGCGATCTTGTAATAACGCTTTACGACCGTACTAGACTTGCAAGCCACCACCGCCTTCATAAGCGACTTCACACGAATGGCTATTATGGCCCAGGCCATTGCAAATTATGAGAGGTCAACCATGCACTGTTCGACGTTATCATTTATCATTATCATTAATGGGTTTGCTCATGCCAATTTATACACTAAATATGTACATTTGCTAGACGTTTACAGACTTACAGTTTAAAAGCCACGTGTTTATTGTGCTGAAATTTTGGATGATGTGTCCAGGAAACCAGATTTTTCGTTCTTTTTCCTCCCACCACCAGAGACGGCGCTGTTTGGTTTGTACTTTCACACTGAGATCAACATTCATGCATAATTTATATTTCATCCTGTCACTAGTACTAAACGTTTTATATACAACTCTATTTGTCATTCAATGACAGCAAAGAAAAAACAAAAACAGACAACAAGCAAGAAACGGAAACTAGGCTTACATCTTCTGACCAGTACTATTTCTTAACTCGCTAATAATCCTTTTCTTTCCACTGTATTTATAATCCTTCGTCACAATATCATTCCGTTTTTGTTCCATTAGCAAATCTGCACCGTATTGGGTAGTATTTTATTCTCTAAAATTTGTATATTGTATTGCATATCCTAAAGTTCATATAAGTGTTACGTAATCGAGCGCTAATCTCGCTACTAAAAGAATAAAACTTACTTAAACCCGAAGACAATAAGAAAAGGGCTTGACGGGAAAAATAAACCCGCGAAACGTTTTAATTAGCCCGCTTAGCACAAAGGCTATAAATTTAAGTTAAGATTAGCAGTAAAAATTTTATTAGTCCGCCCTTTCGGAAGGACTTGTGTTTTGCCGCAGATGTTTATTTGGCGGCACGTCATGTCGGCCTAATTTAGGAATAAAGGGTGAGATCTCCGAGATGCGTCAGCCGATGGGCGCGAAATTTTGCACGATGATCACTAAACTAGTAGATTGAATTTTATAATGCCGGTCCAAAATTTCGAGGAGCCCTCACCCAAAAAAACTTAGAGGCAAAAACATGCAAAATTTGGCCCCATTTCGGACAACTTCGAAGTTCGGTGGCGAATATCTCCGGAATGGATAAAGGTATTCAAAATTGGACTAAGAGATTTTGTACCGCAATTCCTTCCGCGTTGGGTGACAAAAGTTCGGTGAACTGTGGTCCACTAATCGCGGAGATTAAAGGGTGAAATCGTACCCACCCAAATCGACTTTATAGGAAAACCATATTTCGGCTCCTAGGGGGTGCTGCGCCCCCAAATTTTACACGCGCTTGAAAATGACCGTCTTACTAGCGCACCCTCCAGCGAAGACGGGGGTCCCCCTTACAATTTTTTTTCAAAAAGAGTCAAAATTGGCTTAAAATGTAGTAAAGGAGCGCTTATAACTTCGGAGTTAGGGGTGTAGCCCAACGAAAGTTTGGCACATGACGTGCCGCTATCTAGGCATGATAAATTGTGTACAAGGTTTATAGGGCACAGCTCTCTTAAAATTTGGGAGGGCAAAAAACGTGCAAAAGTCGGCCTAATTTAGGAAAACGTTTGATTTTGAGCGCAAATATCTCTGGAAGGGATAAAGACAGCGGCAAACTGTAAACGGCATCAATGAGAACGATCTTTTCGGCGTTGAACAAAATAAATTTTGTAAACCTCGGTTTAGTACTAATAAAGTTATAAACGCTCATGTTGACCCACCCTAAGTCGACATTGCGCGTTCTGCGTATGTTAATGCATTTGAGTTCGCGCCACATAACTTTGCTGCCGGAAAAATTTTACCCCTCCCCCTCCTCCCTGAATTCCCCCCAATCGGACTTAGAGCGCCGGGCGGACTCACGTTGGGCTTTGCCCCAAATTCTAGTTGTAAGTATTTCAGCAACTTTATCAAATACTGTATGATTATCAAAACTTTCTCCATTATACTTTTATGGTCTGAAGGAAATTTGCAATAAAGGCATCTATTGAATATTCCATATCACCTCAAACGTGTAACTTTGTTAAATGCTAAAGTCAAAAAACCAGTTAAGATAACCAAAAGACGTAAATTATTACGTCATTTTTGCATAAAACAAAATTTGGCAAACATAAACAAAAGTTAGTTGTGTTCAAAAAGTCCAATTTTTGCCGGTGCTCGAGCTTTAAGCCGACCGATCTGTTCGCGACGCACAGAGGCAGACTAAGCGAGTCAGTCCAATGTTCGACATCGCCCGGTGTACCTGCGACTAGACTAACTCAAAGATCTGTCACGTTGCTGTCCTGCTAATACCTACCGGCCCGTTGTCAGTGGATCGTCGGCTTGACTCAGTCACCTGGCAACTAATACAAGCAACTGACTGGTCTGATTTGATCTCATCATGATCCTTGAAGGCACAGCGCTTCACGATTCAATTAACACCGTCGTTGTCGTCATCGTCATCGTCGTCGACACAAGCTCGACCGGAAGCACCCCGGCGCAGCTAGAATCCTACCGGAAAGCGGTCAGAGAGGCGTCCGAGTTACCACGTTACAACCGCAAGATTACAGAGACCGCACGTTACGGCTAGCGTCAAAAGTCAACAGTCACCAAACTCTACAGGGTGGACCAAAAAAGTGTCACCCTGTTCAACTACGTCAATGTAATAAATGCAATATAATTGTTATTTACACTTTTTGAACAATTCTAACATTCACTATTAATTATTCACAGTTTATACGAGCACACATATTTGAATACATTTTCGTAATTATTTTGCAACATAAAATATGCAAATATGGTTACCTTACAAGAAAATAAACTCAAATATTAAAAGAGTGTCACTTCTTGGTCCACCCTGTGTATCCATTAGCCTAGTCCTTAACTAGGCCTCTGCATAGTTTCTGCACGAGGACCTTTGGCTGGTTTATAGGCCGGGATTGATATAGCATCCCACTTGACACATTGCCTCGTGTGACATGGTTTACCTACTAATGAGTTTGTGACTTTGTGTGCACTGTAGGCCCGGTATCCGGACATCTTGGTTGTTCTATTGTCCCTTTGGTCCGGACACTTGGACTGGTGTAGTTAGCAGTCGATTTATGGTCGCGTCGCATTACATTACATTACAAATTACAATTTTTTTAACATGGCCTAAGTAAAAAAATAAGTAAAAAACCTAAAGGTCCACAAATAAAACCGCAAGTCACGACAAACTATGTATGACTGTCTGGAAACCACGACAGTGTGTCACGTGCGACAATGTCTGGTGGCCTGAAGAACGTCCAAGACACGTGGAAAACGTGGCTACCAAAGTAGTGGCGCCACACACAATCCAGATCTGAACGGCATGTCACATGATGTCAGGCTAAACGTCGCAGGTCATTCAGCAAACAGCGGGAAAACGATATCAAGTTGTCAATCAGCTGATCGACTTAAAGCAAGTTAGTTGCAATAAAAACGTTTCTGCACATCAAAAAAACAAAATAGCAAAATGTTTGCGTGGCACATGATAAAAACCGTAGTACATGTAAACGCGGGAGATAGTTAGCTAAAAATAGGCACTAGCAAGTCAATTTCTCCTCTAAAAAAGTGCCACATATCTTTGCAGTTGCAAACATTTGGTGTGCACATGAATCACAGAAACGTGCATGACCACACGGAACAAACACAATCTTAGCTCTTGGGTTTCACCGATACGCTGTACAAGCCCATATACCGGCTGGTCGTGACCTTTACTCAACATTTCTATTTAACTCGGCGTATCCAGTCGTTCGCTGTTACTCGCAGTTTCCCTTACTCGACATCTTCCGTTATTGCCTTTAACACAACGTTTCCTCTACGCGACATATCCAATGACAGGCATTACATGTACTTGCATTTTTACTCAAGGATTCGATTGCCAGACGTTTCAATTACTCGTTTAAGCGTTCTCCACATTTAATGCTAGTAGGAAGAACAAACCAAGTATGCATCAAAAGCGTCCACTCTACCTTATACGTGTAGAGGCGTACACGAATGCAACTGCATATAGACTGCATTCTTGGAAAAATAAAGTCGCTATCGCTGTATCCAACGGTACCATTGCCGACCACTACGACGACCGTTTAGCCACAATACATGAGCTACAGATAAACAGACGACAGACAAACGACATTTCATACCCAAAGCTTGATCTATCGGTCGGCCAAAATAAGGCAATAAAATTATGCAAAATTTCACGACAGTTGGGAAATACTTATTTCAATTCAAATGTGTGTTTACCTTTTACAATTTAACAATTTAAAAAACAGAAATGTCTGCGTCCTGTTTTCTTTTTCCGGGGGAGAGGATGGACGCCTTTGCCCTGCTGCAATTTGTGAAAAATTATGAAGCTACATGTAAGCAAGATAGGCGTCTGTGCATAATGGATACGGATGGGAAATTTCATATCCACGGCAAGCCTGCTAATCAGCTTCAGATGGCAGACACTCAGTGAGCGTAGACCCTAATTACTGTTGTGCGCTATAGCGACTGAGTCGCACCGAATCAAAGATGAGAACGTAACGTGACATTACACTACACACGTCATCGTCGAGCCTAATGACTCTTACATTCATTCTTGCTCGTTTTACGTTTTAGATTTATTATTAGGCCGACCGGAACGGTAGTTCCCGGAAGGCCTTATGTTTTATTGCAGTTCTTTATTTATTCTTTTTTTCTATTTCAACGCGAGATCTCCGAGGTCCCTCTGCCGATCGCAGCGAAATTTTGCCACATGGTCGGAAGCATGTTCAGTTTTATAATGCTTGTCCAAAAATCTGAGAGCCTGCCCCTCCCCTGCCCCC
>Ga0209454_1002221_pt1 | contig 13018 bp, 6 predicted proteins | sample WorMetHERISLAND1_2_FD_187400 | JGI IMG/M metagenome (GOLD analysis project Ga0209454, IMG submission 187400) | Marine gutless worms symbiont microbial communities from Max Planck institute for Marine Microbiology, Germany - Olavius geniculatus... | ecosystem: Host-associated > Annelida >...
GTCTAAACACCATAACGCAACTCTCCAGAACATCAAAGGTAACAACCATAACGCAACACTACGATTTTTACAATTTCAGTTAATTGCTTCCTTGCTCATAAGTAATTAGCGGCAGCAACGTTGATATAAAAGCGTCCATGCAACACCTCGCCTGTGGTGCAGCCAGGAATTGTCAAAGGGTGCATTCCTGAGGTTCCCAAGTGCGAAGTTTAAGGTCAAATGCCGAAAGCGAGAGAAGGCTTATGGGCGAAAGCCAGCGAAGTGGTGTTGTGACGGCAAAGTGACGACTTACGTGGAGTCGACTGCCGGTCGTGTCACTATCAAATGGTTACTAGTTGGATGGGTGACTGCCTGCGGACAGGTAAATTATCGCGGTGTATAAACAACTGCAAAGTCAACTACTTAGCTTTTCATCTCTCCGGGGCGCGTTCACCTGTGTCCGGTGGCAGCTAACACTGTGTGATCCCATATGGCAGGTGACGCTTCGTAGCTTTGTGATGGGTTTTCTATTAAAAGCTATACACCAACTTTGCTTTCATTTTCTACCTTTTAACTGCTTTAAGCTCTTCCAGCGGTCTGTGACGCAAACTCGCGCCTTGTTAATTAGCGACATGCAAAACGTCATTACAGACAGATCGCGGATAGTATACGAAAGACCACTCCATGGAACTGAGTAGGCCTACGTTACGTTCTGAGATGTCTATCCAGTGTAAATTATGCCTTCCTGCGGAGGTCAAGTCACTGTCATACTTCCGATAGCTGGCGACGATGCGGGGCAGTGTCTGGCACTAAGGACTCGTAAGCTGCGACAGTAATCGATTCGGCTAAAAATAAAGGCATGGACCAGAACGGCGATCGATTCCTAATCAAGAGACTGGCGAACGCGAAAGCGCCGGATCAAATCAGCGAGCACTGGCAACGTGTCTCTCTAGAGACAAATGAGCACTATTTGCTAAACTAACTGTAAAGGAACCAATAATTTACAATAAGATTAGATAAAGTTATTGACTTAAAATGAGTTGATTTGTTTCCGTAACTGCTCAGCAAACGTAATATTAGAAGCGAGATAAATTTCGTCAGTCTCGTCGATTCATTCAGTCTTTTCTGTGCTTCCGCGTTAAACGGAGCTTAATCAATTAATCAATTTTATGGCCAATCCACACCAACCAGCCCACGCAACTCAACTCAACAGTTGATTTGAGTCGCGTCGGCGTTGTAGATGTGTATTGGTCATTAGTGATAGAGCTACTTCAAACTTCAGTGCTCACTAAGCAAATTTCAGTAATGATGTCTGCGTGATATGGCCGACAACAACTGTGATGACGTCTAAAGACCCATTTTTGACGCCTTTTATATTCTGTGCAGCGCCTGCGCAGCGACGCTCCTTCGCTTTGTATGCATCATAATAGTTTGTGTTACTTAGTTACTCACTTATTTACTTACGTATGTGTTTATGTGTTCATATGTGTTCAGCGATAACGAGCAGTCTTTACTGACTAGGCTGCAGACGAGATCGACATCACCAACCGTGCAGGTGGCATAACGACTTTTGATGAGTCCAGTGGTCACGTGACCGATGACGTCACGTGACCCCAGAGTTCGACAACGTGTAAATCCTTGCGTTCTCGTTTGCAACAACCGTTCTTCTGTACGATTTAGTGCCACGCTAGTGTAATGGTTAAGACGTTCGACTTGCGATCGGGAGGTCGTTGGTTCGACTCTCAATTGGGTCGCTATCTATCTATCGCTATCGCGTATGGCCATAAGTGTGTCATATCATGGCAGTGGCGCGCAACAGTAACAGATTAGACTATAACTTTCGAGAAAGCGATATAAAAATATAAAGTGAAAGCTTACCTCTAGTTGTTCAATACTTGGTAATATATCCTTTGCTGATTACAACAGAGCGGATTCTTCGTGGAATCGAGTCCTACAGCCGACGAATGTAAGTAAGCTGAAGGCAGTTGACGCCAGGATTTCAATACACACGCAATGAGGTCTTGCCGATTTTTGATGTTTGAAATGTTTTGCTGCACATGACGTTTAATCAGTTTTCATGTATTTTCAATTACGTTGATGACTGGAGACTGTGCTGGCCAGGTTATACTAGGAACTTTGTTTTCTGCTTTCCACTGTCGAGTCAGCAATGACCGATGCACTCGTGCATTGTCATCTTGAAAGAACCATCGCTTCTGACTGAAGTATTTACACACCACTGGCCACAAATTCTTGTCTAGTATATCAATATACTTCTGTAAGTTGATATGTCCATCAACAGGCACTAAAGTTCTCACGCTGAAGTACGAAATGCAACCCCAGAACATTGCTGATATCTTGCGATTTCTGCCTCCACCAAGACATTTCGGTCAAGGAAAATCAAAAAATGAAGATGTTGGAGTTACTCATGAAGCAAGAAGACAAGAAGTTTAGTTGCCAAGAGCTAAAGAGAGAAGCTGAACGCTGGATCAAATTGCATCACTATTAACCAAATCTATCTTAAGCACAGCACACAAGAAAACAGTTATTAAGGTTTAAAAGGGTCAGCACTTATATATAGTCTATCAGATTTTGACACTCCTTGCTGATGCTGATGTGTCGTTCGCTTATCGTCAGCAAGATCGACTGCCGCAACAGACTGCTATTTTACGTCAGTTCAGTTAAGTTTAACTCATGACTTTAACGCACACACTATGGTGCAGTGGACTGAGAGCACTAATTGCTGAAATGATACATTGCAGGGGGGGGGCTCTTGAATCAGCCGAGATCACCAGCTTGTGCGACGAATGATGAACTCTCACTTTTGTTTTCGGCGCACTCGTCTGGCTGTACCGTCGGCGACCGAGATTTTCTGGTCGCTGCTGCTTATGTCTATCGAAGAGTCTGCATGAACACGTTATCTCCGCACCCTTTTTTGGCTGTTTTCCGGTTCCATCTAAAGACCCATTTTGGACGCGCTACAGTTATGCTGTAGGGCGTCCTTAGAACGATGTGTTGTTCGTCTGTCGTTTGTTTGTATTGTGGCAAAACGGTGCAAGATAGAGCCTAGATTGCTATTGATCACCACCAGGAAGTCACATACTGGCTTATTTCAAATGACAAAAATCATTAACCTTAAATGACCTTGAAGGGTCACAACGCACTATGCTATGCCAATCATGCGGTATTGTGGTTAAACAGTAAGTCATACAGGGTCGGCAACCTATCGGATAGGGCGTTGACAACATCGACATTTGCCAGAGAGCGTAACCGGTATATCCTGCATTAGCTCCCGTTTGAAAGACCGAAAGCGCGCATTGTGAAGGGATACTCGATCGTCTTTGATACCCTTGTGTGCAAGCCTCATTAAACTTAATTTATGGCTAAAATCTACCAAATTGGATTTCGGCTGGGCCTCCGCCCCAGACTCCACTGGGGAGCTTACAGCGCTCTCCAGACCTATAGCTAGATTTAAGGGATCCTACTTCTAAAGGGCGGGAGAGGGGAAACAGCTAGCAGCGGCAGCTAGGCTTTCTTGTTTCTTCACTTTTTCCTAACCGTGCTAGTTAATTTGCAGTGCCCGCGCAGTGACGCTTCGTCATTTTGTAGTTTGTACGCTATAATCGTTCATGTTACTTATTTGCTTACTTATGCATTCGCATGTGTTGAGAGACAGTGAGGTGTCTCGACTGGCGAATTAAGTTGCAGTCGACTCGGGACATCACAACTCGACTCATCACAAGCCAGGTCTGCCTGCAGAACGATGTCGCTCACGACATTTGCAGTCTACCCGTGAACTGCTAGCGGCTATATCAAATCGCAGCGCATTGTGGCTACTGTTAATCTACCCCTTCGAAGCTATTTTGCCAAAGGCGTCCCCACGTGATGAACTAAGGTGGACATGTTCACCTCAATACGGAAAAGGCTGTTCCTGAGATTGACGCAAAACCGGTGAGTTTTCACGAAAAAGGAAGCTAGAGTGGAAAGTGTCGGTTAGGTTTGAAGTTTGCAAAATGCAGAAAATAAAGCAAATTTGCTGCATCTCTTGGCCATTCAAAAGTTAAAGGTTTTCCGCGTTAGGGACCTTTGCCTCCTGACCACTGACCAGGTGTTCTGCTCTTGGACCCCGCTGAATGAGCGCTCAACCAGACCCCCGTTACAAGCTCGCGCGTACCATATGTGTCCACCCCACATTTTTTGACCTGGTGGTGCTTCTGTATCTTACTTACTTACTTACTTGCTTACATGCCGTTTACTGACCAGGCTGCAGTCCCTTTTCATTGCAAAAGTCTGCAAAGTTTCACTGTTTTAGGTCGATAACGATAACCGTGATGAATATTAAGGACCGACTGACCGGCTTCCTTTCTTTTTTGAAAATTTTAAATCGCCATAATTCTGCAACCGGTCATTTGATCCACTTCTGGTGTAGTTCAATGTAAGGTATTCGATGTCAGCGATCGAATGGTCCCGTGACTGATGATGTCACAAAACCCCAAAAGGCCAAAATTTGTTTCCCCAACATATTTGAAGCTTCGTGTCTGCGTAACCGTGCCTGGTAGGCCCCTAAACGTACCATTACAACAGACCATCTATAGCACTCCTCCCATGATGGTCTAATGATCATGTAACTGGTGACGTCACCTGATTTCGGCCGGCTGACGTTTTAAAAAAATTTCAGGTGGCCATTATCTAAGCATACAGTAGCCATTAATTTTGTGTAATAATTATTCGGTTCTACCGGGTATAGAGTTTCCCAACTTTCCGCCCATGGCTACCGTATCTAATGGTGCTACAATCTGCTCTGCTACTTCCTATAGAATCTAATCGCTTTCGTCATTCAAAAAATAAATATATAGGCGTTAAAATCAACAAAACATGTCAAAAAGCATTCCTGATATTATCGACTGTAATTTGGAAAAGTATTAACGTGTTTTAGTCGTTTATGACACAATTGGCTATCAAATGGCTGTTCAAGTTTCCATTTTACCGAACATCTGTTTTCACACCTGAGGAAAACAAAGCAAGCAAAATATGCGTTAAAAATAACAAAGAAAACATAAATCAACTTTATCTCCCCAGATATGTGGCCCCAAACAGCCCTGATTTCAGTCCGTTCTACAATGTCTGGGGTGTCGTGCACCACCGAGTCTCTCAGATGCTGTTTAGAAATGTTAATGAATTCAAAAAGCGACTGATTGAATTCTGAAACAGAACATTGTCGACACAGTTCTCAATAATTAGAGAATGCATCTGCGTGCCTGTGTTCACACAAATGGCTGATCTTTCGAATATTTATTGTCAGCAGTTGCACAATTGCAGAATAGGATAAACTTGCGATTCTTCACTATACAGTGAATGACTTGACGTGTGTTTAAACCGTGTAATAATAATAATAATAATAAACTGTCAGCCAAAGTGCTAAAAATTCGGACAAAATGTGCTAGTGGTTATTCATCCGGTTGCCGGATAAATAGCCGGCTAACACCGGCTATTCATCCGGCAATAGTTTTGAGCGACCTTAGCCGGTACGTACGAGCACCCAAGGGTGGTTGTCGTACCTCAGCAGAGACACACCCTCGCGGCAAGCCGCCAACTGACGACGTCAACCCTATCAGAGCAAGCTATCACGTGTTGCGTGCAGTCGGCCAAATGTAATGATTGTCTCGACTACACTGCAATTCATGACCTATGTTGCATTCTTAATTTGGGTGTCCATCTATCGTCACATAATTCTCTGAAATACGCTAAACCTAACTAACTCTAATATTAATTTTAATTCTATTTTATTACGCATAAGGCTTCTGCTATAGCGAGCCACACTACTGCCGCCGACTATCGATATAATCGAATCTATGATTGTGGGCCACGTTTTCGTTCAACCGGATAAATAGTGTACATGTTATTTGTTCGGCTGCCGGATATATAGTCACCGCGTATAGACAAGACGTTGGAAATGCTAACCAATTTTATGCTTTTTTGATATCATTGCAACGATGGAAACAGTAAAACAAATCCACGATGTTAAAAAATGTTTATACAAGAAACTTAGCTGCTGCTAAACGCCGGCTTTCTATTGGTGACAGCAGTGAACACCGTCTTAATATGGCACCGTTACTGAAAATCGCCAATTTTGCTCAGTGGCGTTGTGAGTTAAGAAAATAAGAAACAGGAAGTTGAGTTCTTTTGACAAACAGCTGTGAATTTCTGACAAAAGAAATTATGGGCATTATAAAGTTTGCGTTGACTATTTGTCCGGCAGCCGAACAAATGGCATGTGAGCTATTTATCGGTTTAAAATTTAAATAAAAACGAGGCTCCGTGAGGCTGCCTAGTCATAGATTCAATATTAGACAAACGGCGACACCAGCGTCACACGCTAAAGTTTTCTGACATGCAAAAATTTAGAGTGAGGTGTCGGCAATTATTCACTGCAATGCCTGCATTACACTGCTATGCCGCCACTGATTTTCCCTATCTTACTTTCTTTATTGGTTCTATACTTTGTGACGTTTTTGCATCTCTGGGTAAAGTTGAAAGGCCCCTGAGGCGGTCCTGTGAGGATCCGACAGCGAAGAGTTCGTAATTTACCACTGCGTCGACTTGTGTGACGGACGGACGGCAGATGGAGGGGGCCGCGGATGCACGGACGAACGACCGGTCGTAATTTTGCTTTTTCATTCGCTAGAGGACAGCATCAGTTTTGCAAAAGACCACTACGGGAATCTCACTAAGCTTATAGAGCAAAAACGTTTCACAGAGTTAACGCTAAAGCTCAAAACACGCAGAAAACAGACATGGATAGGACCGAAATAAAACACTTTTCTTTCATTATGTTCATCTTGTACTGCAGTGCAGATGTCAATTTATCTCAGAGCCGTATATTCAAGTTAAAGGGAATGAAGCAAGGCCTGTTTAAGGGAAAAGAACAAAAATTTTATTGCTAGATTAGTAAAGGGTCTAGGAACGAAGCTTTTTAAAAGCTTTTGGTCGTGTTGGCCGTGCCACTTCACCCGACGTCATTTGCATGCTGTTTAAAGCGAAATGTCTGCCGGGGTTATACTATGGCTCTGAAGCTTGTCCTGTTAACAAAACTGCGACTAAGTCTTTGCAGTATGTCATTAAAAGCTGTTTCAGCAAAATATTTCAGACTAGGTCTGATGACGTTATTGCTGAATATATGAATATGTTTAATTGTTTGCTTGTTACTGATGCAATTTTTAGACGTAAAAGAAATTTTTTTGTCAAGGTTCAGCCAGAGTAATAACTTTTTATGTCATCTCTGCTGTCTTGCTGCATCAATTGAGTTCTGACTACGAACATTATATTACATTTTAGTTAAGTCTTAGTTAAGTTCTAGTTAAGTTTTATTATTTCCTTGTTTATTCCTTGTTTATTTCTTGTCTACCGAATCTACGGTGAATAAAGATGTGTAAAATGTCCTCCTCCAGCACAAATGCAAGTGACAAACGCTGACACCACTTGCAAACAGCCGGTTCAACAACCTGCATTTCACAAAGTAGTGTAACAACAGTATTAGAGTGAGGTGGCCAAAACTATTGTATATAAGAGCTGATAATACCGTATAATTAAGTTTATATATAGTCACAAATAATGCGTTTACGAATACGAGTAAAAATTTGCGCTAAAAACTAACAAAAAAGCTGCCAGTTTAAGATAACACTTAACCTAAAAAGAAGTAAAGTTTTTTTGTAATAAAAATAATATGAAAGTAAACAAAAAGTGCAAATATAATGCATTTAGCAAGTAAAAAACTCAAATAAACCTACCAAAGGATCTCATTTTTTGGCACACTCTGTAGAGATGCGTTTGCAACTTTGCAATACTGCTTACTACGCGCTGTTGACGCGCAAATATTCCGAGATTTTATTACATCACTCGCCAAATATAGCTTTTCGTCGTTCGTCGTCGATTCAATTACTCAGTTTTTCTGTAGTTTTTTTCTCGTTGTTTATTGACTTTGTTCGCTTTTCGACGTGGGCGTTTTTTTCGACAGTGCCAAGGTCGAGAGCCTGTTTGTCTGCAATTCAGTGACTGAATGAACCAGTGTCGAGATTGATTCGCTCAGCGGTTCTGCTCCTGATTGCGACCGACTTCTTTTATCTTCTTATTTTTTTTCCTTTTTTTCTTATTTTTTTTAGTCTTTTTCATATTAAAGCATAAAGATTTGTTCAACAGTTCTGTTTCTGTTTGCGCCCGAGGTGTGCAATCTTGTTGCTTTGTTTTTTTCTTCTGTCTTTCTCCTCTTTTCCTTACACTTAATGTTTCTTGTTAAGCTTCTTTCCATATTGCTTTTATTTTTTTCGTCTTCTTTTTCTTCTTTTCTAACTTTTTTTATTTCTATTACTGCTCCCTTTTCTTCTGTAGTTGTTTTCAGAAGCTTCTAACTTTCTCTCGGATAACCGTCTGACTTGCTTTTCGCTTTATATCGTATTATTATCTTACAAGAAATATTTCTCTTCTTCTATTTTTTTACATTTTCTTGCAACTGCGTAAGGACTGATTCGCTGAGCAGTTCTGCAGCTGATTGCGACGTGTTTTCGACACACTCCGTGATTGTCAGGATCAGTCGCTGACCCCGCGGCACGAACGCAGACATCGAGGCCTTCCCTTAGACAAGGTCGTTGTAGTAATGCTGAAGAAAAAGGTGAGAGACGCTTAGGAGAAACTCAGTGGCTTAATGAGAAATCTTGTTTGAACTTCTGCACGTTTTCCGTTTTGTTTTAAGACAGTAATGAATACAAAAAGTACGGTATAATTTATTAGTAGGTAATATAACTCTTTAGTTTATAGTACATTATTTAGTGTAAGAGTGACATTGTAGTTGGAGATGATTTTAAAACTGCACAATGTCACTTTTCACCAGTACAAAATTTCAACTCCACCAGTACGCAATGTAATACCATTACACAGCTAGTAAATTTAAGTATAGCTTAAAGTCCATGGTCGAAACAGTTAATTATAAAATTGTTGGTTCACTATTTATCACAGATGTAAATAAACGTTCGATAAAAATATATAAAAAAACGTTAAAAACGTAAAAAATGTGGCAAGAATAAAAAAAAACTTTTAAAACCATCGAATAAAAAAAACGTTGGCCATAATTTGTGCAACCTTTTGCCTAAGCCTAATGCTGTGAGTGCAGTATACCTGGAATCATAGTTTAGATGGAGAGAACTTTATTTAATTTTAATTCAACTGTGTGGTCATAGGACCATAGCATGAAACTAACCAAATATACTAGTTTAAAAACATTTTATTTACTATATTTGGACTAACTAAATAAAGTACATCACTATAACCTATTATTTTTTGTTTCCGAAACCGCTTCTCGAAACTTTTGATGGGATTTTCAATGCACGTTTTTTAAAAAATAAACAAAACGCTGAGCAAAATACACAAAAAAACGTTAAAAAACGTAAAAACATTGTTACATCTATGCTATTTATAGACTACCAGCGGTACAATACGACCTACAGTTCTGACGAACTTGTTTGCCAGACAACAAGATTATAGAAGGCGTGAGTGACTAAAACACGTTGCTAAAATCGGATCGAGGACTAATGGGGTGTTCACACGATCCAGCAAACGTCCAGTAAACTTCCAGCAAATGTATTCAAAACACACGTTTGCTGGACGTTTGCTTGATCGTGTAAACACTCTATAAGTGGTGGCAGTGGTCGGTTGAAACCCTCCTACGTGGGTGAGTGAGTACTAAATTGGTATCCAGACGATACATAGTGCGATCAGAAAAAAACGCGTTTTGTGGGTGAAACCCAAATCTTTACAAATGTGATAATATGACGTCAGAATTACGTCACCATATTTGGCGTTTCCGTCGATGAATTACCTTATTTATCATCGACATCCTCTGAAAAATGTGTATACTCCCAAACAGTTTCCAGAAAAATACAGAAAAAAACGACAGCGGGTGTTTTCGAACAGAGTCTGTGTATGGTTTACGTATATCAGGGCGCGGCGTAGATGTGGTGCTTGGTTATAAACTAAGGTCAAAGATTGAAGGTCCGTCGTTTTGTGGTTCGTTGTACGATGAATTACATTATATGACGTACACAGGTTTTTCGGCACTTCGTTACAACAAGTCACCAGTATGGCTAATGTTGACGACAGACCCAATTAAAAGTTCTAATTTAGTAAGTAAGTATTGCTAAGTAAGAAAATTTGTACTGCGCACAATGTCAACGGGGAAACCCGCTGAATCTGAGGCGCTGGGGTGGAGTGGGAACTAAGATGGTCTAAAAGTTAGGCGGTAGAAAATGCTTTAAGGTGGCAACGAAAACAACAACATTATGGAAGAGGAATTCCGGATATCTTGTAACGTACAAGAAAGAAGACATAATTTAAGGCAAATATTAAATGTGTTACAGAAACATTTATATCGATAATCTGCATAGTAAAGAGTACGCCCCGCCCTGGTAAGTAGATCGTCTGGACACGGCTTGAATAGAGTACGTCTAACGTTACACTATCTTCATGTCCGGTAGCGGGGTGGCCAAGGGCTAAACAGTGCCCGTGCCCGGCCCCGCGGTCCCCAGTTCTGGGGTCGACCACGGATCAATACCGCCAGACGGACAGACACCATCAACGAGTGAAGACAGATCGCTCCATTACCACCGAGAATTTCAGAAACAACCCTAAACTATTTGACAAAAAACCCATAAAACCTCAGATACGTATAGTTAAGTCTGAACGAAAGAAGACAGATCGGTCCGGCGCAAGGCGACGCGTGCGCGAGCGACTGACAAATTTCGCGGCCAATCTCCTGTCCACTGCCGCTTTAGACGGCCTGGTACAAGAATGAAAATCACTATGACACTGTCTGGCACGCTACCTCGATACGGCCCGGTTCCGTATTGGGGTTCGCGCATGACAATAAAATCGTAATGAAAACGCAACTGAAAGCGATCGCAGTCGACCTCGTTTGAGGCTAGTGATTGCAATCCCGGGATTGAATTTTCAATCCCGGAATCCGGAATTGAGAAATATGTAATGCCGGGATCCCGTTTCGGGATTACGCTTACAGAATAATCGCTGTTTTGGTATGCACAGTAGGCTTATTTCATGCATGAGGATGTAGTAGGCCGACCGTACGGAAAATATTGCGAGTTTAGGGAGTGACTGCGACTGTAAAAACACAAATTACAGTGCACAGAAAGAGTAGTATTTTAACGCGCATCAAACATTTTATTTATTACAAAGCTAGAATTGTTATTTTTGTCATTTAACACTCAAAAAAGTACAATTTTAACGAATTTTTGTAATCCCAAAATCCCGGGATTGGAACGCCGCCAATCCCGGGATTCGGGATTGGCGAAAACGGCCGGGATCCCGGAATTTGGGATCCAGGGATTGCGAACACTATTTGAGGCATAATTATAAAAATACAGATACGAAAAAATCAAGTACGCCTGTGTAAAAAACAAGTTAAGAAAAGTAAACTACGATCGAGCAGAAGTGAAAAATGCAAATACAAACAATGTCGGTTAGGTCAAGTACAAAAATTCGCCGATTACCAAGAGGTGCTAATTTTAAATCACACTGTAGAAATTGATAAAATAAGCATTTGCCAAAATATACAGTGTTAAAAAAGTCAACAACTTTTGACACGTCCAATTGCAAAACTGTACAGTTGTGTGTATGTAAATAAATTACGTATTTGCTGATTTTTTTTGTTCAAAGTGTTCGTTTCTTTTATTTTTGTGCAAATAAGTGTGATACGTTGCATCGACGAATCACGTTCACGAACCCTGTTTTTGTCGACATTTAGGGGCCTACATTTCGCTATCGGGAAATGTTTATTTGCAAACGTTTCTTCTTTTCTTTTAGCAAAACAACGCAACTGATTTTTTAAGATTAAGTTGAAATGCGGTGTCTTCATAATCATAAACTCTCACAGAACTTTTAATTAGCATGTTAATTACCATAACTCGTCGAGCTGGCTGGATGTCCCGTTTACACGATCGAGCAGACGTCGAGCAATTAGCACGTGTATTTTGAATACATTTGCTCAACGTTTGATCGATGTTTGCTCGATCGTGTAACCGGGGTATTAATGATATTGCCGTGCACTAAGAGGTCATCCATTGGTTGCACCGGGGCGCTTCCGCTGGGAAATTTTGACTACTCCGGCCCTGTTGCGACTTTGAAAATGAACAGAAAGTGACCCCATATTTTTGAGTGGTCAAATGAACAAGATAAAAACTGAGGTTTTTAGAGACGGGCGGCAACTAAAAGCACAAGAACTTTTTTACACCCAGACTCATATCGCTGCCTATGGACAGCAAGTCGTTTCAGCGGTGTACGGCAGACAGGTAATTATGACATAGTAGCTGACGGTGGCATGGCATGACAGCTAGGGCAGTGTGGTGTATACGCACCCACAAGATGAGTATAGCCACAATTTTTCAGCAGCTTGCAAATTACGCATGTGGTTTAGGACGCACGACATTGCAGGCATTAGACCCGTTTTTGGGCTTTTAGTGCATCAGAAATTCATTTGTGATTGAGATTTTGTGCTAACCAGTCTCCGTAGGAGCTTAGAGTACTCTTTCCAGACTCTCTAGCAAATGGGGAAGGACTTGCTGCCTCTTCCTTAGGACCTTTCCTCGCTCTCGGTCTTCGGCCTTGAATTTGGGCCAGTCGAGCCACAGAAATGCACCCCCTAAGACAATTTCGTGGCAACGGTTGCACTGGTGGCTGCTATTTTCGCTGACGTCGATCGCACTAGCAGCGCTCTAAATCTAATTTTCTGGCGGTGGTGGGTGCGACCTTATAGGCCCAACTTGACGCGAGCTAACGAGCCATGCGATTCTCCGTCGAACACCAGCGGGAAGCCTCTGTCAGTCCCTAAAGGAGGGTCGGTCAGATGAGTGTCGAAGCGCTGACCATAAAGTAACAACACGAATGAAATCTGATGCCAATACAACCGAATGAAAGAAAATGCCGGCTCGGACGTCGCCCGGTCAAACAAGGTCCGCGATACCAGCTGAGCAATCGGGGTTGG
>Ga0209454_1002224_pt1 | contig 13007 bp, 10 predicted proteins | sample WorMetHERISLAND1_2_FD_187400 | JGI IMG/M metagenome (GOLD analysis project Ga0209454, IMG submission 187400) | Marine gutless worms symbiont microbial communities from Max Planck institute for Marine Microbiology, Germany - Olavius geniculatus... | ecosystem: Host-associated > Annelida >...
GTCCTGAGGCCTGGCAATTTTTTGAGGGGTCCGTCCAGGAATCGAACCCAGGACCTCTCGCTCTGGTGAAGTTGACCTGAGTCCAACACTCTAACCACTCGGCCACCAAGCTCCACGATCTGTTGGTGCTGTCTAAAATGCAGGAAAGTGATGAGACATAATACCTCTGATGACAGTGATAAGGCACATGATTAAAGCACATATAAAGCATGTATAAAGCACAGGAAATATTTGTGGCTGCTGTATGTTAGGACCTGCTGGTGCGGTCTAAAGCACAGGAGAGTGATGAGATGTATTACCTGTGGGCAATGCGGTTCTTCATGGAGTTTAATCGACGTGTGGACTTTCGAGTGGCTCTCGTCAGGTGCTGCATTTTATGTACTAACTCGTTTACTCAGTGGTCATCAAGTCTTGTTGCATGCATGGAGCTGCGTGGATAGATGGTTAGAGGCATCTGTGCTTTTTCATCGGAAACCCATCTCAGAGTTACAGAGCATCACCTGCCATATGGAATTACACCGTGTTACCTGCCACCACCCCAGCCAGACAGGTTGGTACTTGATTTACCTACCACAGAGGGATAGAAGGCTGAGTGTACCTGGGTGGTTAGTTAAATATACTGAGATATTTTATCTGTTTGCAGACAGTCACCTACCCAGGTACTATCTGGGCTGGCACAGGGCAACTATGTTGATCGGACACAGCATGTTAAGTTAACCACTAACCACTAGATTATCCAAGCCACTGCTTTGAAACTAGAATTGTTCTGTGACAATACATCTTCAAGTTGGTGTGCATGTTAACATGTTAACTGTAGTTGGAGCTTTACTTCCAAACTAGCACTGTGGCTTGGTAGTCTAACGCTAACGTGCCAGACTTCTAATCCTGAGGTCACTCAAGAGGCGCAGGTTCGACTCCGCACCAGGACACTGCCGAGTAACGACCTTAGGCAAGTTGTTCACACACATATGCCTCTGTCACCAAGCAGTATAACTTGGTACCAGCTTCACCGCTGGGACATAAACAGGCACACCACGTGATACACTGGCCCCTTATCTGTGGTCTCGCAGTGTAAAAACTGGTGTCTGGCTGAAGGCCTTAGGAATTGGAGATCAGCGCCGACCCATGGGCCTTAAGGCTCGGGGAAGGACTTTACGTTTTTACTTAGCACTATTGCTTATTGGCTTTTGCATCGTGTCATAAATATTTTGTCAGTTATCGTCAGTGTATAACTGATTTGAGACCTATCTGTTTGTGCAATAGCTGCAAAGTTTGCGATTTGGAACGGACAACTGTAAATTTGCATACTAACTAACTAACTAATTTACAGTGCTGAAAACGGAATAACGCCAGCTGCCATCATAACTATGTATCTTGCACTGATGTAGAGATTGTCTGCAGTGTGTCACGTAGTGAACTGCTGTTGCTGAACTCACTTCACTATGTTCAAATCAAGCTGCGGACCTACTATGACATGATGAGTGTGTTTTTGTATTTTGGAGAGATTGTCTGTCTGTTGGTCTGTCTGGCTGTGTAGTATTCGTGTATACATTGTGTGCAGTGAAACGCTGTCGATCAATTCATTTCACTATGTTCAAGTCAACCTGCAGACTTACTATGACATGGCGCAGCAGAACAAGAAGGAGGCCAAACGTTGGTCTCGCAGGTGACGGCTTGATCTAATTTCACTTGAAAGTTTACTTTTACACACAGCTCAAGTCAACACATCATTCTTGAGTTAACGCGCTTGACTTATTTTGTCTCAGATTTTCTAAGTGTTTGCATTAAACTGTATTACCGCAAGTTTTGTTTTTCCAAAATATGCATCATTTTGTGAAGGTCTTTGACGTCTGGTAATACTGATCCTTGATCTTTCCCAGTGAAAATAAGCACACCGATTATTTCTGTCCTGTGAAATGTTTACACAAATTTGGAAATTGTGCTTTTTGTTTTAGAATTAGGCAGCCATATGGGAGAGACAGACCTCCCCCCCTGTCTTCCAGTAGACAGCATTCTGAAATTAATGACTGTCTGGAGGATAACAGGGAAGATTATTAGAACTACCATTATTGTTAATTACACATGCGCACATATAATGGAGTCTTTACAATTTTGGGTTTAGCTCATTTTTGTTTTGTGTTTCTGTAAAGGTTAAATTTTCTGTTTCTTCATTGTAAAGGTTAAACATACCATTCCATTGCTATGTGTTTGTGTGCATTTTGCCTGGAAAGGCCATCCCCAAAATGACCTATGTTGGGTGGGACAACACTCATTCACTCACCCTCCACGGGACAGACAGACAAACAGCGGGACAGAGAGGTGGATGGGACACGTATAGTGATGGCTGCATTACAAACAGTAAAGCTCAAATTCCATTACGCCGACTTTCACCGAAACTTCCCCACGGGGAAAGTCGTGGACACAAATCATGAAAGTCGCGGACACAAGCGGTGACAAATCATGAAACCGTGAAGTTTCGGTGAAAGTCGCTGACACAAATCACGAAAGTCGCGGACACAAACCATCTGGACATGTCGAGATGTTTGCAACAAAGTCTGGGACAAGTTCGCGACAAAGTTGCGGACTGTGTCGCTGACTTTCATGATTTGTGTCCGCGACAAGTCCACAACTTTGTCGCGAACTTGTCCCGGACTTTGTCGCAAAGTCGGCGTAATGGAATTTGGGCTTTAAAGAATCTTCTTCAAACAACAATACAAGCTTCATGGCCAACCATCAACAATCCTGGAATCAGTGTCGGTTTAAGCTTAATAGTGTGATGGTTGAGGTGTTCTTGCGATCGCAACTCCGTCTTGACGCTATCAAGCGGTTACTGCTTGGATGGGTGAATGTCTCTAGGCAGGTAAACCGTCTCATTATATAGCCAACACCAAAGTTGACTTAGCCTTCTATCTCTTTAGGGTAGGTAAACAGTACCAGCCTGTTCGAGTCGGCTTATGGCAACCAGTGTCGGGTGGTGAAGCACTGAAGCGCTATAATTCTAGAATAGGTTTTCTTTGTAGAGCTATATTGTTTAATTATAAGCACTGTCCGGATTTTATTAACTTGTTTAGCAATTTGTTATCACACTCCAGATGGTGGTTGAAGTTGTGAGAGGCAGATAGATTGTTAATGCATTGATTTGTTGTTATGATTTATGATTGTTGTTGATTGCTAAAGTATTGATTGTTAGAATGCACCTGGCACTGAAGGCTTACAACGAACTGTTGAACTGCGTCAGTGCAATGGATCAGTCCAGTGACACAGCAGTCCGTAGCAGTGCACAGGTCATCAAAGGTCTGTATACATGTTTATATATACAGTTATATGTGTGCAGTGCGGAAATTTAAGGTCAGTACGTTTTTACGTGCGAAAGCATCTACTGCTTTCAGCGCGTCTTAGCCGTCACAATTGTGTCTGTCTGTCCGTCTGTCACAGGGGTGGATCAGTCAAAAACGGTTCAAGCTAAGATCACCAAATCTTCACCATCTGCTGCCTGGAAGACTCTAGTTTTAGGAACCGTAAAGCTTTTCCATAAATTAGAAGGGGGTCACCTCGAACGAGGGCGCTAAATGAGGGGATGGGCAAAATTTGTGGTTTTTGGCCAATAAGTCGCTGTATTTCAGTAACGGTGCAAGATAGGGCCTAGGTTACTATTAATCACTAATAGGAAGTCGTACACTGACTCTCGATTGGCGCTGAATTCAGTGACCTTGAATGACCTTGAACGCCAAAATAGGGGGTTTTATGGATTTTTTGGCAATTTTGGGCTGCGACACAAGTCTATATCATTCACAAGGTGGCGCCACTGAACTATCATTATGCGATCCAGATAGAGAATTTGGTATGTGTATATTAACTTAGCGTGAACACCCCAATTTTCAGCTAAACTACTGAACCGGAACTGCTATAGGCTTCGTGCGTCTCGTGAGCATTAGCTCAAATTTCTTGTTTTAGACGTCCCCGTAGGTTACTAATTCATGTGGCATTGGCATGCTTTTGTATTTCTTGGCTGCTGTTTTTCTTTGCGATTATAACAGTGATGATGTGAGACTGGTGTGTGGTTCAGATGTTGTGGAAGGGTTCTGTGCTTGATCCTGAGAACGACGCGGAATCGACCGTGGTGCTGCGGAATCTCGGAAAGAAGATCCACAAAGATGACAGAGTTAACACAAGCTTTTTGACGATTGGTGATGGAACAATTTTAGCTTTCAAGAAGTAGCACCAGATTCATTATGTGCTTTTTATAGGGCCTTCCGTTGTTAGTTATGTGTTTTGTTTTTTTGTGAACTTGATTACTTGACGTGGTATAACTTTGTTATTTTGCTTTTAAATTTTAAAACGTTTAGTTGTTTTTGACAGTAACTGATGACGGCACTGTCGTTGTATTATTGTGTTACTGTAGCGGTTTTCCGGACGAACAGGATCATGCATATATGGGTTGTGGGGATAGGCCTATGTACCAAAGAATATGGAGTGAGAGAGGACGTTTTTTCTGCATTTTTTTCAGATTTTCAGATTTTCTCGCACTCACCTACCTTGTCCTTGTATTTCGCACCAGATTCATCAAACTGATGTTAGTTTCCAGTCCCTGTTGACAACTTGCTGGGTTTTGTGGAAAGAATGGAGTAGAAATCCGAGGAGAAAGACATCCCTTTATGTGTGGAGCCGGGTTTTAGTGCAAGTTTGTGCTGTCATTATTGTCACAAATGCAAGAAAATATTAACAGTGATGTTTGTGCTGCTTTGGTATTTTAGGCTATTGTGCTCAAAGAAAAGGAAGTTTTCATTAGAGGATTTTTGGGGGAGGCAGAACGGACATAAGTTGGGATAAGCGAGCAAAGTGGTTAATTAAACAAATGCATTGTATCGCCAATATTGGTAACATTCACAAACGTGAAAGGAAACGAAATGACACAACTTAATATGTTTTGTTTCATTACAGGAATGAAATAAAAAAATTCATTTGCACAAACGTAAGTGCTTTATATTAGTTTTTTCGTTTTTTGGACGTGTTTAACTGCTTTGCTTTGCTGCAGCTGCTTCAGATTAGGCTGGTCGCTAATGGAGATCTTTTAAGGATTACTGCAGCACATGTTTTTACAGGCAGCATGACGTTTAGTCGTTTAAACGATAACAGTAAGTGATCAAAACATTGAATGGTTTTTTATTAGAACTGTGATACAGCCTAATTGTGTTGTAGTTAATTATACCAGCTGCTTACAAAGTGGCACAAGTGCTGTTTCATTGTAGTGCTAATTCGCTGCCATTATGCAACTTAGTCTTAAACAGAATACATGCTGAGACATTATATTTTTACATTTGTGTTCTGAACTTGTGATAATTTGATGTCTTATACTGCATTAATTAATTAATTGGTTATCTGCGTTATACTTACGTCGCCGTTGTTGATTTCTTGGACGTGACATTGTATTAACTTTCTGGCGATGTACAACTCGCTAACAACAGACAGCAGTGGAGAATAGTCAACGGCCCACAAAGGTCATGAGTTCGAGAGAGAGAGAGACATTGTATTAACAGTAAAGACGGTAGTACTGCCCAAGTGTATTTTCGTAAGCCACAGCTTGTATTCTTGGGCAGAAAAACCACAAAAACTGCTGTAGTTATGCCGCCAGTAGGCGACGACGTTTGGTCATCATCGGCGGACCGCCCGGCGGTCCGGGCTATGTACGGCGCCGTGACGGCGGTCCCTGTGCAAGCACACTCACACAGACAATTAAACGTTTTATTGGTACCACGTGCTACCAGAAAAAAATACGAATACCAACCGATGAGTAGCGACGAGTATCAAGAATTGAGGATAATGAGTAGGCCTAAGTAAGACTGTTAATTCACGTAAAATTTACAAGTAACACCTGCACTGAACCTTTTATTGCGTCTTCATTTTCTTCTGCTGTCTGCCACGATGCTGTCTGCGGAAGTAAAATAGTGGCGACGATAAACAGAAGTGTACTTCTGTCAGCCCTGCACTGCACATTCTACACTGTGTCCCAAAAAAACATCCCCGACATTTTCAACTGTATCTTGAAAACCAATTATCAAATTTTAATAATTTTCGGCACAAATATTCCTGACACAACTTGCCATCAAATGACCGTTCTGTTTTCCACCTCACCCAATGTATGCTTCTGCACTACCTAGGGAAAGCAGATCAAGCGAAATATGCATTAAAATAAACTGAAAAGCTGAAAAAACATCCCCAACATTATCGATCGTACCTTGAATAAAGATTAGCAGATTTAAATAATAATTGGCAGAAATATTTATGACACAACTGGCTATGAAATAAGTGTTTTAGTTTTTACCTCACCCAACGTCTGCTTTTGCACTACCTGGGGAAAGCAGACCAGGCATAGTACGTGTTAAAATGAATGGAAAAACGTCAATAAATTTTATCTGTTCTAATTTGTGGGCCCCAACAGCAGGTCTATTACATTTTACAAGGTTTGACTGTCTTGCAGCAGTGTGTCTACCAGAAGAAATTTAAGAATGTAACGTCAAGAAGTGACTGGTAGAGCCTGTATTGGTCAGAAGCAGAACATTATCGATACTGCAGCTGTCAAGTGGGCCAGTGTACAAGTATCATAGTGGGCCAACACTTTGAGCAGTTTTACTGCAGGCAGTTGAAAAATGGACAACTGAATGAAATGTCAGCCACAGTGTCAGAAATGTGAACAAAGTGTGTTTTTTACGCATTATGTTAATTAAGCAATCATGTCGCATTGAATAAAAAAGTGATATTTTGTTTGTTCTATTTTCACCAGGTAGTGTAGAAACAGATGTTGAGTGAGATGGGAAATTAAATTGTCACTTGACGACAAGTTGTCTCAGGAATATTCGTACCAAAAATTATTAAAATCCGGTAATCCTTCTTCACGTTACAGTCGAAAATGTCGGGGATGTTTTTGGGACACAGTGTACTATTACAAAAGACAATTTTGAAAGCTGGTGACGCTAACGACCCTGATAGGCCTATGCGTACAAATACAAGTTATTATTACTATTACAATTGAAAAACCGTGACATTACGACTATCTGAGTCTGAAGCAAATACTGCAACAACGACGGCTGCTACTAGTACTACAGAATGACAATTGAAGAACTGGCGACATTACAGTTGCCGTCTGTGTGTTTGACGCAAATGCGCCGTCGGTCGCTATGTCAGCGTGCGTTCGCTTTCTACCCGTCGATCCATCATCGGTCTCCGGCTTCCAGGCTAATCCGCTTAGGCCAAGCCACACACACACAGCGGCCAAGAGACTCGGGAAGGAAACAAGGTCACAAACACACAGGCTAGCTGCCGGGATACGTCCGTCCGTGCGGACGTCTGTCGGTCCTAGCATAACTTTCAGGAAACACAGAAAGTACGCCTGCCCCCGCCACTTTTTAGAGTGGAAGTACCGCACCCCCACTTTTCAGGGGCACGGCAGACAAAAATAGCATAATCTTTTCCTTACCGCATATTGAACTGTTAGTCTGCAAAAGTGTAAATTGGCAAAAAGTAGAGAGAGGGAGAGAGAGAGCCAACGGGTCATGTGATCATCGTTTAACGTTTTGTGACATTTAAGGGAAACGGTTTGTTATTATATATGTTTTATTCAACATAAAATAAACGATTCGCAAACTCCAGACGAGTTTTCGAGGCTATAAGTGCATTCACAAAAGCCCCCATACTTTTTCGACCGGGATCCGCACCGTACCCGCTAAGGGAGCTCCCCAGACCCTATAGCTGCATTTAAAAAGGCCGCTTTGCGACAGTAAACGCCATTTAAAAGAAAACTAAACTAGTACTGCAGACTGTTGTTCTCTGAATCCGAGCGTTTTCTCAGTGATAGCCAGCAAATTGACAGCCAAAAGGTCACTCTAACCTATAAATCAAAGGTTGAAGAAGAAGGTAAGGGCAAGGTAAAGGAAAAAAAAATTAACAAAAATCATGGTTACGATCTTAGAACACCTGTATATTGAGCACAGTGTCCATTTTCACTACTGTTTACTGTAGATGTTCATTTTACCGCAGATCTACGTAGAAATGACATCCTTATGGCACATGTCAGAACGCGAAAACGACGAGAGAAAAAAAAGGAGAAAGTAAGTACTAAGCTTTATTTTTCCAACAGCGGCATTACCACTAGATTAAGCAACAAAGTAAGTAAGTAAAATGTGAATTTATATTGACCTAGCGCATAGCATTAAATTAACCTCTACGCCAAATTGCAGTGTTAAAATAAGCAGATTGCAAAAAGTAGATATAGGGGAAGAAAGAACCATCTTTCTTCCCCTTTATCTACTTTTTGCACTCTGTACTCCCCACTTTTCGGATGAAAGTAAGCATCCCTGTGGGGTGCGGGCAATGCACTCTGCACGTGTGCGGTGCGGTCGACGCAGATGCTATCTCAGAATCTCGTCGTCTGGCTGCTGCATCATTGCGAGTACTGTCGGCCAAGGTAGTTTTCTCTCACGGCGGTCACAATCGATGCCTGATAACACTGCGATCAGGCGGACTCCGGGTGTGGTGTGCGAGGAATAGGCCTACGCACGGACTTATGTTACAACGTCGTCGTGGAGTCTTGAAGCCAGCGCCGACTGTCATTAATTGCTGCGTCAAAGCGCCGTAGACGTCTGAATCATCGCACAGCCGCGTGCGTCTAAACCGCATCAAAGACAACCTGCGCGCCAAATCATAAGGTACGTCGTGCTTGCTCTGCGCCTTTATGATCGTCTTCCGGTGCGTGCATCACAGCCACGATTTACTAGTCGTAATAGCTACCAGCACTAGAACGACCACAGCAGCTGCTGTAGCCAGTGACAAATGGTCCTGACTCAATGGCAGTCATAGAGCCTGTTAAATTTTAATGTTCTCGCTGTTTCGCGCGCGTTCAAACAAAATGCCGTTTAGTCGACGAAGCAGCAAAGCAAATGAACGTTTTCAGAAAAAAAAGTCGGTTTCAAACAGAAGCAGAACATCAGCAAAACGCTTTTGTTCGTATAAAAACCAACAAGAAATCTGAGCTAATGCTCATGAGACGCGCGATAGCCTATAGCAGTTCCTGTTCCCAGATAATCTTGGTCTATCTCCATCCATTTCATGACAATTTTTTTTGCAGCCAAAAATCGCCAAAAATCACTTTAAAATCAATATTTGTAAGGTTTAAAGTCATTAAAGGTCATCGATGTTGACATCCCTAAGAAGCTCGTCGCCAGCGCTTGTTATGATAAACAGCATGTCTGTGCCTATCTGCAATCATTTTCACGCTAGACAAGCCAACAGCGAATAAATAACCACTTTTTAGAGGGGTACCCCTATTTGACACCCGCGAGCGCAGGCCTCCTTGAATTTAGAGGGTACGGACTTAGACTGCTAATATCTACATTCAATGCTAAAAATTTCATACTAAGGTTGTCTTGGTCTATCTTCGGCCATTTCGGCGCAATTCACTCCTGAAATGCGCGTCGCAGCCCAAAATCGCGAAAAATTCACTAAAACCCTTTATTTTGGGGGATTCAAGGTCATTCAAGATTATCGATGTTGACATTTATAAGAAGCTTGTCGCTAGCATGTCTGTGCCTATCTGCAACCATTTTCACGTTAGACGAGCCAATAGCGGTAAAATAACGTCTTATAGGAGGGGTGACCCTCTTTCGCCCCTCGTCCGTGGGGACCCCTTCAGCTAGTTGCATGAAATTTTGTCACGACATACTAGAGACACTAGGCTATCACACGGTGAAAATCCGAAGTCGCTATCTCATCTGGTCTTGGATCGGTACCGGGTCGTGACAGACAGACGGACAGACGGACAGAATTGCCATAGCTAATACGCGCTAGAGCTAGCTCTCGCGCGTAAAAACGCAAGAGCGGATTTCGCTTGAACTTTCAACGAAGTATGCATCTGTGGTAAGAGCAAGTCGTTTTGCTGTTTTGTGAATTCGCAGATTATTATCCGGCACTCTTTACTATTAGCGGAATAGCAGATAAAGTGCAATCTAACTTTTTGCGGCGTATCTCAGCAATGTTTAGTAATCGTGTTAGAAATAATGACAATATGGTAGAAAATTATATCCGGTTTTGTTGAAAAAGTACGAATTTATTTTGTAAAGTTAAAATCATTTTCCAGATTTTCCACAATTTTATGCATTTAGACAAGAGGGCATAAACTTTAATTTTGCAGAATATTTTAGAGAGTTTGCGACTGATGCTACTAAAATTTTTATTTAACGCAGCACAGCCAACGGATCAAATCTTCTAACTGTTTAATATTAATTGTACATTATAAGTAATGTTTCCCCTAAGAGCTGTGGACTCTGGCGAATGTTTTCTAGTTTTTATAAAGCCATATAACGATAGAGCTTTTGCAGTTATCATCAACCGTTAGGCGTTTATGTGTTTTATGTTTTTATAACATAAAACTTATATGGTGCTGCTGAAACTACACGGCTTTTGACTGATTGATTTAGGGTAACAGCGACGCGCGCACAGTTATATTCGCTCACACTCACGCTGATAAACCCAATATTTTTTATTATAAACCCGCATAAACAAAGTAAAGAGTACTCAATTCTTTCTCGGTATAGTTCCATTCAGCGTTGTCTTGGGAGATAGTTCTGTTAAGTCTGAACAGAGATTTGGTCTTTGCTAGTTAGTCAAGATGTATGTCGTCTAATTTCCTCGACCGCTCGTTCTATCTTGCTGTAAACAGTGTGTTGTTTATATGCTTATATGTTATTTTTTCTGTTTGTGATACCATATTACATAGTGAATAAAGTTGAGTAGACAGATATTTTGTCTAAGCGAACGATCCGTATTCAGACAACAGAGCACAGCTGCTGCAGTCTGCTCTTGAGAATAAAATAGGCTAAATCTTTCAATCGTCTGTAGTGGCAGAGGGGCCAGTCGTTATATATCGGGTAGGGCACACTACGGCTAAGACCCGTTACGACTAAAGCTAGCTGTATCCTTAACCCTAAATTCTACATCAACTTAATCACACTGTTACACACACTAGAGATGGTTTGTCCTCGTATTTTACTTAGTTTTACGTTAAGAATTACGTGCATATCACTGGCTACATTGTGTCCGGAAAAAAAGTAAACGTCTAAACACTGTACAATAGAGGTGCTAAATCTAAACGAATTTAAACAAAATTTCGCACACTTTATCTCTAATAAATTGCTGAAAGGAGTACCAAATTTTGACAAAAAATATTATTTTCTACCGATATTATTAATTGTTAAATATCGATAACAAGATAGGTCTATCTTTGTTACCAATATTGTTGACGCAATCAAAGTAAACAATAACCAAATTGTATTTTCTGCAAATAATCGTGTTTTAATTAAACTGTTACAACAAGAAAAAACATTTGATGCTAAAAGTTTATCGGGGGCGCTGAAATCGCGGGAGTGGACATCGCGGGAGTGATTGGTAGTAGAAAGCTCTCATGTAGCCTATAACCATGAAACGGAACGCTATGTTTTTTGGACATGTCAACTCAAAGAATGTGAATAGTGGAGATTTTTGGATATTTACGATGCTACTAAATACTGAATAAGTCATCGCAAACGTGTGAAATAAAGCACACAAACAGTGTACATTAGTAGCAAAGTTCACACTGTCTCTAGTTAAAAGCACTGTCTCTAATGAAAAATACGCATCACCATCGTGATCATACCACGACACATCGGACACCCTGCATCCATCTCAGCAATTCGCATTGCACAGTTTTCACAAAAGCGTGCGTGCCCACACGGCACCAATGCGAACCCCTCGCGCGGTGCAGACACACCTCGCAGAATTGTGACTCTGTCACGGCCGACGGTGACGACGTTGTAGCCGTGGGTTTTTAACCGATATGTCACCGTATCTCACAAAACAAGAGGGTATATACAGCGTTATTTTACCGATATACAATGTGGCGTACAACAGAGCCAGTGTCGTTTCTCTCCAGATTTTCTTGTCCCCCTTGTCCCCCGCACCGCTGGAGGTTTTGATCGCTGCTTATTGCTGTTTCGCTACTCCCTCAATGTCCACTCCCGCGATTTCAGTCGCCCCCTAATTACACGAGTAATGCGCTCGTGGATTTCGCTCTCGGGACCCCAACATCGGGAACCATTTCCTTTTAGGGCAATACACATCGTCGTAATTCACACGTACTTTTTTTATCTATAACCTAGGTGTAGCGTGTCACGTGACTCACGTCACGCGGAAGCTCGACTGTAAACGCAAATAAACGTGCGCGGTCCGTTCGCCACGACAGTAGGTCGGCGCTAATTTTATATTTCCGTTTATTCGTGCAACAAAAAATGACTTATAAAAATCGACTCCAATATGAACTTCTGACAAAATCTTTGAAAATGATATACTATATTTTTGATTGTCGCTGTCAGAGATACTAGAAAGACCCAACGGCGGATTCAGAAATTTGGAATAGGGGAGGGAAGTGTAGAGGTGGCCTCTGGGAGGGCAATTTTTAAAATTTTATGTCAAAAATAATACATTTTTGTGCAAAGTTTTCAAATGTTTCGAAATGCATCAAGTCAATTCCTTCTTCTCGAATCCTCGAATCCGCCACTAAAGACCTAGTATGTCTGGTCGCCATTCACCGAAAGACTGGCGGAATAAGAACAACTGCAACGCTTACAGCAGCGAAAGGGTTAACTTAACGAACGGAACGGCTATCACTCAGACAGATCGTAACGTACGTACGACGGGCACGTATAGAGGAATCCGCGCTAACGACGTGGCTTAGCTCGTCGTCGGAGCCATATAACGAGCACTGGCCGGCTTGCAGTTGATGGCAGTTTAGCAGCTTGTCACGGGCAGACCAACCGATGCGGCTACAGAGGCCGCAGAGATCACGGACATCATCACATCAACACGGACCCCGCGCCCCTGCCCGTGTCCGGCGACCATCCCTTCCTCCCCCGGGGATACACACACGCGAGCACCGGCCGTTATCATCGACATCAAAGTGCATGCCGGGACGAGTCGGGATC
>Ga0209454_1002225_pt1 | contig 13005 bp, 15 predicted proteins | sample WorMetHERISLAND1_2_FD_187400 | JGI IMG/M metagenome (GOLD analysis project Ga0209454, IMG submission 187400) | Marine gutless worms symbiont microbial communities from Max Planck institute for Marine Microbiology, Germany - Olavius geniculatus... | ecosystem: Host-associated > Annelida >...
TGTGTAATGGTAAAGTTTGAATTTTTAAATTGTGATTTGTGCTGTTTTATATCTACAACCATGATGTCACCCTTACACTGTATATAAACTGAACAGTTTTTTTACATAAATCATGTAATCCCTGAAGTGCTCACGGATCGATGTATGGACAGTTTCATCAGGAAGACAGTTCCAATCTATATGGTAGAAAAACTACGAGCCTACCCTGCGCACGGTTCCGCGGAAGTTGTCATGTACGAATGCTTGAGTGAGAAGGAACGTATCGTCGGAGCCTCCAAGGAAAACATAGTTGTCAGGATGAATCAAGTTCACGTCATAACTCAGGTGTTTCGTCTCCTGTTGATCGTCCACCGTCAGCGTTATCTGCATACGAACAGCCGCAAACACATCTCAGTGTTATAGCCACTGCGACAGTTATCTCTGTTATTCCAATATTGTATTTAATTGAACAGAAAAATTATAATAGCGTGTGTTTCTTCTCCATATTGTCAAGCTGTTATCTGATTAGACAGTATTTAACAATATCAACCGGGAAAACGGCAAAGCGAGAAATTACAGAAAAATCCTGCTAAGGGGTGTTACTGATTTTGCTGGCATTTAGCGCTGAGTAGAAAAAGGGCAATAGGTTGTAACTACGGCACCTAGTAAAGCCCAAATTCCATTACGCCGACTTTCACCGAAACTTACCTGCGGGGAAAGTCACGGACACAGATCATGAAAGTCGCGGACACAAACCATCGCGACATGTCAAGATGTCAGCAACAAAGTCCGTGACAAGTCTGCGACAAACCCGTTTGTGTCGCTCTGATGGAATGCAGTCCATTACAATGCACGGGGAAAGTTAGCGCAAAGTTCGCGGACGCAAATCATGAAAGTCGGCGACATGATTTGTGTCTCGGACTTCCATGATTTGTGTCCGCGACTTCGTCGCAAAGTCGGCATAATGGAATTTGGGCTTAAGACAGAGGAGAGACAATTGGCAGCAGCAGAAAAGCTGTGTGTGTAAACAACACTTACGGCGCGGTCTCGGCGCTCAATGAGTACACGATGTGGTCGATTGTCATCGAGTCTTCGTGAAGAGATGAACCTCATGACTCGATCAACTCGACCATCATGTGTCACCGTCAGGTACAAACGACCATCCTGCACGTTTATATAGCATCAGACAGCAGCCATGCTTCAACAACTCCGCTAATATTATTATTGCTATTTCTATCCCCAGCAGTACAAAATCACGGAGATTAAACTTTTTTTTAAAAAACCAGTTCAAGCCGTGCAAACGGCCTATAAGAACTCGGCAACGCCATATCCAACGGAACCAACACCGACCCCAAACGACTTCACCTTCACACACACACACGTTGACAGCAATGCTGCCCAGTGACAAATTAATTCAGCCAACTGTTTTAACGTATAAGTAAATAACTAAGTAAGTAAGTAAATCTTTTACTGCACGAAACAAACGCAAATGCAAACACCCAAAAGCTGCCCAAGCTAACAAAGACAATGGCTTACAAAGGAACGATTGAAAAACTTATAAGCACAAGTGGAAAGCAGGAACAGATGTCCACGAAGCCACATCACCAGACTCGCGTTTCTCTCATAGAGGAAAACCATAAAATTATTTACACAGCGTTAAGCACGGAAAGAGCGAAGACTTACCTTCAAGCTAAGGTGCATGTTGTCACGCTCGTTGCCCGTAAACCAGATGAGTCCGTCCGGTCGGTCAGTCTGGAACGTCAGTTCGAAGCCCTCGTGCACGTTGCGTCGCAGGTAGTAGTCCGGCAGCTGGTTCAGCACGTACAGCACCCACTGCGAGCCGTCACTCTGGTACCAGCGGTGCCGGTCCGGCGACTCTGTCGTAGTCGTGGTTGTGGTAGTGGTTGTCGTAGTTGCCGGACGTCCGTCGATGATGACGTAGATTGGGTGCGGTGCTTGCAGCACGAGGTCCAGCAGGTCCATATCACCCGGCAGACTGTCCCCACTTATCACCGCCTGCAACGCGAACCAAACCAGTCCCATCTCCACAACAGTTATTTTAAGTGCTTAAAACCCCAACATACTGTAAATAGTCTTGGATTGATAAAAGATTTTTTTTAAATTAGAAGTGGTACACGACGATCATTATAATCGTCATTTTATTGCATTGCATGAACAAAGTATGCAACAAAAATGAGTCAAAAGCCAAAGTAGCTTCTATGGCGATTCGCCCCTAATCAGATATCAATTTACACAAATGACAAACCAAAAATGCAATAACGATTTCACAAACACCGCGCTTCCAGTAAACGGTATAAACAGCCGATGCCAAAAGTTGGGTGGCGTACAAACGGCAGGACGCCTTGAGAAGTGTACCTTCTGAATGGTGCCGAAGAAGTTTGAGTCGATGTAGTCCCGAGTGAGTAGCCGTGTGTCATAGCTGCCTCCAAGGAAGACGTCGTTAAATCGATGAACAATGTTTATATCACGCACCAAAGTACGTGACGTCTCCGAACCGTCGACCACCAGCCTCAACTGTACGTGCAGTAAAATCACCGACACACACAGCGGTTTGACAGCCATTTTTCTCTTAAAAATGCAGAAGAACTAATTACCACTGATATTCACTTAACACGCATTTAGGTAGTACTTTCAATTACAGCTGTGAAAATTAACAATAATAACACGATTAAAGGCTGAAAAACGTTTGTGATTAATACATTTAGATCGTTCAATTGTCCATCAAAGTCACGTCAATTAGTAAGTCTTATAAAGTAGATACAGACATCTAATAAACGATAATCGCTTTCTCCATAGAAATGTTAACTATAAAAAAACTAATAATTACCGGCTTTACTTGAAATAATTCGATACTGCATTTTACATTCAAATTTAAATATGTCATGACCGACAGCTATGCAAACACAGAGAACGAAAACGTCAAAAAATAAGACCACTCACTGTTCGGTTTCGACGATCGATCGTAACCCGGTGAGGTCGGCCGTCATCAAGTCTACCAGCAGAAGCGATTGACATCCTCTGAACGACTCGACCATTCTGAGTCACTATCAGATACAGCAGGCCGTCCTGACACACGACAAACGTACATGCAAGATGTAATGCAAGGTAAAGCACGAAACTAAGAGAAAATAACTGAAACGTAACACACAAAAATGTTATGAACTTCATGCAATATTTGCAGCCACATGAAATGGCATATTCCTGACACAACTGCCAATCAAATGAAGTAATCATACTGCCTTGAATAAAAATATAAAACTTAATACGTTGCTTGTCCGGTTTTCTCCAATTAGTGCAAAAGCAAACGTATTTGATGACCAGATTGTCAGGAAATATCCGTACTAAAAATTATTAAAATCTGGTATTCCTACTTCAAGTTACAATCGATAATGTCAGGGTCCCTTTTATGAGACACAGTATAATTAGTCTCAAATAACGAGATGGGCGTTATAAATGTCACCGACATTGAGTCATTGGTTAGTATTATTTGGAGCGACAGTATTGCACAACTTATTACTAGGCTATAATTGGGCTACAAATACTTTGCAGTCCAGATACAACAGTCGACAGACAAAACGAACCAACCTTCATGGTGAGGTGCATGTTGTTTCGCTCGTCGCCGGTGAACCAAAGCAGTCCGTCTGGATGAGCGGTAGTGAAGACGAGCTCGAAGACCTCGTGGTTACTGCGCCGCAGGTAGGACTCGGGCATCAGCGCCAGGTCGTACATGACCCACGAGTAGCCGTTGCACTCGCGCCACTTGTAGCGATTCGGATCCGGCGTGGTAGGCTCCGGCACCAATGGCTCGGAGCGCATGTGATCAAACAGGCGCTCGCCGTTGAAGTAGAAGTTGCGCAGGTTGCCGTAGTACGAAGTGCGCTCCTGCTGGCTGGACTTGCCGAAGATCACAGAGTGCACGTCCAATGTGAAGTCCTCGCCAGGCAACACCGCTACAAATAAATAAATAAGCAAGTTTTTAGCTAAAATGGCAGAACCCTGCCGCACACGCGTTTTTATACATTTCGAGCTCAAAAATCACGTTTTTTTCTTCTTCGTGATACAAAAAGTTTACATTTTCCACACTGTACAGTAGTAACATTCTATCTGACAACGTACTGAAAGAACATTGAATATCACAATAAACTTTGATCTGATTTCAATTAAAGCTTCGAGCAAAAGTCAAAAGGTTAAACATTAAATGTGTATAGCTAATTATGGAAAAAATCATCACACAGCTATGAAGCGTCATCTGCCATATGTTACCTGCCTCCTGACACAGATGAATGCGCCCCGCCTTAACCTCAGCCACACAGACTGGCACTCAATTTACCTACCCCAGAGAAATGAAAGATTGGGTTGACATCGGTGTTGGTTACATACCGAAACTGTCCACAGAGAGTCACCCATACTAGTGGTAACCACTTAATAGAGAGTTAACGACCCGACTGGGAGTCGAACCCAGGACCTTTTGATTGATAAGTCCAACATCCTAATTCTTACGACACCAAGCCATCTCGTGTTATGTGATAGCCTAGTAGACTAACTTGTGGCAGGTCGGCAGTCATCCACACGGGCTTCAAGTTCCTTGGCTCGACGCTTAATCGTCAGAATGTGCCATTCATTATCACTGACTGGCCGATCACACGGCATTGACAGCTTCACCACCTGTCAGCCAATCACAGACCACATAAATATGCAGCAACTGTGTAGCAACTTGAATATGCATTTTCACTGTTTAACCTGTGCAGCATGTGTCTCAATAATGGAAAAAAGCTGCCCAAACAGTGTTCCAACTTCCAAGCTTGCCCACCAGAAATTTCACTTACCTTTCGTAGTTTCTTTAAAATTTTTGAAGGTCAAGTGATTATTTACTGCAAACACACAAACTATGCTACTAATTAGCATAGTGTTAACATAGTGATCTTGCTATTAATTAAGCTCAGGCTGTCTGGCAGCTAATACTGCTAATTTAGCATCCACAAAGCTTTATTGTCTCTCTCGCAGTTGGTATAGATTTTTTTACCACTGCTCATTTTCAACATTAATATATTGCTATTAACATCTTTACCTGAGTTCTTGTAGCTGACATTACTTACTTGCCTTGCCGCTGCCCCACTAGTAAAATGCTCCTAACAATGTGCTGTGCCATAGCTGTGACGATTGTTGCAAGTAAGTAAGTAAGTAAAACGTAAATTTATATAGTGCATAATTATGTGTAAAAAAATTAACGTTCAATGCGCAAGTGATGCTAATAAAAACTAAACACAATTGTTTTAAAGAACTGTTTGAAGCTGTCAAGCAACATCACTCTCGGATCTCTGATTTCGATATGTATCTTAATCTGCTATGAATATGTATGTTTGTGTATGAATATGCCAGACATGGACGGACCTCTGATCCAGAGCGAGCAATGAACGTATCCAGATGGACGTGACCGTTGTCGAGGTAAGCCTTCATGTAGTCGTTGTTGTGTCCGTTCCACGTCTTGAAGATGACTCCGTCGTCCTTGGACGTGCGGAAGTGAATCACGATGTCGTTCGTGTGGCTGATCTGTGTCGGCTGCACGTGGATTTGAAGATTCTTCTCACCGCGGAACGCCACTATCGGCGCATCTGCACCAACAAAAGCAAAGCAATCGATTGCTTAACTGATCAATTAACCGATCTAGTTAAAAAAACTACAAACAGACAAGAGTGATTGGAAATACGTTGCTATACGTTACTGCTCTACCCAGTAGGAAGAATCACTGCTCTAAACGGCCAAGCTACGACTTCTGCATTTCACGAGGTAGTGTGACCAGAAATTAACATACCGGTGGCTACATCTTCCGGGGAACGTTTACGCCAATTTTGAGTTCTGTATACGCCTTTTCATTTTTGAGTCAAAAGCCCGTACTGAACAGATGCAGACAGAGGAACGGACGGACCAACCGAGAGACAGACGGACGGGCAAGACCCCTAATGCGACCTATTAGAACAGCCGCATAATAAACATTCTGGCAAATACAGCAACTTATAGCTTTAGCCAATGTGACTGTCGTTGGAAAGAGAAAAGTTCAACCTCGTCGTAGTCTTTGGCTAATCTTTGATAGAGTTATTCAAAAATAATACTGGCACAATTTTAGGGGGAGAGGAGAGGCATGGTATAGAACTTGATTAAGCACTAGGAAATGTACACTCAGTCTGTAACAGAGGTAGGCATTAACTGACCTTTTTCACAGTGCATTCCGGTGTAGGCAGTGAGCATACAGTAGCACAGTCGACCGCCCCAGCGCTCACGGCAGACGCCACCATGCTGACAGGACGCCGGCGAGCAGTAGTGCGGCATCTCCAGACACCCTGGTCGGATCATGAGCATGCCCTGGTCGGTGCGTAGCTGCGCCAGTTCTACCAGGTCTCCGCCGTCCAGACGCAGGTCCGACACACAGCCGCGGTAGAAGTCCCTCATGCGCGAGTAGAGCAGCCACGGCAGCTGGGCCGGGTCCGACGTTCCACCGACGAACAGCGTCGAACCCAGGTCCAGCGACCCGTCATCTCCTGACGCCAGGCGCTCGCTGTGCTGCTCTCCGTCCACGGTGAACGTCACCGTGCGTCCAGACCGTTCCATCACCACGTGATGTTGTCGACCGTCGTTCAGCCCGGCGCCGACGAGGAAGCGCTGGGTGCGTCCGCCCAGGTTGAACAAAGCGTAGAGGTCGCCGTCACTCAACTCCACCGCGAAGAAGTCCGACCGACCAGGACTTGGACTGGTCACCATCAGGACGCCGTGAGGCTGGATCGTCCGGAACTTGAAGTCTACCTGTAACAACGTTCAGCGCCGGATTAATGTGGAGACGAAAGTAGTAACTGCGTCAGGCCCCGCTGGTTTTATACAGCTAACACTTAACAATAATGTGAGATCGGCTGAACTGCAGCCATTCATGTCAACTTTCTTCATGACGTTGCCTGCCGAAAATTATCTAAATCATCCAATGTTTCACGGAGTTATTCAAACAGTGGCCCCGTTTTTTGAGACACATTGTAGATTAGAAACAGGATTATTACGATGAAATATTTATAGTAGCTAGTAGGGTTGTTATTACAATAATTAACGCCGGTATTTCACACTTCTTTCGAAAAAAGATGCTCCATTTACGTGAATACCGAGCAGTATTATAATTACTCACAGTGCCACGTCGTCCGGGCGACCACTGAGGCAGACGAAGGTACGACCGGCCTGAGGTGAAGGTCACAGCCGCCATCTCAGGGCGAGAGGGTCGGCGGGTCGTGGGTGCGGTCGGAACGACGACCGGTCCAGTCTGCTGACCCTGACCGTTCTCCACGATGACGTAGATCCGGTTGGACTCGGTCTGTGCCAGCGAGATCAGATCCAGCTCGTTCGGCAACGAGTTACCTGTCATCACCGCCTGCGCAACGAAAAATCATCCAAATACCAAAATGACACACTATAACTAGGACAAAAGTCGAAATGCAAAACGTAAAGCATTCATATCTTCACGGGAACACATCTTGGACACAGCCACGAAGCGCCACCTGACATATGGAATCACACAGTGTTTCGTTACATACCACTCAACATATGTAAACGTACCGCACCTTAAACCCCGCCAGACAGGCCGGTACACGATTTACCTACCCCAAAGGGATAGAAAACTGAGTTTAGTTCCGAGTGGTTACTGGTTGGTTATATACCACATGTAGTTTTACTAGTTTATCTAATATCTAACCGCAGATTCACACATCCAACACCGCATATGCACGTCGCTAACGTATTTTAAAAAGTGATTGCCTTTCTTACTACACACGACACACTTGAGGACCATACTGTGAATAATTATTAACGTGTTTAATCAACAAATTGTATTTTAATCTGAACGTATTTTGCATCAGTGGTATATATGAATACAGTATACGAACCCTCTGTATAATGCCGCGGAACTGGTGTCTGTAGACGTTGGACGTGGTATTGTCGCTACCGCCCAGATAGATGGAGCTGCCGGGATTGATCAAGTGAACGTCATAGCCAAAGTTCTTCACCGTTTCCGCACCGTCGATACTCAACGTTATCTGAACACATCAGATCACAAACCAGCAAGTAAGATTAGCAAATGAAAAATACATAAAAACGAACAATTACTCTTTATATGCACCAGGGTCCTTTGCATAGTATGCAATTATTCTATTGGCTATACAATTAGCCAGAAGCGGTCAGGCTGAGATGGCCTATATAGGTAGCTGGCCTCACGCACAGAACAGTAGACTGCGGTTGACAGGTCCGGGAAAACGTCCGTCTCTACTGTACACATTAGAAGCAAACCGAAACGAACCAGAAAACACTTGTTTACCTGCGAATGCGTAATATGACAATTCCAAAGTAATTATTGAATGCTTGGGACCAAAGTGCGTGCCGAAGCCACGGATGGTTTGACTATTCGTCGTGGTTACTTGTAACGAAGGGCTTAACCGCAAAAGTAACGAAGTAAAAGTCGCGTTACTCTAAAATTTTACTTCGTTACAAGTAAAAAGTATCCCTTGCCGAGAGTACTACGTTACATGAGAAAGTACTGAGAATTGCACTTAAGTATTGTAGCGCGTTACTTTTTCTTCGTTACTTTATACCACTGTCAAAAAGTAGCCAAAAAGTAGCAAGCAAGGCTCCAAAGCAAAATCTTAGAGCGCCAACGGCTGTCAACATAGCCCAATTGCCGCTTTTCGTCCAATCTGTCAACCATGTCCACCTCTTTAAAACAGACCTAACCGTCACGGAGTTTAAAGGCGCGTACAGAGCGACGCATCTCAACTGAACTGAACTGAGGGGTTATGCCATTTCAATCCAGTCCAGTTCAGTTAGGCTACGTCGCTCTGACGCCTCTTAAGAAACCCTGCTTCAAGTCAAATCGCTACGCGCCAGCGGCACAGTAAATTACGAATAACAAAACTCACCTGTCGGTTCTGTCGCTGAATGCTGACGCTATGAGGTCGATGGTCATCAAGTCGACCTACTGACCGGAACGTCTTGGACTCATCGACTTGACCGTTACGAGTCACCGTCAGATACAGCACGCCCCCCTGTCACACGCAGCCACATCGACCGCTGAACTAGCATTCACACTATACACGGACTTAAACAGCACTGTTACTGTTTTCACAATTTTCGGCTACAGTCGAGCGCCATAAACCAAACGACAGTGTAGCCAATGCCATCTGAGCGTGGTTTAAGTACCCGTAAGATACCGCACTGTCTGGGATGGTATAAACTCGTACTGCGAACTCGCTTATCCAATCCAGCAGTGAAATAACACAGTAAGCATGTATGAAAATAAGCTACGCACAGACGACTACACAGTCCGCATCCGTTGCTTACAATTGCAAATGGGATACGCAGGCAATACGCGCTTACACGTGCGTAGCCTACGTCCGTATAGTGTGAATGCCGCCTAACTATGCATGCTCATATTCAATCACTCAATATATCATCCATCAATCGATAAATAAAATTCAAACGTTTCATTAAAATCAGCTGTCGAACTCCAACCGAATAAAATACTACCACTTAGCTGCACTAGCCGTAAAATACGAAATAAACTGGAAACATATGTAGGCCCAGGTACGAAATATTATGAGACCGTCCGCCTGACCTGTGACCTTTTGGCTAGAAAATTAACATACCGGTGGCTAACTGTCGCATAATAAACATTCTGGCAAATACATCAACTTATAGCTTTAGCCAATGTGACTGTTGTTGAAAAAAGAAAAGTTCAACCCCCCCCCCCGAAGTCTTTTGACCAAGCCCTCAGTTCTGAACATGCAAATCTGTCTCGGGAAAGGGTCCAGCGCCAACGCACCCTCAAGGACAGTTGAAGGTTATCCCGTGCGTTGCCAGAAAACCAGATGAGACCGTCAGGTCCGTTGGTCTGGAAGGTGAACTGGACGCGCTCGATGGTGTTGACACGTTGGTAGCTCTCCGGCAGCAAACTCAGGTCGTACATGACCCAGTTCTCACCGTCGAACGTCAGATAGCGCGTCCGACTGTCGCCCCACTCGTCTACACAACAACCATACCATAGATGTTAAAGCAGTAAATTTAGAATTTACAAAAAGAAACCAAGATGCACAAAAAGTTAAAAACATAAGCGACCATTTCTTGGCAGCAAATATGGCCGCTTGACATCCCTTGTTATACCGTTTGCCACAACTCGTTTCGCCAGCCAATTCGTACAACGCAACATTGCCGTATCTATCAGTGCAGTGTTACCGTATATAGCCTACCTTACGCATTTCTGTGCTAGATTTCTCCCCTCCCCTATCCCTCCCTCGAAACACTGTATACGCTTACACCGTATATATTCTACATCCCAGCGATACAGTACGACATGCAAGCTCCACGATACCGTTATCTCTCAAACGACAGTTCAGCTTGCCATGTATACAAACACAGCTACCGGTACTGGACTGTGCTTATACATGCCGACGACGCAGTCCATGACATGTAATCATGCCCGCAGCACGACCTCGCCTTCCCAGAATTTCAGAAATGTCCCCATTTAAGGCAACTTATTACCAACGTTTGTTCCTGACTTGTCATCAACATCTTGTTTCTGTCGCCAGCTGAAGTGAACTGAATTGAACTGTTAGATAGATGAGGCCAGTCCCTGACGTTGTGTGATTCAGCGCCCAGGCTGCACAGAAACGCTTTGAAGATGCTGCAGTCTGGGACACGTATGCTCGTGATGATGATAAAGCTGATGAGCGTTCTCTCCACTATCAGACGAGAAACCTGTTGCAACTTCGGGGAGATCCTTCTCAGATTCGGGACCCTAACCCAGGCTGGTGTTACCACCAGTGTGTCCATGGACTTGCGCCGGCCTACATACCTGGCTGACGCTCTGCAGCCTGTCGCTGGACCTCCTGGTCGACAACGCCTGCGCTCGTCATCGACCTCAGCACTGGCTGTACCTATGATACGTCTGTCCACGATCGGCGACCGACGTCTTCACAGTGTCTGTGAACAGTTAAAGCTAAACTCAAGACTCATTCTGTTTTCTGCCTATTTCCCGTAGATGAGCCACCTGACTGTAAACTGACTGCAGAGTCACAAGCATTTTTCACTTAAATTGTATTGTATTGTATTGTAATTCGCTCTTCTTTTGTTGAAATCTTGTACCGGCCACTTTCGACTGATTCTAGTGTAACTGTGGTCTGTGGTTAAACAGATACTAACAGTGACAGTTGTCAGCTATACAGTAACCGGCGACGTGTATATTCCATGCTATTACACCGAAGGCGCGCTGTTTTTGCCAGGCGTTTTTTTATTGGCCGACTGACATTCCTATGCCGGCGGCGGTATTTTAAACGTCGCTGTATAATTGACGTGCAACGGTGAACGGTGTGGCTGAATGGCAGCTGATCGGCAACTAGTGTTAACATGCCAACTTGCTACTGTCAGTAAACGCTGCCGAAGCGTGATATTATAGTCAAAGGCCTTCGCGCTATGACGACCATTCAGTCACCAATGAGCCTATCTGATACGTAGTTAAGGTCAGTGGCAGCACAGAACTGGGGAGGGGAGGGTTGACTGCAGTTTGCAATATGCCACAAATATCCTCTTTCCCGAAGGGGTCAGAAACCCCCATTTAACACAGTGTGTCATTCGACACAAAATGGCACACAAATCAGACGAACGGTTTAAGCATGGTGCACGAATGTGACAGACAACAGACAGACAGCCCACGCTACGGAGTAATGCAGGCAGAATTGCTTGCGCTGCAAGAGCGATTCCGCATAAAACAAGCAGTTTCTCCCCGTCTTTCAAAGACACTTTCCCAGACTTTTCCATTGAGAATGCGAGGTTTTCCTTTGTGTGGCTAAGGGTAGATGTGACGCTTTTGCTGAGTTTAATTGACCGAAGCCACCGCTGAGTGCTGACAACACTGCAGGCAGGCCTTGTTCATAGCGACCAACTCAACTCAACTCATCTTATAAGGCGTCGTGAGTTAAAAAGTAAACGGGACAGGAAGTTGCGACTTTTCGACAGAAGAGATTTTAGGTGCTCAAAAATTTCAATGCTGCCCCAAAATGCGAATTTTTCGTCCCCAAACGGACTAACAATTTCCGCAAAAAGATTTTCCGACAATTTTCCGACAGCTCAAAATTTAGAGGTGATGTGCGCCACTAATCACCGCTGGATTTTGCTCCGTGCTAACTGGTTCTCAATCCAATGCGACGCCAGTGCCAGGTAAGCAGCAGACAGGAAGAGCAGCACGCAGCCGTGCCGGGCGCTGTGAGCTGTTCACGGAATGCTGCACCAGGCCTACAGGCGGGCACTAAATACCGAGGGCCGTGGCACTAGGGTGAGTAAAGCAGTGATGATGAGTGCGCGACAGATGTGGAGCTGCTGGTTTAGGTTTGATCGCGTAGTGAACGCAGCGTGTAGACGCATGCGCCACAGACGCGCGGGGTCACGATGCGCGGAAACAAACGTCATCGGCTGGCTAGCTCATACCAGACCGGCGTGTGATGCATGGGCGGCTTGCGGGTAGGAAAAGACCCAATTCATTCAACGTGTATTCGTCAAAAAGACGCATTTGAATGAATAAATAAATGAATGAAACATCATTATTAGGCGTATGCGTTGCCGGATTAATACTGCTCGTAGTCTATGCTAAAAAGTAAGGTCCTAAATAGAAAGAATCTGTTTATGGTAATGCGACCTAGCCTCAAACAATGATGAGAATCCATCAGCCGAACCGTGCTTTAGGCAATTCTGTAGCATGGCCGGGTTTATTTTCGGCCCGCGGGCTGGTTTCTATATTGCAGATAGCATCCTATGCAATTCACCCAAGCCATGCAGTAACCTAAGCCGACAGCCATGCTGCCACAGTGGCTTCACGAGTGATACATCATAAATGTCCGCCACGGCTATCAGATTTGTTCATAAAACCAGAAAAGATGTCGCCGTCGAGTGCCGACATGATATGCGGCTGTTCGTCCAGTTGCTGAGTGCCTC
>Ga0209454_1002230_pt1 | contig 12993 bp, 4 predicted proteins | sample WorMetHERISLAND1_2_FD_187400 | JGI IMG/M metagenome (GOLD analysis project Ga0209454, IMG submission 187400) | Marine gutless worms symbiont microbial communities from Max Planck institute for Marine Microbiology, Germany - Olavius geniculatus... | ecosystem: Host-associated > Annelida >...
GTCCTAGGTGGGTTGTGACCTAGGGGGGTTTCGTCCTACCCCTGTCGAAGAGGGGGGTTTCGTCCTAGGGGGTTGTGTCCGGGGGGTTATGTCCGGACACCGCTGAAAGTCCCGTCACATCTTAAATGTGTTGTGAAATACAGTCAGCTTTTTAATACTGAACGTTATGTCGTAACTCATTCCTAAAGCTAAGACAATTTCACAAAGTTCTATAGCAACACGTTTGAGTTGTTATTGGATGTTTTCATATCACCTAATTGCAGATTTACTACGGAGTATATCGGCGAAAGGATTTTGAAAATAGGTAACTAGTTGCTTTAATTACGACAGAAACTTTGGTTGGGGCTTGCTTTTATTGGGCCACTCTGTAGAAGCATCTATATTCTGTACGTCACTTGTGCTATGGTCCACTCCACGAAATGTTGGTGTTACTCGTCCGTTGATTGTTGCCCTGGCCGCTGTCTGCCTAATGCGTCAGATCCTAAAACTCGTAGGTAACCGTTTCTGGTGGAGTTTTGCTTTGTTTGAGACCCGTGCCATTTTATGTACTTTTAGTAGGAAAAATACAAGGAAATACCAGATTTTGTGTATTTTATGCTGCTCAACATTTTCACGTCAAGTTCCTGTGTGTAACTCAAAGAGGCAGCGTCGTGGTTCTTCTCGCAAACTAGGCTGCAAGTAAGATTCAGATTGTCGTTGCTGGAGCGGCTCTGAAAGTCGGAATACTATCATTTAGACAGCCTTGCAGCACGAATATTTCCAAAAATGTTGACGCCTGAGCTCTCTTGTGGACTACGCAGTACGCAGACGTCTTGGTCTGTCTGCCTAATATCGCGCCTACCTGTGTTGAAGCTAAAAAACAATCGCGTTCACACCGAAATTCAACTAATTCGTATGTTAGGGAAATTGAGGGAATGCGATATGGAAGTCTGTTTCATCTCATGTAAAATATTTGACCATGTGTGCAGATTTAGTCTGTTCTCAAAAGCACTCGTTTGATCGTTGTCGTGCGGAAAGTGGTTGTGGTATAGGGCTTTGTAGCCCGAGTCGACGTTCATGTAACAACTGGTCGCCCACTCGTGTCGTTGGATGCTGTGAAAGAAGCGAAACACCGGTCGGTTTGTATGCTGTGAAGTCGTTTGCTGCTTGCGTGCTGAGTGTTAATTTCAATCAAACGTAGGCAGCGTGCGGATGCAGCGGCGGCGTCAAAGTCGACACCTGTAGTGTATTTGCGATGCATGCACGCAAATGCTTCAGTAGCAACTGCACATCATTCGCTCAGTCCGACCTGACATCAGACCGAAGCGTCATACAATACGATAAAGATTTGCGCAAGTCTTGAAAGCTGACAGATAATCTGGCACATGAACTAAGAGAACTGAAATGTTATAAATGGAAATGGCATCCCTCATAGAAAAATCCCATGAAAATCCCATTTAATAATTCATGAGTTTTCCATGAGTTTTTGCCCATATGAATTTTCCATGGGTTTTCCATGGGAAACTCATGGAATAATCATTCCATGGAATCACCATGGAAAATTCAAATGGGTAAAAACTCGTGGAAAACTCATGAACTTTGACGGTGAATTTTCCATGAAATTAGAGAACAAAACTAATGATATTAGAGCATTCAGCTATTTCATGGAAAGGCACTTGAAACCCATGAAGTCCATGTTATGTCCATGGATTTTATGGGAAAATTCACGGTGTCTATATCATTTCCATGAATTTCATGGGCAAACTTCACGGAGTCCATATGATTTCCATGGATTCGGGCCATGGGTACACTGATGGAGTCTACGTCATTTCCGTGGAGTTCCATGAACTTTCATAAGAAACCTGTGGACGACCCATGGGTTCATATTTACTTTGTAACTTGCGTCAACCAATTTCATGGGTAACCCATGGTTTTCCCATGAGTCCATGTTTCTTCCATGGGATTCCATGAGTTTCCCATGAGTTACTCATGGGTTTTTTCTATGAGGGATGATAGAAACTGAAACAACAGTACGATTATATAATGTAAAATATGTGCAAAGAAACTGCCTGAGATGAGAAAAAAATGCAACAGATAACTATAACTTCATCACGAGAATGTTGTTCAAAGACCGCTGTTAATTACTCTAAGTTGGCTTGGTTTTTAATAGTCTCATTCGTGTTATTGTGTATCTCAGTCTAACCTCTCACTCTTGTTTTATGTAAGCTAATCTATAATCTTGTATAATTTTAATTTGCAGTTTGTCAAACTTGTGTAGTAAACGAACATGATTCTCGACAGAACTCGGCTGTTGTTAAATAGCCACCACTTTTATAGTATTTTTTATTAAATTGAAAACTTGTTCATTTTTTGTTGTCTAATGTACACAAATCGGTTATTATGGATGCGCTTCCGCAACCTTGCGTGGTAAAAATTGCACAGAGCAGGTCATAAATAGCATCAAATATATATCGGTAATACGATCCTATAAGCTATAGGGTTAAGCAATGCAGTCGTAAATTTCTCACGGCAGCCTTAAGTGAACCGGTACACGCGTTAATCGCCATAACTGCATTAAAGTATCGCGACGATGTTCATCAATAATCCATGATATATCAGCTTCCGGGCTTTTAGCGATTGTCTCCTTGTACCTGATGATTTAGTCATTATCAGCAGCATCTACATAAACCCAAACTCCACTTGGGCTTACTGGATTTGTGGCGAATTTTGTCGTACAACATCATAGTCTACAGTAAATCCACAAGTTTCACAGCCCGGGGCGATGGCCTACTGTCGACAAGCCTAATGCTGTGGAAAACTAGAGCTTAAGCGTCGTTCGTCGTTCATTGCCTTCCTCCATAAGAAGGATTGGCGGCGTTTAGTACCATCTCCAACAATCACAATCTTCGCTGCTGCAGCCACTTCATTGATTTCGTGATGTCATCTGTCCAACGTCGGCGTTGTCGACCACGATTTACACATTCTTGAACCATTTGCTTCTCCAGACTTTTCTATTTTCGTGTAGTATGGCCATAAAATCCCAATTTCAATGACTTCGCACGGTCCAAAAGTTCTCTGTCAACTGTTAATTCGCATTCATTCGTCTTGTGTTGTGTACACGGAATTCTTCTGTCTTCGATAGCACCACATTTCAAAAGCTTCGATATATTTCTCTTCTTTACTGCGAAGGGTCCAGCCTAAGTATTCACAATCGCAAACATCGGCAAACGAGGATTGTCTCTCTAACACAATGTCATGTCACCGCAGTAAGCAAGTAGTCAGGTATTTATAGGCAACGTGTATACATACAGGGTGCGGCACAAAAAGTAGGTAATGAGTGTGTGAAATTTTGCGTCAAAATTGCAAGCGGCTGCCCAGTAAATGGCAAACAACTTTAGGGGATTATTGTTTAACCGCACCCGGTAGAGCGTTAACTGGAAATTGTGAACTAACTTCGAACGCGATCAGTGTGCTTGTAGAAAGAGGAGCGAAAATGTTTAGAGATGTATTGACTGGTACTAGGTCAAGTGGTCACGATTTGTTTGTAATTGACTACCTTATAATAATACGCAAAACAGAAAAATCCCCGTACTGCCACCATGGCTGATTGCAGCAGCCACCCACGCTGATGTGCGTGTGTGCCAGTGCGCCACTGACGCAGTCTCCGCAGCAGTAATTCTAAGCACCTGGTCGTCCGCAGCGAAACAAAACAGCAGCGCCGCTAGAAGTGCACAGTTGATGATGACAACGAGGCGCCTTACGTTCGTTCAACGGCGACCTCTGCTGCCGCATTCAGTCCATCATCTCTCAAGGTAGGCGGTGATGTATCTTGCTGTTGAATCGACTATTAGATCATGTTCTGAAACGCGATTTGAGCCAGTGTCAGCGTGTTTCATCGTCAAACGCGGAGTACGATAAAAAGTACAACTAAAATCTCATGCGAATCGCACGCAATTTTGTTTTAAGCGGTACTTACATGTGCGGTAAGACTAAAAGAAAAGTAAAAACAAATTAAAACAGATTTGCATGCAGTTTTTGGTCTGGTTTTAGTTCAACTTAGGTCTATGATGAGCAGCGACTTTGTGATTGGTGTCGACAAAATTAATAAGTTATTGAACAGTGCGAAACGAATTAGATCTATATGACACAGTGTTTTGCTGAAAGAAAAAATAAAGATTTTTATGCAGCCACAATCGTTCGTCGAAGCGAAAATTTCAGCGACAGTGATTTGGAAATCATTTAATGGCGCTCTTTTACATTTAAGCCAAATTTAAACCCCCCTTTGAAAAAAAATGTAAGGGGAACTTAGGTCCCCGGTGGGGGTGCGCAAATCGTGGCAAATTCTGTCGCCATTAAATGATTTCTAAATTACTTTCGCTCAAATTACTGTCGCTTTGACAGTGCAAATGCTGCATGAAAATCTTTATTTTTTTTCTTTTAGCAAAACACTTTGTGTCATATAGATCTTTTTCTAATCCGTTTCGTCGATCAATGTCATCAGGGCGGGACTTTCAGAATAAGTCCGTATTGACTTAACACTGTTCCGCGACACTGTAGGCCTGCACTGTTATACAGTCGGTTTATCCAGTACTTTTGTGACCACACAAGAACCATGCAGGCGTATGACTCTCCGCTGCATCGCTCAGCTTGCAAATGAATTCAACTAACCGTTACGCATACACAATTACAGTCTGTGCCGGGTTTTAGGCGGGGTAAACCAGGTGCCAAAGTCGTGTCGACGAACACGTCTTCAGATAAGATATTTTGATAGGCCTACAACAAGAAATTTGAGCTAATGCTCACAAGACGCGCGAAGGCCTATAGCAGTTTCTGCTCGCAAACTGTCGGTCTATCTCCAGCCATTTCGTCGCAACATTTACATGGGTAAAGCTTTTTGATGCCCTCGTGCAAGGGTTTCCTTGAAACTAAAAAATCGAGACTTGGACCGTCGAAATCTACGTTCAGTGCTGAAAATTTCATGTGCAGCTTGTCCATGTCTATCTTGATTGGTTTCGGCGCAATTTGTTCTTAAAATGTGTCTCGCAGCCCAAAATCGCCAAAAAATCCATAAAAACCCTATTTTAGCGTTCAAGGTCATCCAAGGTCATTGAATTTGGCGGCAATCGAGAGCCAGTCTAGGACTTCCTATTAGTGATTGATAGTAACTTACAGCGACTTATTTGCTAAAAATCCTTTTTAGTAACTTACAGCGATTTATTTGCTAAAAATCTTTTCCACCCCTCTTCTCATTTAGCGCTCTCGTTCGGGCTGACCCCCTTCGAATTTATGAAAAAGCTTTAGAGTTCCTGAAACTTGAGTTTTCCAGGTAGTCGACGGTGAAGATTTGATAATCCTAGCTTCCACCGTTTTCGACTGATCCACCAGTGTGACGGACGGACAGACAGACGGACGGACAGAATTGCGATGGATAAGACGCGCTGAAAGCAGTAGCTGCTTTCGCGCGTAAAAACGAACAAGAGGCATTTACACTTTCCAACGCTATATACTATCATTTTTATCTCATCGTACGCTAATGTTAGCAAATCTAGGCCGACAAGACACATCGCCATAGCCTAATAATTTAACACGGCCAAGCAGAGTTTCAATATTGACACTTTATTTGTCGTTTGTTCAAAATTCACGTTTCGATGTAAATCGTAGACGAGTGTAAACAAAAATAATCCTAATACCCCGTTTACACGAGGAAGCATACTATGAAGCAAACATGGAGCGAACGTATTCAAAATGCACGTGCACAATAATAGGCTCCACATACTAGAGAGTGTTATTGATGGGCATGTAAAATGACGTGTTTTGTTGAATTCTGCAAAGAAGTGTGTACACATAACCGTTGAAGACAAGAAATTTGAGCTAATGCTCACGAGACGCGCGAAAGCCTATAGCAGTTACGGTTCAGTAGTTTAGCTAAAAAGTGGGGTGTTCACGCTAAGTTAATATATAAATACCAAATTCTTTATCTGGATCGCATAACGATAGTTCCGTACGTGGCGTCACCTTGTGAATGATATAGACTTGTGTCGCAGCCCAAAATCGCCAAAAATCCATAAAACCCTCTATTTTGGCGTTCAAGGTCATTCAAGGTCATTGAATTCGGCGCCAGTCGAGACCCAGTGTATGACTTCCTATTAGTGATTAATAGTAACCTAGGCCCTATCTCGCACCGTTACTGAGATACAACGACTTATTTGTCAAAAATCGCAAATTTTGCCCACCCCCTCTTATTTAGCGCCCTTGTTCGGGGTGAACCTTTTAGAATTTATAAAAAGCTTTACGGTTCCTGAAACTAGAGTCTTCCGGGCAGCCGACGGTGAAGATTTGGTGATTCTAGTTTGCACCGTTTTGACTGATCCACCCGTGTGACAGACGGACAGACAGACGGACAGAATTGCGATGGCTAAGACGCGCTGAAAGCAGTAGCTGCTTTCACTCGTAAAAATCGCAAGAGTCAAGTCCACTGTCCATGGCTGAAGCATGATAGCCATCGAACCATCCACACAACAATGCCTATAATGGTCTGAAGACTCTGAACGCCAAGTTGAAGGCTTAACGTCGTCAGGCACCGGTGTCACATCGTATGGTTATTATTGACGCATCTAAAGCTGCCATCAATGTCGCCGCGTGAGTTAGTGCAGTGGCTTAGCAGACCGCAGCACACGGCACAGACATGAACGACTTAGCACTGCGTACACAGTACACTAGCGTTACAGTAGCGCAGAGCAATTATGTGGTTGCGCCCACGTTGGCTTGGCATCTGCTCATTGTCGCAGACCGGGTCTGCGGTGAATAATTTAGCACAAGCACCGAGCTAGCCATGATCGCAGAGCTGTCCATACCGACTTGACCACGAATGGACTAAGGTTACCACTCAGCTTCGAAGTTTGCTACTGCTTCGCGTTGTAAATTGCAATGCACGGCGCTGTTTGATGCGACAAATTTTCTGTTTGATGGCGGTTAAGTACTTCTGCAATTTGTAGCCAAATACTAATGCCCCAACCCACAGGCTGGAATGAAGTTTCTGCGAAACACCAGGAGAAAGTAGCCGACCGTACTTAAGTAACAATCGAGTTATTGGCATGGTTAGCACATCCCGTGTCCGTCAATGATATTGTGGCTAAACGGTAAGTCGTAGGGGGAAGCTTGGCAATGGTACCATCGAATAGGGCACTGGCGACTTTTTATAGGCTGTCAATAGTAACCATGTCTCTATCTGCAGCGGTTTGGCCGCAATTTTCAGTGAAAAGTTTCAAGCTATAAGTGGCAATATCTCGGAAACGGTGAAAGATAAGGCCAAGGTTACTATTAATCACTAATATGTAAAAGCATACGCCCTCTCAGATGAGATGAAAAGCATCGACATTGGATGACCTTTAAAATCACTTTGTCACTGACAACTCGTACGGTCGGCTATCTTAGCGACAGCTGGGCTTCTTGTTACAAACGTATAACAAAGTAGTGTGTCGTCTTCCAGAGACGGTGTAAGATGGACTGAATCATAGATGTAAAAACGTTTTTTTACACTTTTGCCACTTTTTAAACGTTTTTAACTTTTCATATTTTTTCAACGGTTTTTTATTTTTATAAAAAAAGTTCATTATAATTTAAAATTCCCATCAAGAACGTCGAGAAACACTTTTAAAGCAACTGAAACGAATTAATAAGCGATCGTGGTGGTAGTTTACTTACTTAGTTTTATGACCACACAAATTAAATAAAAATTCTCTTTCTTTGTCTAGTTCTAGCTATGCTGCACTTACATTATTAGGTTTTTAGTAAAAAGTTGAATAAATTAGGGCTAACGTTTTCTCAACTTTTTTAAACGTTTATTTATTTCTGCCACGTTTTTTAACGTTTTAAAAATTTTTTGGAACGTTTTTTTTACATCTATGGACTAAATTATCCACTGCATTCTCGAGGACTTGAGGTCTACGCCTTTCCCGCCTCGTTAGGCAAAGCCTCAGAGTATAAGAACGTACGTCATTAAAGAGGCAAAGACATTTCACACAATCGTATATAGTACATGTATGCAGTTCAGTTTTAGGCTGCGCGAGATGTGATCTGAACGATTTGATATGATTGATATGACTGTTTATATTTAGCCTAGTTTCCGTTTCTTGCTTGTTGTCTGTTTTTGATTGTTTTTCGCTGTTATTGAATGACGAATAAAGTTGAATATATTACTTTTACTGTACAAATTTATAACGCACTGCATATGCAAGGCAAAAGGGCGACTTTTGTCATCTTGGGGGCATGGCCCTTTTGCTCCCCCTAAATTCGCTTATGGCGGCGGTAACTTTCACACCCACCTTGTAGCGCGAGCTTCTTAGCACGTGATTTATCCGCTGATTGAACGTGTGAACGTCAAAGCCGCTGCCAAAAGCTCTTCATCAAAATGATGCTCTTAAGTCCGCCAGTCGTTATGAAGCGGCTCTCGGTCGTCTTTGCATGAACTTAAGAACTCTTCCTCAGTCACCTGCGTCTTCGTCCTCGATTGATGCAGCCGAGTTGGTCGTTTTGGCACGTGTAAACCTCATGGAGACAAACCCCGCGACAAAAATCTCTAACTCCCTGAGACGAATCCCTTCTGCGACGAACTCCTCTTCTTTATGTCACTTCGAATGTTAAGTGCCTTTAACTCGAGTTTAACTTGAGGTTTAGCCAAAGCTGTCAATTAATGGATTCGTCAATTAAGAAAGTAGGGGACAAGAAATTGTAATTTTTCGACAGAGGAGATTATGGACGCTCCAAAGTTTAATCGTGCCGCTCAATTTCCCCCAAAATGTAGAATTTTTAGCCCCACTTTTTGTATTTTTTGCAAGAAAATTAACCGACAGAAAAAAAAACAATTTCCGACAGGCAGGCTCAAATTTAGGGGAATGGACAATTAAAATGTGCCCTTCCCGGCTTGCCACGACGCCATTGCTTCCAATAAATGCACAAAACGTTAGTTTATACTTCTGTTAACGGCAATATTAAAGAACTCGCACATCGAAAGCAGCAAAAATCACAAAAGTTCACTTTGCCCGCATCACACTGACTGTGTGTCAATGTGCTGCTGAATAATATCAACTGTTCGTGTTTATGATGTTTATGGGCCTTGTTGCCTGATACAAATAAATAATAAATAAATAAAGTTAAACCCGAGCGTCACTGGTTGCATAAAGTGGCATTCACGTCATACGGCGAGGACAGGAATTGGCGACGAATGCAGCAGACGAGACATGGGCCTGTGCGCTGTGCAGCGTACGGCCATAGGCCTACTTCCTGTACGGCGCAATCTGACATTAGCAGCGCACACTGAGTGAACGAACACACAAGTCACATCTCATATCCGTCGTTGCCTTCGTACTGCGCTTCGTTATTAGCCTATTCGTCAAACCAACATTAGGGTATACGCACACTTACAGCCTGCACGCCTTTCCCGTTCCATAGCTTAGCAACTCAACTAGCTAGGCCTATTGAATAAGTCGCTTAGTTTTTGTTTGTTGCTGTGTTATATTTGCTCGTTTTGACACTTGGTCATTTTAATCACTTTTGCTAAAGATCCAAAGGGACAAATTTTTAAAGCCAGAAACGTGCTACGACTACATTGAACGGAATAGTCTATATACGCAAACAGAATCGTACAGAAGCACATACAACAAGTAATTTGAGCAAAGCTCACGTGATGCGCGATAACAGCGGTCCTGCCACTTTGGCAGTTAGTGTAGGCCTATATCAATAAGATATTAATCAAATCAAATTAATTAAATTAAAGATATAAATTATATATTTATAAATTAAATAAATAAATATTGCATCTTGAGAGAATACTTAAATTTGAGGCGTCCGTACGAAAGACTCTGATCCTTGAATTTAAGACATCGAAACTTAAATTCTTAAAAATGTACGTTATATGCTAAAACTGTCATAGGCCTACACAAGTTGTCCAGGTCCATCTCCAGCGATTTCAACGCAATTCACTCTTAAAATGGGTGTTGCAGCCGGAAATCGCAAAAAAAATTCACCAAAAACCCTTATTTTAGAGGTTTAAGGTCATTCAAGGGCATCGACGTTGACACCGATTAAAAGCTTGTCACTATTGCTTGTTATGATAAGCAGCATATCTCTGCATATGTGCAACCGTTTTTACGCTACACGAGATAATTGCGGTAAAATAACCACTTTTTAGGGGGGGTAGTTGTTTTTGACGTCCGCATGCACCGGTTTCCTTAAAACTAGGGGATCGGGACTTAGACTGCTGAAATCAACGTTTAATGCTGAACATTTCATGTGCAAGTTGTCTTGGTCTATCTCTAACCATTTCGTTGCAATTCAGTGTTGAAATGTGCGCTGCATCTAAAATTGCAAAAAATTTACTAAAAAAACCTCTTTGGGGGTTCAGGGTCGTTCAAAGTCATCGATGTTGATAAATCTAAAAAGCCTGTCACCAGTGCTTGTTGTGATAAGCAGCATGTCTGTACCTATCTGCAACAGTTTTCACACTTTACGAGCCAATATGGGCAAAACAACGTCTTTTTAGGGGCACCCCTTTTTGATGCCGTCGTTCGAGGGGAACCCCTGCACCCAGAAGCACAAAATTTTGTCACGAAAAACAGAGACCTTGTTGCAGCCCATGGTGAAGATTTCGCGATTCTAGCTTGCACCATTTTGACACAATACAACAGTGTGATAGACAGACAGACGGACGGATGGACGGACACCCAGGCCATGGCTAAGACGCGCGAAGCATTCTGCCATCGCGAGTAAAAAGCGACGAATCGTATCGGAAATTTGCTGGAATAGGCCCTAAAACCAAACGGTTTTTGTCGCTTCTGTTGGTTTCTGATGTCGCAAAACAGTACAGTTGCGTCCAAGATCGTTCAAAAGTTCTAGCGCAAATGAGGTTGGACTGTGAGAGGGTCCAGGTTATTAATCGCGACAAAGGAATTAATTTAAACTGTTAATTATCTTTGCCATTGTAACGAAGTGAACATTGGAGGAGATTATGAGATTGGTCGATTTTTCCGTCGTTCTGTGTGTCCGTCGTTTTGTTTGTCTGTCTGTCTGTCTGTGTACAGTACACGAATACACAACCGGCAGGAACGGTGGCGCCCTCCTGTGAAAACTTCTACATTGGCGGAGCTATGCACTCTCACGAGCGCCTTCTAGTTATATTTTGTTGCGACACATACAAAAAATTTAGAAAACGGAAATGAATTGGACAAAGTGCTGGAACACAATAGCGCACTGAGAGATATTATCGAGAGAAGATTGCTGAGAACAAAATTTAAAAAGACTGTGTGCCAAGCTAAAAAGAAGCAACTCATGCGAACGGACGAGACGTAAGACGGGAGATTAGAATGGAATCAGGGTGTATGTGGTTCTTCTTCTTTTTAGCTGGATGAGTTACCTTTTGTTTAATGTGAGCTGTCTTGCCGTTTAATGCTAACTTGTTTTAAATTCTGCACATTTACAGTGCAGTCGTCGATCGGCGGCCGTGATGTTTCGTGTTTCTATGGCAACGGGAGCTCCAATATCAGCAACAACAACAACGACGACGACGACGTCGACTACTACTACTACGTTCATTCTGTCACCGCAGCATCGCACAATTCCAGTAATCAAGATGTCCCAGGTAACTAAACCGACTGCTTTTATAACATGTAAATCGGCCACATGAAAGCAACACTACGTTATACTAAGTCGACATATATAGGCCTAGTTGTGGTGCAGCACAATATATGTCTATATACACAGAAAACGCAAGCAGATAATATAAAAAGTCCATCAAATAAGTTACCAAGATAGCATGAAAAGTCTTTGAAGTATTTAAAATATTGTAACGCAACACAACAACTTTTTTCCTGAGCTATAAAATAAGTACTTACATATCCCACTGGCCTTTTGTCCGGTGGCATGTTATTCGTACACTCTATACTACAGCTAACAACTGAGCTGATGCGTTTGACCCAAACTCCACTACTTTAATTTCTGTGGACTTCTCAGACAACAAGGTGTACAACAAACTGTAGACTACAACACGTTGACATAACAACATGTTGTGGGTTAGTTGTAGGCTTCCGACAGTTTATGAGCTTGTTGGTTTTAAGCCTACAACTTTTTGTAGACTTGCTGCAGATTTTCCATCAATTGCAAATCTGTCGCACAGATTGCTATAGGGCCTGTGTCTTACAAAAATTGTACAACAAATCGAAGCGAGTGGAGTTTGACCTACTGCGTCATCGTGTATACACGGAATCCCGTGTAATCAGAACATCATTTTCACCTCTTATCATCTCTGTCGCTGCGCCGTCTGTTCCGTTCCTGTCCTGAGGCATCAGATAGCTGATAGCCCCCGTGTTTTACAAAGCTCAGCCATACCGCAAACTCGTAATGAAATCCCCTAATGATGCCGTTACTTCAGACGTGCTCTAGCACAACGTCGTACAGAGATTGTACGGTTTTAATGCCAATTACGTGTTTTGTGTGATAATTACACGCAAGTCTACCTCTGCCTGCCTCAGATATACACTGGCCGTTGGCGGAGACTGTGTAGCCTCTACAAGTCTACAACCATAATGCTAGTAACTTGCCATCTCCCTGATGGTTAAATTCAAATACTGCTACTCAGCTCGCCTGCTGCTAGAAGTAGCTACTAATTCTAATACCGTGTTGATATTTTCGTAAATGACGCGTTGACGGACGAAATCACAACGCTTTTTTCACGTCTCTCGGAGACAGAATCATTACGTTGGCGGATATCACGAACACCACTAAGGCATAGGCTCCCTACAACAGCGAATTGACAGCTTCTTAACTTACTATTTTTGTAAAATTATTATAATTTATCAAAATGTTTCTGAATGATATTAAAGTCTCATAATCGGAGGAGTTGAGCGCACTAGAGATGTTGATCGTTGATGCTGCTATCAGCTAGTGGCGTCCAGTAGCGTCATTTCACTAAATCCTTGGGGGTCCACTCTCTCCCCCTTCCTTCCCCCCTCCCTCTTCTCC
>Ga0209454_1002232_pt1 | contig 12991 bp, 6 predicted proteins | sample WorMetHERISLAND1_2_FD_187400 | JGI IMG/M metagenome (GOLD analysis project Ga0209454, IMG submission 187400) | Marine gutless worms symbiont microbial communities from Max Planck institute for Marine Microbiology, Germany - Olavius geniculatus... | ecosystem: Host-associated > Annelida >...
GACCAATTCATCGATCGATCGTCTTCCGAGTGTAAAACTAATGAAAATTTCACCTGATATATTTTCATGAAAGTGCGCGCGTGGTTTTATTACTAACTAAGCCATGGGGTGGGACACAGATGGGAAGGGACTGCAGCAGTGTATACTCTAAGTGGCCCGCCGACAGCGGTCACGTGACATCCGGCGCTGTAACCGATACACGCATGCGCAGACTGCGCCTCAATGTCCGGAAGTCATCAGCGCGCAGGCGCCACGAGCCGTTTTTCCGGATGCGACGAGCCAGCGAGAGAAGAGAGATATATACAGAGAAAGAAAGGAGAGCGGAGACAGAAAGGAACAGGGAAAGGCTGCTTTTGTCGGCGGGCGCGAGGCAAGCGCGACATTCGATTCCCGGCAGAGAGCGACGGCAGCAGCAGCAGCAGCAGGAGCAGCAGTGATGATGGTGAAAGTTGGCTGCAGACGCCGCCAGTCAGCATCACTTCCTGACGTCGCTTTCGACGTCGTCGACGACACTGCAGCCTTGAGGCGGGCATCATCGCCAGCCGAGCAGCCAGCGACAAATTAGTTTTCTTCGATGACTTCGCACCGTTGCAATAATGCATAAACAATTTCATGTCGTCTCCTTATATGCAGGTATATGTACTTGCTATTTTGTGCCAAAAAGTTTTTTGGTGGAATACCATATCATACATTCGTCACAACTTCTATACTTTATAGACATCAAAAGACACAATGCAAATCTACCTGCAGTGAGTGGCGTCAGAGCTGCTGGCTTGTGACGTCAGCAGCGTGCTCTCCGCATCATCAGATTCAGCTGCAGAACATTTACATCAATCAGCAACATCGTGCCAGCGTGTGGCAGCTTTGTCATTTTGTACATATAGTAGCAATAATTTTGACTCACACGTCGCCAGCGCCACGCATGCAGTCGGACAGCGTCATGCACTGAATCAATATCACAATGTCCATCGATTTAATTACTGTTCATCAGTTGTAAGGAGAATAATAACAGTGGCTAAGCACATTAGCAGAAAATCTCATCAGAGAAGTCAAGAACTTCCTTCGTACCCGACGAACAACTGCTTAAATATCACTTTCATCGCGCATGGGCGAACTTAATAATATTAAACCGGGAATACTGCCGGCTAGTGCAAAGGCCACATGCCGCGAGTTTCTTAACCGCGGCGCTTAATAGTTGGAAAATTAAAATCTGCACCACACTGTAGAGCTCAAGTCAATCTACACTATTCATGCATAGTCAATAAAAAATACGAGTATGTATACACCGTAGGTCATAAGAATTTTGCCCCATAATCTTCACCGAGCAAGTTACACGTTTTTGCGTCTGTCCGTCTGCATCCAAGATGTCGAAAATGTTACGAACTGATTCCGACTATTTCTGCCTGCAGTGCCGTGCTGTGCCAACCTTTACAAAAATGCATCAAAACACGCTCACAACTGTATCATCATGCATTGTGCTAAAACCGCTAGCGGACCGACAGACAAAAAAACCGAAAGTCGTAACGTGCTTCTTCAGCATGTAGATTAACAGCAATGAATGACACGAATGAACGACACTTACTTTTGATTTGTATCGGAGAACTGCAGTGAGCAAGGCTAAAGAGCAGCTGGCCAGCAATGCTGCTGCAAGTGGTCAGTTGTGATTGGACATTGCTCAGCTGGACATCAGGCAAATGACACACTGTAGTATGATTACTGGCATATCCTGGCACCGGTTTGTCTGTCACAGGCATAAATACGGTGCAGATAAGCACACGTGCAAAAAAGTAAACTAGGTAAAACTATGCCGTTAAAACTGGGCGCCAAGGGAGAACCGAACTCTGCACGTATATGCCTCCGGCCTTCGCCCACTGAAAGTAGTTGTATTTTCAGCATATTTAGTTGAGACCGATCACTGTCAGTTCGATTGCTCGTCCCTGACGGCTCGTATGCACCAGCTACACAGTATAGCATGCCGGTTTGGCCGCAACTGTCAATGGACAGTTATTTAAAATGTTCATTTAATAACATCTATTTAATACAATTGCATCATCTCAACGGGCTGCCGATCGCCGGTCCACATATGCACGGTGATGCGTTCAGATCGCCGATCTGAGAATCTTAGACAAAAAACGATAGCCTACCTTCAAATCAGCGATCTGAACACTCCAAGGCGTGTTGCCACGACGGTATGTGTCTGTGGCGGCCGCAGACACATGCCGCCATGGCAGCTGGCTTACTGACGACCTCAATCCCTACAGCAAATCACGGGTTACGTGCAGTCGGCCAAGTTTGCAGACTCGGTCCAGTTGACTCCATAACTAATGTTACGCCTTTAATATGGTTATCTATCTATCATCACGTAACTCTATCAAATACACTAACCATAGCCCTAACCCTAATAAAATAATAATAATTAATCGTACTGCATCACGTATAGCACTAGTGACCCCTCGCAAATCTGTTTGCGCATACACAGTGACACATTCAGATTGGCGATGTGACAATCTTGAACAAAAATTGATAGATTCAGATCGCCGATCTGAAAGTATAATTATCGCATCTATATAGCAGCCTGTTGTCTTGCCCGACGTCTTTTCGACCGACCGGACTGGACGCGGCTGCAGTTTTCAATGCACGAGGCGGCTGACGCTAGTGAACAGTGTACAGTAGCTGCGTGGAAACGTCATTGTTTATACACAGCCACAGCCGCAGCATCAGCAGCAGTCACTGCAGTCCGTGAGTCAGTTAGTCAGTCAGCAGGCGTCGATAACGCACAACAAACACGCTGCACGTGATAAGATGATAACGGACGTTGTCAACTTCAATCAAAGCAAAGCTCTCTCGGCCCCGTTCCACGCGCTTACATTTAGTTACCCACAGGCTACGTATACACACTGCACGCTGGATGCTGGGATGCAGCATAGTTGCAGCAGCACGCAAGCTTATCACGTCACTCAACGTGACCTAACAGCGTGCACTATATCCAGGCCTACGAGGTAAGACTGTTAACTTCGCAGAAAATGACAGAAGAAGGTTATGCATGTATGTTGTTGCATATTTTGTCGGCGGCTTTATAAAACAGATTTCGAATAAATTTTGCGGAGGGGCTGTGCATAGCCCAAGTCGGAAGTGGTTAGATTTCGGCGCACGGCGATCCGCGGCTTCTTTAGTGGACTCTTTGCTGTATATAACTATTTACCAGATGGCATGCAGAACTAGTCTCGGCGGAGATCTCCGATCTCCTCTGCTCTACGGTAACCAGTGTGCCTTTTTCCAGTTCGAAAAGTCAAAAGGCAGACTTATGGGGTGTGAAAAAATAAGAAACGATGCACAATCATAAAAGTTACGGCTAACAACTATAACAAACCCAATCAACCAGAAACAAATATAGTACATATAGGCCTACAACGTCGATGATCGACGTGCCTACATAATAAAAACATATAATAATCTATTGTAAATTCACCTCTTTATCATGCTTTTTACACAGAAATGTATTCACCATAAAGTACAGCAATAAATGAAAATACAGCAAAACTAGAACTAAGACGGGCATAACTTCAACTAATAACAAAGACAGCTACGTGAAAATGTACTACTACAGCTGACATCTGACTGGAACTCAACTGGACGAATAGCCGAACATCTTTTTCTCGTTCACATGACACTTAATCTGAGGAAGAGAGAAACTCGGAAACTGCGACTAAACAACGGCGTGATGCCATGACAAAAAATGCGGCCATCAGTCGGCTTAACGAAGTTCGTTCGAAGAAAAACACACCTGAAAACGAAGCAGGTGAAACCGTTTCAGCGTCTGCGATGCCGAGAATAGCCGATAAATAATTCTCCAGCTGACAGAAGATAACTCCGTGCCAACGGTTGCTTGCTACAGAGTGGAGCGATTGTCGACGCACCTGGACGGACAGAAGAACGGTCGGCGTGAACGCTCGGTCAATCGGTCGGTACCAACAGCAGCAGCAGCAGCAGCAGTGATAATAGCTTGAGCCAGCGAGACGCCAGACACCGACACGCTACGGCAATGACTCTACGCCGAGAAATAATTAATCACTGCCTCGGCGCTGCACTTCACGCCAGAAACTGAGCAGCAGCAGCACTGTAGAGCACTTTTCGTTCCAGCTCAGCAGCTGACGGCTGATTGGTTTGTGGGCGGAGCTACGAGATGTGATTGGCAGCTCGTCGGCATCATCATGTTGAATCTTCCGTCAGCGAACGATGCCAGCCGGCCTGGCTTCTGTTGACAATAGAGCGGCGGCCGCCGGTCGAGCGGAATAAACAGAGCGTAAAATGACTACAGAGAATGACTGGCTGAACTCACTCAGCGGGTCGACGTCAAACGTCAAATATGTCTTGTCGTCATTAGCGTCATTGGCAGCGTTGCAAGGAAAAATATGCCAATTTCGTTAATTCTATTCCTCAATCTCCCAATTTTAGATGCTCTACTCTCGAGAAACAGATTTTTGAAAAAATATTTTCCCGGATGGAAAATCACCAAAGATTATTTTTCACGTCCGAGCTACAGCCTACTACAGAATGCCTGACTCAATTATTGCAGGTCGTTGCTGCAGCTGAGCCACATCGGTCTTGACCTGACAATAATTGCGAAGTAAGTAAGCAATGCCGAAAGAAAACTTTTGCGGTCAAACACAGCAGCAAGCGATTGTTTATTCGCATTAAAACGTTTACTGCTTGTCAACGACTTGGCGCTTTGAAGTCCAATTATCATCTGCGAGACTGCAAGTTACAGACTGCCGACCATAATGTCTCTCACAACTCGACCTCCTTATCACAAGTGGCTTCGCGTAGTTTGATTGATAAATTGAAGTGATGAGCAGTCACGACCAGAGTTCGAATCCGATACGAATCTCATCGATGATACTTTGTAACTATTAATAACTATTTCCAATACACTCAGGGGTCTGCAGCCTATAGAAAAAAAAACAATAAAAGATAAAGTTAAATAATGTTATATGTTCAGTTTTATTCGCCATACATAATGGTTGCACAGTGTACACACAATAAATATTGACCGTAAAACGTTCGTAAATTTATTTTACACGTTACCGCAGCCAACGACGGCGTTGGACAGCATATGTGCAAACAAAAAGATAAGTAAGCAGTAAGCACATCTAAGCATCTTCTGTGTCTGCAGTGAAACAGACCCAGGCCTAACTTTATCGAAAAACGGTGCAAAATGCGCGAACTCTGCCGGTGGATTATGACGACCCATCACTATGGCAGTCGAGTTTGCTTTCAGGAACGCGCCGCCGACAGCGCATGAATGGGGCCCGCATGCAGTAATACACAAATATTACCCGGGCTGGTCAGGCTGACCGGTCGCTACGTAAGATCTGTTCCGCATCAGATATAGACAGAAGTGATTAAATCGGGCGTCGCTGCCCCTCTTTCATCGCACTTAACCCTTGGAAGTTGCAACATACATCCGCACAGCGTGACATACCAGCAGCCATCGCCATTGCATCAGACAGTATTGTGTGGCCGTCTGTGTACAGCATACAAGCCGTATTATTAAACGTCTTGTCGTCTGTCCGTCCGGCTGTCTGTCCGTCGCTTCAAAGTTAGAAAGTCGTGGCCTAAAAAGCCAATGGGTTAAGCTGACATCGTCATATCTAATCGTTTTCTATTGCTCCGACAAAACGCCGGTCACCGGTGGAGCGATAAAACACATTTAGGAAAAAGCGTCTCATTAATATTCATTCAGTGTAGTTCGGAATCTGATCGTGCGTGCTTATACATTGCGTCATCAAAGCGGCAACATTTTGGTCGAGAGTATTCACGCTCGAAAACGCCTCAGATTCAGCGAATAGTTAAAAGATTCAGATAATTACACAAATCGAGCGCGCAATCACGACGAACATTCTGATGATATGATTTGCATGTTAAGCATAATTTGCATAACATACTGTCAAAGTTGATTTAATGCATAAGCTGCGTGATGAAACAGCAAAATGACAAACTGGCAATGAAAAGTTTGTTGCGTGACTAAAACACGGTAAAAACCCAAGTTGTTTAGTTTGGTCAAGGTAAAGGTAAAGGTCGTCAATTTTTATAGCGCATCGTCGCGAGCATGCGCACGCCTCTAATGCGCTTTCGTCACTAACCAGAGCCGCCTGCCGCACGGCCACCGTGTTCAGCCTGCAGACACAGGCTGGCGCAGCGGCCGGCTAGGCAACCCCAGTCAGCTGTACCAAGGTCCCCACCTTCCGACTCATGTAAATGAGTTACTGCTCATTTTACCGTCCCACGGAGGGTAGAAGGCTGAGTCGACCTAGCTGGCAGGCTTCGCACCGAGATGGTTTACCTGCCCGCATGCAGTCACCCATCGCAGTACTAACCAGGCCCGGCGTATATAGAGTAACTTTCGTTTCGGCCGAAACGCGTTACCAACTACGCCACGCCACCAACTTTTCCACTTGCATGGAGCGAGTCTTGATCAAAAAGGCTGCAGCTCTATCGTCGTACGTTTATGCAAAAGACTGACTGCGAGAATCGAGATCATGTCATGATTCAGAGACGGACATGTATAGTATGCAGCGTCATCTGCGTTAACTTCGGCGACGCCTTCGGCAGCGTTCAAATAAATCGTATATATCTGTTTTCGGTTAAGACAACGAGCAAGCCACCGAGTTCCCACGCCGCAAGCACGCATGCATCCAAGTACCCACACAGTGACTGTCAGTCTGCGACTGCGTGTGTTTGAGCAGTGCGTGTCCATTCTGTCTGTGTGTGGTGTCCACTGTATGCACGTGACGCCGAACAACCGGCTAAAAATCAAATCTTTTGATTTGCCAAATCAAACGATAGCAACATTTAAAACATTAATCGCTGTGGAACGGTGAAAAAGACAATCACTTTGCGAAGCATCGTTCTCGGCGACGGAAGTTGAGAGCTTCGATCGCTTCTAGTTATAGCTGGACTAAAAACTGCCCGATATTGAGTTGACGAGGCGCATTTTACGTGTGCATTCGACACTGACGGACTATAATGTTGACGATGATGATGTTGACGAGTGTATTATTGTGCGTGACCGGTGAGGCATAGAGCAGCTGTGATCAGAGAAGGTATTGCTTACATGGAATGACCACGTGCTAGACACCTGCTGCCCACGCAGTCACGTGACGCGCATTATATGATGACGTCAAAACAACGCATCTCGCGTGAGAGCAGCACGCATAGCAGCAGAATGCACAGAAGCACGCAGCATGACGTCAGACGAGGGGTTGACCTCTACGTAACCTCTAAACTAAAGCCACACGCCGTAGACGTTTTGCCTCCAAATTTTTGTGCGCCGAAAATCGGCCGAAAAAAAAATAACTATATTCCATCTTTGGGCCGACCGTGAAGCTTAAGCTTTAAGGTCTGGCCCTTTGCTCTTTTTTTGATAGTAGAGTCCCTGGTCTACATTTTTGCCGCTGACACTATGGGTCCATCTTCTTTCAAATTTCCGTCGTACAGCCAGTGGCGTAACTTCGTCGTCGGCGCCCCGGAGGCAAGATAACGCATGGCGCCCCCCGTAATCTGACGCGGAGCCCCAGCCAAAATTAAACTTGATGCATTTTAGTCCTAAAGGATGCACACGGTAGTAACAATTCTGAAAAAAAATTTCTCAGTTGTCTCAGTATTTAACAGTACACTGCAGCATAATGCAATTATTCTTTAACTAACTAGGTTACCCTTTTTCCACTTAGAATCGATCATATTGGACTAGGCCTACTTCATTGCTAAAAGTGCTTCATTCACATAATATAAATTCTTACTTTACATTCGTTATTTCTACTGCACATTGGAAAACATACAATTTAAAACCTTGTTCGATGATAAACTTTATCTCTATCTGGTTCCCTGATAAAAATGTTTATCGTGGTTCATGCAAAAAGAAATAAAATAAAACCCAAAATTACCTGACACTGGCTGGCCATGCTCCCTTTTCTTAAAATAAAAAAAAATAATTATATCCCCACTGTCTACGTGAACGTATGTAAAATTTGAAGTCCATGCCCACACTAACCGGTTTGGAGATATCGACATTTAACGCTTACAAATTCAGGGGATACATGACCTTGTCCACGATCCCTTGGCGCCCCAGATTGTCCCTGGGAACAAGCATGCAAATTTTGAGGTTCGTAGCTGTAACCGTCTTGAAACTATCTATGGGTGACAATGCATTGATGTCATTATCATTGTGACGTCACGTATGCGCCGCAGAGCACATGCAGAACGACAGACGTAACGACAGAATGGAATGAAATAATTATATCCGACAAGTTCACAACATTATACATGTATACTTGGCGGAGATAGCTTACTCAAAAATTGAGAACTATTATACGGTTTCAAAAATAGAGCCTTAGAATCTGGCGCCCCTTCTGAGCCGGCGCCCGGAGGCTGTGTCTCCGTTTGCCTCCCGTAGTTACGCCACTGCGTATAGCTCCGAAAGACGCATCATTTGTGCATGAAAGTGTGGTGTCGCCGTCAAGCTTAGGTCATCTAAGGTCGATTTTGGTGTCAATCAAAAAGACATATGTGACCTTCTACTAGTGGCCAATAATAACCTTGCTCCTATCACGCACCGTTTCTGAGATACGGTGAGTTATTGGTTCAAAGTCGTCAATTTTTCCTACCCCTCGATCGGGGTGACTATACTTTCGAATTTCTGAAAGAGCTTTATGGTTCTTGAAAGTAGATTCTTTGCGACAGCCATAGTAAATATTTCGCGATCCTATAAGTTGCGTCGTTTTGATATAATGCAGCAGTGTGACAGACAGACAGACGCCTTTATGATAGCAAAAGACGCGCTTAGCATTACGTGCTGTCGCGCGAAAAAAAACATAGTTTAGCTCATCGCCACTGTCGACTTTCGTTGACTGCTATACAGCTACAGTCACCCTCTGAGGTGAACTTCCGTCTGCAGGCGCCTCGATAAAGTTAATTACATGGAATTAATGTAACGATTAGCTATGCAAACGCCCTTACAGCGACGCGTACAGCTGCTGTGCTGTTGTAAAACAAGCGAAACACTATAGGGTGGCTATAGTGTACGCGACTGTAAAGTGTAAACTAAACGGATGCTCAGTCGAAAAGCTTGGGGGCAAAGATGCACACGAACACAGCTACTGCACGTGAGTGACTCACCGATAAAAAGAACGCATGCTCGCATCGCACATAGCCTAGCGATTGCGAACTCGTAAATATTACGTCCTCCCGCCCCTAGTACGGTGTATGGGACAGGCGACATGAAGTTCAGATAGAACACGTCGTGTGAATGTAATTTGATTGTTTATTATTATTATTACCGGTACCTGCATTTTGTTTTCAACGAATGCCGCCTATACCACGAGGTTCGACCTCATTATACGATGCTCTTTTATTGCGCACTGAGATTGTTTTAACTACCTGTAATTATTTTTTATTATGTGGTATTCTACATATCAACCACGGTTTGAGTTTAAAATTAGATATCTTCTACACATAGGCCTAATGGTACTGAAAGGCAGAAAAACAGAAGGAACTCAAAGACTCAAAATCCCTTCCCATCTCCTTTTCTTCTTTCGCCCACTTACCCCTTTTCATCATTTTACTTACAGTCATCCAGAATTTTGCGAACAGCCTCTATTGTAAAGCACGCGCTGGCTATATTCAGGTGCTATTCGGATGTGATCGTTTGTTGTCGTTGTCATCCATTGCAGGGTGGTCTTCTAAGTTCATAGTTCAAAGTACTGACGAGTTCATTGCTATTGCTTTTATATACAACGCGCACCTGTTGACGTCATAATGCGTACGTATGTGTGTAGTGGGGGTGCTATGTGTGTGGTCTAATGACGTCGCTGATAGATACGGTACTCCGTACTTCGGCCGGTCGGCTGGTCGGTCGGGAGTCGGGACACTGGACACCTTGCGGTCAACCAATCTCATTCTCTGCAGTGATCTGCATGCCAGCTGCAGTAATCATACAGGGTGTGGCGAGAAAAAAAACTGTCAACTCGTCGACAGCGGGACCGAATTATAAGCCGACGAAGCACCTGGACAGCCTATCATTAGCTAAGCACACGCAGTCTTGGCGGCGGCTGTATAAATTGAAAAGAATTCACTACAACGAGGAGGGACAGAGCTGTTTTCAGCGTTGAACATTTGTGCAATGTATTGTAGAAAATATTATGCAGCCCTATTTTACGTCATTTGTAGCCTACGTGCAACCGCGGCTAATCACGCGTCGTTAAGGGTCACGTGCATATGTATGCCATATTGGTTATAAAAGTAGACCAGGTAGAAAGTTGCATTTGCCGACAGACACAGTGCAAATTTGCGACAAAGGAACATCCTCTTTTTAATTTCCGCCTTGCCACATCAGCTAGTACGCATAACATAGTTTTTGACTATCGTTGCGATGACGTGAGAAGTCACGTGACGTGCGACGACAGATAAAATGTGCACAACTAAACTTGTCTACCAGTAATACATCTTGGTCCAGTTAATGGCATTTTTACTAAAATAAATATTAAGCATGTACGTGTTTTTGAATGCGACGCCCGGCGGATGATTTCGTTTTGAGGTCGCTGCGGTATTTTGACGACTTACAATGATAGGCCTATACATATAAGCTTAGGCTTATTTTATTCCTATAGTGACGTAGTTCTAAAAAGACGGAAGCCACCCACCCACACAACGTCTTAATCTTCACCGATTTTCAAAATAATTTCGCCAGCACATTCAACAAAAAAACTACTTGCAAAACAGTGGTGACTAAAGATCCCACCGCATCTCAGACGCGTTTCTACGCGAAACGGACATTCCCCCTGGGCCTGACAACTGCGGACGTTTCCCCCCTCGGACATTTTCCCCGCCCGAACGTTCCCCTCTGCTTTTCGAGTGCCTAGGACGTCCCCCCCCCTTAGGCCAGTAACAACATATTACCAAAATCAGCGCCACGCCTGAGCAGAAATTCCTTGCTACGCCAAAAGCAACCCCGCCTTTGAAGTCTCGTCGCCGTTGAGTATTTTTCAAACACAATGAGTTTTAGCAGGAGCGACAATAATACAGTAATTAGGGATGTAGGCCTACGTGTCCACGAGACGACTGAAAACGACTCGACACAGACTGAACCAGTAAAGTAGCAGTAGTTAACGAACATCTATTTATACGTATATAAAGAAAACAAATAGATTGCAGCCACTCTCCTTGTTGTGGCAAACACTGCGCTTTGAGTGGCACTTTGACGTCATCGACGCAGCTGTTTCTTGAGAAGTTGAGATTTGAGACTTCTTGAGACTTTGTTTGACTATTATTTAGGCCTAATGTTATAAGTTTATTAACGACAACACAGAGAGTAGTGCATTTTTTCACTATGCTTACAGTGAAAATTATGCCAAATATCTAACGCTCGATCCTCATGTAACAGTATAGGGAGAAGGAAACGTCCGGGGGAACATGTCAGGGGGGAAATGTCCTACATCAGTTTAGGTCTACCTTGTGAAACATTAATGTCAGATTTTGATAAAACTTAGGCCTATATACTTGCTCTTCGTGCTCGTCGACCGTTCGGAAACGCAGCTGACAAACACTACGACTCGAACAAAAAGAATGGATTAACGTTTTTTTTTTGTTTTTTTTTTGATTCTGTGGACCGTTTTGCCGGGCGTTGTGCACGCATGACAACGCACTAATGACTAAAACTAGCCCAATTATAGCCTCCCTCCCGGCGGCTATTGCAAGCAGGAAGCGACTGCAGAGACGCGCGTGCAGCATCTAGAGACCTATAATACAAAGGCGAGCATTACAGCGTCGACAGGTAAAAAACACACACGCACATAAGCTTACAGATAGAAGAAGGCCTGCAGAGAGACACAGCTGAGAACTACGGTTACAGCTGCTGTTGCTGCGCCTTGGTCACGCTAGCCTATGTGTAGGCCTACTTCGCGTTTAAGACACCCAATCCAACGTGCAAACTGCAGACAATGTCCATGGACTATGTATGTTGTGCTTTTTTCAGTTAAGTTTTTTTTGCATTTTTTTGTGAATTAGCTGCCTTCCTGGCCAAAATAAAGACGACTGTAGGGGCCTAGGCCTAGGCTATCGAGCGGACCGTACATGGGCAGCGATAGAGGGGAGGAGCTGCCCCTCTGTGCCTTGGCCCTTGCCCCCACTCCTCGGTTTCCCCCAGAAGAAATTTTGACGGTGATAAAGTGCCCTCAGATACACATACACATGCCGAGGTGTGACTTTTTAAACGCCATTTTTTTGCAAGACAACACAGATATCTCAGATCTGTAATTTTTCCAGTCTTTAAATATTACAAAACAGGCAAAATTGCGTCTTTCATTGAACGTCCAAAAGCTAAAAATGTTTCAGCTTCAGGGGGCTTCGCCCCATGACCCCGACCAGAGATTCTGCCTCTTGATGCACACAACAACTGAATAAAGGTGGACATTGGCCCAACACGCCAAAAAATTATTGCCCCCCTGTGCCCTTGCCACTGCCGCCCCGTTGCCCCCTAGCAGCTTCACATTCCTAGCGCTACGCGTCGCCGCTACCCATGGGACCATAAAAAGAAAGGTCGCCAATTATTACGTAAACTTCGTTCATGCGTTCATTGAAATACAGGCCGTTTTTTAAAAACTCTTTCAATTGAAAAAACTTGCAACATTTGTGGCACAGCAACCACTATACGAGGGCTTAACATTACATCTCAATTTAAAGCTGTCGCTACACTATACATTGTGCTGGTAACGGGTGGCCCTTAAATTACGCTGGTCTGGGTGCTGTCCTGAATTTCTACCTTAGGGCTATATACTTCAGTACAGTTTACCTGCAAGTTTGTAGTGATAAACTACTACTGTCGTTTAATTTTAATTCATCGCGCATGCCCGAGCGCCCTAAGTTATGGGGTGTTTCAAACGTCCAGCAAACTTCCAGCAAATGTGATGCTGGACGTTTGCATGGACGTTTGCTGGAT
>Ga0209454_1002233_pt1 | contig 12989 bp, 6 predicted proteins | sample WorMetHERISLAND1_2_FD_187400 | JGI IMG/M metagenome (GOLD analysis project Ga0209454, IMG submission 187400) | Marine gutless worms symbiont microbial communities from Max Planck institute for Marine Microbiology, Germany - Olavius geniculatus... | ecosystem: Host-associated > Annelida >...
TCCATAACTTCGCTGCCTGCTGTCCGATCAACTTGATATTTGGCAGGTGGCGTAAGGATCCCTTGCCGCCTTGCCCCGGGTGCCCTCGTTGCCATGGCAACAGCCGTTCCTTCTGTCTGTCCGTACTCAGCTGCAAGGACGGCCCCATAGCGGGCGGCCCCTCAACGGCCGCACCTTCTTGTTAAACAGAATTATAAGTTTGTATAACAACTTGCTTGCAAGTTAGAATTTATGCCAAAGTGTGATCCGCATACAAAGACGCAAGGCTTAGATGCAACGCCAATGGCTAATAGCAAAATCAACGATAGACTGATCAAATGCGTTCACTCATCGATTAAACGTGTTTTAAGCTTATCAGCCAGCTATTTTGTTGTCTGCTGTTTTCAGCATAAAATATTTAATACCTCAAAATTATTAAACCATGTCGCATCCTCTGTCGAATTGATGATACAAATAATCGCCGCGTAATATAACAATTCGGAGCATCTGTGTTTCACATGGTAATGCGTTGACATAAATTAGGTGAGGTGGTAAGTGAGTGCACCGTATATACATAATAATATCAACTTGGCCATCTTTGTGCCAAAAGTTATCAAAGTCGGTGGAAATTTGACAAAGTTATGCCAAAAACAATTTTGACTGTTTTTTGAGACACGGTGTAGTAGTTGAGCTTTTCACACATTCGTGGCAGTAATGTAGTGTTTTGATCTACACAATACACATTCACCAGAAAATAATTCGGCTTCTGGGGATGTCATATCTGAGCTCTTACCACCAGCAGTGTCATAGATTAAGAAAGTATAGAGCACAGAAAATTTACGACAGGAGATAATGGGTACGTACTTAAGATTTGAATTTTGCTCCAAAATTCCATAAAAATGGGCGATCCGCCTCCCATTTTGTATTTTGCGAACAAAATATTCCAACAGGTTGTTAAAATTTCGGAGTAATTGCTTCCTTACCAACAGTAATGCTTTACTACAGAACCATCTAACGACGTTGGTGGCCTACGTGACTAGTACGCGTCAACCAATGACTAATGGGCTGGTTCTGCTTGCCCGTTGATGAGTTCGTCAAAAACTAAACCGTGTCATTTCAGTTCAGTTCAACTCGGATACCTGGTAGTACCCACGGTCCGTCGCTCTGTACGCGCCTTAACTCAGTCGCTTGACGCAAATGACTTTTAGTGGCCATTCGCTCAGTTTCGTCCGCCTTCCGTGGTGACTGCCTATTGGTTACCGCAAGCTCATGGAGTTCGAAGAAAACGGCAGAATAATGCGATTGAAAGCGATGACGAATTAAATCCTCATTCACGCCGGCGGTCCGCCCGTGCTGCCGCGTGTACGTACAGTGTACAATGTACATTGTATGTCATTAATTCTTTTCGTCCACTCCATGGTCACAGTAGCTATTTATTCGCCAACGCCTCAGAGCGTCGACTCGTGGCTGCATGCGGCGTAGCTAGCTGGGCCAAATTGTGTGAAACACGTCAACACGATGCGCCTATTATCAACAAGAAAGCCCAGATGTCGCTATGGGAAGACGTGCCACAGTCTCTAGAGTTTCTGTTGGAGTACTGACCTTCAATGTCAATGACTTTCAATGATTTTGTGTCATTTGATAGCCAATATATGGAACTTCCTATTAGTGATCAATAGCAACCTAGACCCTATCTCGCACCGTTTAGCCACAATACGTCTGTGACGGACAAACCACGGACGACAACCGAGTAATAGACGCTTACAGCAGAGCTGTATTGCGTCAAAAACATCGAAAACATCGGGACTGGTGTGCATAACATTAAAAATAGACTACCAGTTTCAGCTTTTGTCTTATAGGCCCCTATAAAGGCACAAAATCCTGCAAAATGATTCAAGATCCAGGAAAAAAAACGAATATTTTATTAGAAATCTTGGCGATCCGTCCTCGTTCATAGTTTCAACGTCGCTATCTGCAGACCTCCAAGACGGATCGGAGATACTGCACGGCATACGGGCAAGCAATAAAGCGCGGTTTCCATTCAACGTAAGGCCTTTCGTCGCTAGCGTCCGTTGCGTCCGTTAATTGCGTAGGCTTACATTGCGTCATCGGATGAAATAAGCTTAACGTGGGCGAAGTCAGCAGAAAATCGAATCACAAACGACGCAGAACGTTGGCCGATATGACTGAGTCAGCTTTCTGGTCAAATAGCATTTGCGGCCAACATGGCCTAATATTTGCCGGAGCTAGAAAGCGTCAATAATCGATGATTTATCCATGATTCAAGTCATGTCTTCCATGGTAGGCCTATACACAGTCGCACGCCATCTTATACTTAACCCGTTTATATAATCTTATAACAGGGCCAAAAATTAAACTAAATTATAGCCTCTACTAGGCCTATAATTCTTGCGGCGATCCGATAGGCGTATCAGAAATTAGACAATCGCCAGTCATCATCTCATGTGCACAATCTAAAAAAATACGAGCAGTTTATTCATCATTCAATCTGTAAAATTTGGTCGTGGTTACAAACAAAAAAATATGTCTGCAGCATTTTTATTTTGCATGTAAACCACGGTTTTGTAGCGACCGAGATATAGTCTTTTCTGAAGATAATGATCTATAGACGAACGAATTTGCCTGAAAGAGCATATACATGTATAAGATTATTCGACATAGCCTATTTTATTAGCCTGCAGAAGTTTCAACGTGCATCATTTATGGGATCATAAGCTTATAAATGGGATGGAATTATTCATCATTAATATTGCACCATTGACAAAGAGAAAAATATTTTGCAGTGAACGTGTATCAATAGAATGTTGAACGTTCATCGGCCACGCGCAGTTTAATCTGCTTCAATCCAGTCACATATTCACCAATGACCAATGTAAAATTGTAAAGACACTGTAGTTACGACGCTAGTGATGGGAATGTTAATAATTACCGACAATAATATACCGATACTTGAGGTACTGAAATAACGAGTTATCCAGTTATTACCTTTGCCTATGTAATAGTTATGTGGTTGGCTTGTCAACAGGCTTACAGAAAACGTTAAACGAAAATTTGACCTGAAATTTTAGTGAGTTAAAAAGGATAGACTTTGGCACAACTAATTAGAGATGATTGCCGGATGATTACTAGATCCAGGATAGAACTGAAAATTTTTTTACCACTGCCACATAGGGCAAAATCTCTGCCGAATGTTGCCGCCACCTGGCGAACAAAACGGGGGAAATGATATGGCGCTCGCAGAGATTTGAATTTTGGTTTAAATTTCAAAGCGTCAAAGATCAAGCTATCGGACGTCCATTAAGTAGCCAAAATTACTCATCATGGCTTGCGCGTTGAGCTGTTGGCAATTTGTAAATGTGGATTTTCAGTTGAAATTCAAAATAAGTAAATTCTGTTATTGCTGTACGTCCGTAGCTGGGCAGACTGCCGCATATGATGCCGGCACTGGGCTGACATTATTTTTTTAGTTCAATCGCACCTCTCTAGGGTTCACTTTTATTGGAGTAGCATATAGTGAGCACATAAAAGCTAACAGTAACCCCAGTGAGGAGAAAAGAAGGGTAAAGCCATTGTCAATACTTTAAATGTGGCCTGCTGCCTGATCGATTAGGTACGTGGGACAAAGTATCAGCGCGCATGCGCCAACGCACCGTCTATCACGTGCGCGACTAATCTGAAACAAACGACTCACCGGCCAAATGCACTATGCACAGCTGTTTCCACGTTCTGCCAACTATTTCGTTTAAAACGTCATTTCATTTCGCTCTACATTAGAACAGTGGCAGGCGGCGCCTAGTGGGATAGAGTACAGGGGGTCTAGGATAAAGTTCAAACTTCTTTTTCTTGTATAAGTTAAACCCTTTCCCTCGATTTTTTTGATCTCCGGCTGCACCTATCAGCCAAAAATATTTTCTTATTTGTAAGGTATAAAATTGACTTCCAAAAATTTTTGGTTCAAATAACGAGTATGTTTACGGGTACAAAACGTAGCCTAGGTTATGAAACCTATTTACTTCCGGGTGCTTTATTAGGCTACTTAGGCTACTTTCGTCTGCCTCACTATCAGAAGGCAGCATTGTAAATTAGCATTTATGTACGGCGTCCTTGATAAACTTGATAATTATAGTTTAAAATTAAGCGAAACAAGCACAATTATTTAACACATTTCTTCCTTTTACACATTCTGCTCCTTTTTCATCTTTTTTATCTTACATCCAGCAGCCAAAACATTCTTATTTTGTGGTATAAAAATGACTTCAAAAATCGTGAAAAATATAGCAGTTTAGCTATAAGCTTATATAGGCTTATCGTCATGGACCACAAGTTTACGGACCAACCCACCATTTCAACCAAGTTACCGATGCGATAATCGCCGCATGTGGTCGACGTCGTTGGCGTTAATTCTCATTTAAAAGTTTTACATTAAACTTCAAGGCCGGCGTCGACGCTGAATTTTCGATTCAATTCCAGAATGAACTTAGTCATTAAGTTTGCTCACTTAGGCCCTACTCATTGCACACGACGTTTCATGTCTTATCATCGCGTTAACGCGTCAACGGCTGGCCATAGGTAAAAAGATAGCACGTCACCCATTCTAGCAAGCACCTGTTGACCCTCTCCTCGTTGCACGCACAGTAGCCTTTAATGGGGGTGGACTGCGGACTGTTTTTTTTACGGACTCAAAGCCGCCATCAATCTAATAGGCTACTATAACATTTTATTTCACCACACGTCGTGTAGATATGATAGAATAGTACTAAATAACACTTCTGACTATCTGGGGTAAGTAAATCGAATATCGGAGTGCATGGATAGGGTCAAAATGGGTTACGTTCACCAGTGCTGGGTGACAGCTAACACTTACAGTGTGATCTCATATGGCAGGCGACGCTGCAGACGTTTTTTGCTTTGCGATGGGTTTGAGTTTCCCCAAAGAGCTGCAGAACTGCTCTCAAGCCGTGGTCGAGATACTGCTTCAAAACACTTAACGACCGGGTCGGGTCGGGTAAGGTCGGATCGGGTCACGAGTTAAAATCCTGACCGGTTCTATCTTTGGCTTGCAGATCCAAAGAATGACGTCAAATGGATCATAGATGGACAATAAAACCCGTCGGAGTGAATTCTAAGCCGGTGACGGATCGCTCGTGGGATTTGTGGCTCGTGGCGGATCGAACATTCATCTTATTCTGCGCGGTAACCAGGCAGCAGCAGCGTCTCCGGTGCGGTGCGCAGTTTTTGCCAGCCTATTCATAGCAATGACATCAGCGTAGGCCTCGTTGCTACGTGACTGTTGTCCCGGACGATGACGTAAGGGGCGTGGCGAGCTAAATATAAACCTTCGTTCACAGGCTATAGCCTTCAGCGCACTTGCTGAGCCACAGTCAGTCGTTAAGCTAAGCAGCTGCTGTCGATAGCGGCTACTATACAGAAGAGAATATGGTAGAACATTCAACTGAATTCTAGTCCAGTTGTATATAGTTAGTTCTGTTTTATTCGTGTAGGACCGTTTAGTTATGGCGAATATAGCGGTGCTGGCTGCTCGACACACTTTAAACAGATCGGCGTCTCTGGCAGATCAACCGGAAATCGGGTGTCGAAGACCGGAACTGGAAAAGACATCGGCGGAGTTACCTAGCTTGTTACACGGCGGCTCGCTATTGGCCAACGCGACTAAAGTTGCCTCCCCTCGACCTCCCGTGACGCGCTGCTTCTCAGAAACCGGAAGCGGAATCGTGCGAACCGGAAGCAGCTGTTTCCCGGCGTTCTCCTCGTCGTCGTCGAAGCACTTCCGGTCGTCGTCGAGCGCGGATCCCATCACGCCGGACGACCTGGCGTCGCTGGTGGGCGCGTGCGGAAGTGACGTCACTGGTTGTTGTCACGTGGTGGTTGTGGATTGTCGGACGTTCCTAGCGTTTAACACGAACCACGTGACCGGCGCCTTCAACGCATCCTGCGGGGACCGGTTCTCACGGAAGCGGCTCACACAGGGTCGGGCGACGGTCGCCGAACTTATCAGCGGAGGTCCGTCACCCCCAGGTGACGAGGTGGGCGGAGCCAGGGAGACTTTTCGACGACTCGCCGAGGCTGCAGCCAGCTCGCCGTCCGGTCTATTTGTGGCCTATGATGATAATACGACTAAGCTGGACTCACTGCAGGAGTCACATCCGCTGCGACTGCTGACCACATCGCTCACCGGCAGCGGATATCGCACCAAGTTTCTCGAAGGTTCGCTTTATTCACAGGACTAGGCCCTATACGCTCACTCGTAAGTGATCGATGAAGTTCCTATAGCTCTAGGCCTAGTCCTAGTCCCACATTGGTCGACGAGCCTACACCATTTAGCCTTCACCATTTCCTGTGGTAAGTCGTCGGGGAGTAAATGTATGTGCTGAATCTGAGGTGAAAGTTGTAGGCAACTTTACGTTACAGTTCACGGTGGCGATTCATGCCCGTCAGTTCAGCTCCGTTCTACTAACTCAATCATTGACATAGATATTAGTGTCAAACGTCTGTAGTTTGATTTTTTGTTGAATTTCTTCCCAAAGTTTTTCCGTTATCTTTCACTCGAGCGCCATCTTATAGCGTATACTACATATCAGCGCATTCTAGTTCGAGAACAAAAAGCGTAGAAAAATCGGAATTCGTGCGAACGTTTCCAGGGCATGCCAGAGTAGCTGGTGTGCTGTGGGCTAAGAAATATGAAAGGGTCAGAGTTGCGCAGCTGTGGGCTATAGGCGCGGACGGCCGCACAATGTCGGCACTGCTCCGACACATTTTCTTAGTTTTTACTTGATTTGATCACCGCTAGCTGTGTGGACATGTAAAGACGTGGATCTTTGTATCTGACAGGCGGTCTGCAGGCGTTCTATGCGCTGCACTCGTTGCTCTGTTCGAGGCCTGACGAGCCGCCGTCACGTCCATTCATCTTCAGTCCCACTACACCAGTCGTTGAATTGGATGTCGACTCCGCGCAGATGTCGCAGATTCTGCCCTTCCTCTATCTCGGTATATAACCATTCATTGTGTTCTTTTTTTAAAAAAATTGGATCGATCTAGATCGACCTGGATCTGACAGATTTGTTAGACGAGATCGGTGACAAAAGAACGCATTGTTAATTACGTTGGATTTAAGTTGTCGTTTTTTTGCAGACTGTCGGACTGCAGTGCAAAACAGAAGCAATACGGGGTTTCATATGCGGCAAGGGGCTTAGGCCTATTAAAAATCTGTCCACGAAGTCAGATTTTTCTTAGACGCCTTTGAGGAAATCTGGATCTGATTTAGAACAAATTTAAGCAGCTCGGATTGCTCGGATGTTCGAAAATGAACGTAACTATTGATTAGGCCCCTAACCCTATTGTTTTGCTGGTGTGAATTACGTCCACACTTTATAGAACGTTTTTCCGGCAGTTACATAAATTTGATTTTGGGATCCAGAATGACGTGGTGTAAGTTGGAACCTTGGAGGGCTGGAAATTAGAAAATTAAACAAAAATCGAAAACTGTGTTTTGTATCTGGATTCTGGATATGCTGCAGGCAACGAGAGAGATGCGGCCGATCGCCAGCTGCTGAAGGATGCCGGGATTGATCACGTGCTGAACGTGACGTCACACGTTCCGCTTCATTTCGACGATGACGTCACAATGACGTATCGCCGGGTGCCGGCGTCGGACAGTGGCTGTCAGAATCTTAAGCAATTCTTCGACGAAATCGTCGCTTTTATCGGTCAGGATCTATTTGTTTTTTCTATTCTGCTTTTCTGCAGTCTTTCCAGTTTCTTGCTTTCATTTTCCCTGCTGATCTTTTTCAAGCGTTCGTCTGCTTCTCTTGTCTAAAACACAGATTTTTTTACTTATTTGATGCTTACTTAACTTACCTGTGATATGCCAGTAGAACTTCGACAAGTTTTGAGCGGACTTGTAAAAGTTTCTGTTCGATTGAGACTGGATTTTGCACCGTTTGCAAAAATACGCTTATATTGTGGTTATACTGCGGTCTCATTTATGCCTGCTTCCTTCTCAAAAAAGGATAACTAGCACGCACTCGAATGATATATAAGCGATGCGGTTGGGAACCACGCGCGATGTGTTTATTTACGTTTACATCTTTAGCTGTGATTTAACTTCCAGCTGCAAAGTAGACTGTTTAGGTTTCTCGTATTCGTCTTTATTCACCATCAGTTCTTCTTCTTCTTGTATCTAATATGACCGAAACGCGTCGATTGACTTCTTGGTTGATCTCAGAGTAAAAACTCTATTCGCACATCAAAGGAAAGTCTTCGGTTGTAAATTCACTATCAAAACAACTGAACTGTGAAAACATCAGTTGTAGAGTTAAGACAACCGGAAACAAGTGTTGATAGTGCAAAAGTTAAAGCTTTCTTCGAGTTTCTGTAATAAACTGAAATAGTGCTTCCTTTATGTGTCTATCCTGCTTTCGGTTGATATTTTCTGACTGATTATAAGGTGCTAGTAACAATCTTTCTGTCAGATGTTTTCTTTCTTCACCGATTCTAATATATCATTTACATTTAGTGACAGAGTACAACCGAATAACTATAACCTCACTAGTACTCGGTTTAATTTATTAATGAAGCCGCTTCTGGATGTATCGAAACTTGGACGGAAATAAAATGTGACGGGCGTTTGGCATTAATCGTGATATGAATATGAAACCAGAATGATGATGATGATGATGATAATGATATAGACCTACTTGGCAGCATACATAGACCTACGTGCGTGTGGCCCTACGGGGTGCCAAGTTGTTAATAAGGATGAGTAAGAGCCGAGGGGGAAGGGAGCGAGGGGCAGAGAAGGATGACTTACCCTTATGCAGTGTTCATGATCGACACTGCCAACGGGGGGGGGGGCGGAAACTTGAGTGGAGGAAATGAAGCTGTGGGTGCCAGGTTCGGTCTCATCCGTTGTTTAGCGTGAGTCACAGAGCTGGGGGTATTCATGACCCCACTTTCCTCCCGCTCTTTTCCCCTAGCTGTTCTTTCTCTCAGCCCGTCACCTATGACTAAAGTTAAGACTTTATCGAAGGTCGTGTATAGATAATCAAACCACAGTTTCCGCACCCGCCGGCATCCGGTACACGCGATCATACAGACCGTGGAGAGGCGCGGAGTTCTGAAAAAAAAATATACCGCGGTGATAGAAGTAACGTTGTCAAAAGATGCTGATGTCTACACACTGTACGAACTGACCACAAAATATTCGGCTGTTTGGCTGTTTTACGCCGCATTGTCCACGTTTTCCTGCATAATATCTGCCCATCGTTTCTGGTCATCGCAAAATACCGCCGGCGCTTTTCGGCTTTTCGAGTTACAGATATCGGTATCGACTGATTTTGTGACTGGCCCATCTCTATATTATCGAACGCCCGCAGCAACAGCTGTGTGATCGCAGGTGACTCAGTCCGATTTGCACGTAGACCGCCAGTGCCCGTGTCACGTGACCATTATTATATTCATATACACTCTACGGCCCGCTTATTATAATAACCTCCGGCCGGCCATTATTACGAGTTTCCGCTTTGATGGGTACAGTCACGAATGGGGGTTGCGGCGAAACGCGATATTTGAAATTAAGTACTTTGCGCAACGTTATCCTTCTTTGTCGGCGGCGTCGCTTAGCGCGAGCAATTCCGCCTATTGCTACACCTTTCTCCGTAATGTGGTCTGTCTGTCGTCTGTCACATTTATACACGGATATCGATGCCATTTAATTCGCAGGTACTTTTTGAGTTCAGTGGCACACGTGTGTTAAACGGGGTCCTTGCTTCCCAGAGGAAGCGGAGATTTGGGGTCGAATCCCTGTTCAAAATGTGCAATTGCAAATTGCACGCTGCCACCTATCGAACAGAAAGGAGGCGTTTCGTGGACATGTGGCAGCGATTCTGCTTTTTAGCAAATGACTCTGGAATTGGTGGATGTTTTGTGCATTTTTTTCACGTTTTGCAGTGTACGAGCTGTGCTTTTTGTGACCGTATAGAGTCGGTTCGGAGTGCGGGCGGTAAGGTTCTCGTCCACTGCCAGGCGGGCGTCTCGCGGTCTCCCACGCTGGTCGTCGCCTATCTCATGGCACTGTACGGCCGGCCCCTGATGGACACGTTTCAACTGGTGAAACAGCAACGACAGATCGTCGCGCCCAACTTCAACTTCATGGGACAGCTGCTTGACTTCGAGCAGCGCTGTCGACGCGGCGAACTACGCGCGCTCGTCAACGAAAGCCTACCACCTCCACCACTGACAGACGACAACGTCTGCGTCACCGTCTAGGCCTATAGTGATGGGACTTTGTTCATTTTTTGTTTGGTTCGTTTCGATTGAATTCCAGAAACCGCGCTAGTCGTTTTGGTTCGATTTGTCGTAACTGCGTGCACTTTGACGTTATTTTCAGTTGTTAATTGCGACGCCGAATTTCTATTTCGTTGTGTCCTGTATTTTTTAAGCTTATATAATCCTACAAGGCGACAGAACTTAACTGAATTGATATGCTAATTCAGTTGCGTTGCATGGACCATAGGCTACAAAACGAATGAACTATAGCAATTCAGTTAATTTCAGTTAATTTTATTCGTTCTGTACGCGCATTAACGGGGCAAATGGATCTAGGCCAAGTTTCGGTCCACCGTTTGAAGGACTTAGACCGTAATTATCTGTCCGTAATTATCTGTAATTACTTGCGTCTGACTGTCATTCTGTCAGTCTCTCAGTCTGTCTGTAAACACTCCTACGGCCGCAATTTTGATTCGATTTTGATGAAATTTTGCACAGTGATTTGGGGCCCAAAAAGTAAGATCGAGATTGTTTGGGATAAAATTCTGATAACTCCTTCCCCTATTTTACCCTTAATTTTAAAAAAATTGCATTACGACTCGTGGAGACTTCAAAACGGTATAACTCGGTCCCTGTAAAAGATAATTGCGCGCTGTTTGCACCCCCCCCCTATTTTTGGGCCTAGGCTATTCAACGGTCTCATTTGAATTTCTCTCCTGACGACCCCTGTTGCCATGGCAACGAATTTTGGGACAAAATTGACTAACTCGGTTTCAGTGAAAGATAATTGCGCGCTGTTTGCACCTACCCGCCTATTTTCTGGCCCGGGCTATGCAATGGTGTCATGTAAATTTCACCCTTGAAGACCCCTGTTGTCATGGCAACCAACCGTTTTTATTCAAAAACAAAATTGGCTGCAGGCTTACAAGAGCGTCAAACGCTGAAACGCAGCTGCTAGGCTATATAGCGTGGCAATGGGACAGATACCTCGTTCCACAGAACGTATTTCCAGTGTAATGTGAATGAACATCTTGAAGCATTTGCCCCGTCTTTATTTTTACAGGTTAACTTTTTTCGGAGTATGGTAAGCTCCTCGCTCCTTCCAGCAGACGCCTGTGCTGTACGGGGCTTTAACACAGCAGTGTGATGAAATTTTCTACTGACATAGTGTATGTTTAGTAACAGCTGCACGGTGTAACACCAGCTGTTGCAAACTCGACCATGTTTGAATAGGCCTACAGCAGTATATTCAGTAGCGTCGTAGTAGCAGTTCACTGCAGTTGGGGACGGAGTGCGGAGCATTGCCAAGGGGGGTTGGGGCAATTGCCTCCCACGCTCCTTAATTGTTCCCTCTCTCTAAGTTTTTGTTTGTCGGAAATTTTTCGATTAAAAGTGCAAAATTTTCGGATGAAAGCGCCATTTTTGGAAAAGTTGGAGGAAAGATTACAATTTTGAGATCCGATGGTCTTATCTGTCGAAATTTTGCAGTGCCTGTCAAAAATCGGAACTTCGTTCTCCGCCTTCTTACTCACTTCGCCGCTGCAGTTATTGTCGTTACTACTTTTTTGTATAACCGGCCTACAGTTATGTCCTGACATAGGCATGGCATCGGCCGGGTCCCCGAAATGTTTACCCAATGGGAAACTTTCAGGGGTAGTTGATATACGTATAGTATACGTTGGCTAGTATAGCCTTTATTTTAGTTATGTTTGCTTTTTTCGACTTGTTTTGTTTACGAGTTGGGAATCGATGCACACGTTGCAAGTGCCAGAAATGATATTGATTTGGCTTATAATGAACTGAAATCCACGATATTCGTCGGATAATTTATCGTGCTGGATACGTACGCTGTGATACGGTCATTATGTAATTGCTGACGCTAGCGTGCTGTCGGCTAATCGTAGAGTAATACAATTTTTGTTTTACATTTTTCCTGTGGTATTCGTTGGTCGTGTATGCTTTGTCGCTAATAGCTTATAGCTTCTGTTTTACTTATACTGGGTGGTCCATAAAAAGTAAGCCTTTTTTTCAACTTTCATCAAATGAAAGACCTATACCAACTCCCTTATTCTAAAGCCGACTTTATTTCACAAGGTAGTGTAGCGACACGCTTGGGTGTAACGGGATCTTTAATGATCAGGCAATTGTTTAAAATTTCTGCCGAGTAGACCTATATTTTTGAAAGAATTTTGCAAATAGGTCAGTCGTTGATGCAGTTATGGCAAAAAGTTGTTGGTTTACTGTTTATTGGGCCACCGTGTATATACGCGCCTTGTATACGCTGCATTTACATGTGTGTTGTCAGTGGCTATGGCGTTTTCTTATTTTTTGTCTATATACGAACATCCGCCATGATCTCTTTGTGTGTCGATTTTGGACGAATGCTGGACCGAGTATTATAAAGGCGCATCAGCGTCTGCATGCAGACTATATGAACGATGCAGAATACACAGGGACGTCTAAATCATATAATAATTGCATCAAACGTTCCATCAAAAAAGTAGTGGCAGTGGCGTAGCCAAGGGAGGGGGGCAGGGGGCCCAGCCCCTAATCCTCCAGACATAACATAAGCATACGTCTTGCCTTGCCTTCGGGGTGGGCAGGCTCTTACACCTGCCCAGCGCTGAGGCCGTATCAGTTCGGCCCAATGCGCGTCCCCAAAAGTAACCACAGGTTACAAGTAACGGCTATAAAGCCGTAGTCGG
>Ga0209454_1002234_pt1 | contig 12987 bp, 4 predicted proteins | sample WorMetHERISLAND1_2_FD_187400 | JGI IMG/M metagenome (GOLD analysis project Ga0209454, IMG submission 187400) | Marine gutless worms symbiont microbial communities from Max Planck institute for Marine Microbiology, Germany - Olavius geniculatus... | ecosystem: Host-associated > Annelida >...
CAACAAAATAATTTTAAAAAATAAAAAAATAAACGATTAAATGATAACAGGCGATAGATACCTTGGACGCTGCGACTGCTGCGGCGGCTGAAGTACTGTGACTGCGACGCGCGTGGTGGCGGCGCTGACTCGTTCGAAATCCTCCACAGAAGCAGCAGACGACGAAGCGCTTGATGGCGCGCAGAAAGTAGAAGATGGACTTGGGACTGATGATGAGGTTGAACGGAGGGGGCAGCGTGGACCCGTCGTCGAAGTAGCCCATCCACAGCTTGGATCGTGCGAACTTCCACTCACGGTCGGCGTGGTCCTAGAGCCAGCAGAAATACATCGTCAGCAACGCCGCATGGTCACCGGTACAACCAGAAACATTTATCGGCCCAATGCCAACATATTATGCGGCCGTCCATCCAGAGCTTACCTAGACCCTATCCCTCACCATTTACTTTTTTGAGCTGAAAAATTGGAACACCGGTTACTTCTGTCATATGGAAAACATTCAAGCCGATTTTGGTTTTTACGCATTTCTTCCAGGAATCCGCGCAAGACGGACGGACAACAACGGTAACATCTGCGGCCTTTGGCACGACCGCGGGGTAAAAATGTGCGCGAAAAGTCCGTTAACATGTGCTAAAGACGGTAGTGTGCACAGTATAAGATTTGAAAAAAATTGCAATATTTTGATTTCATCTGTAGTCAGGCCCTAATGTATTGTATGGTCGTGCATCTTGCTGTTTTTAAATATTTTTACAATTTAGAACATATTCACGTTAGTGACGCGTGTTGCCGACGTATTATTTCCACGCAGGGTGACTTACAGCCACGTAGCCTGACGTAGGGTCTACTGTTCTAAATGACAGTGCGTAGTCCACCCGTCATCGTGCCCGTGTATACTCGCTTTGCCTTCCATGGCACTCATCAGTCGACACAGGGCGACAGAAACCCTGCGAGTAAACTTAATTCTTTCGTTACTAAATCATAACTTAATATATAAACGTCTAAAAGCAAAACAGCTTAAGCAAACAAATCAGTTATGACGAAAATGGCAAGTAATGCTAAGTATTTACACGGACTGTTCGTTATCAATTAATAATTAATCATAAGCTGTGACAAAACAATCGTATACAAGTATACATTACAACGTTGATAGAAAAATATGACACAAGTGTACAACTGCAATTAGTTGTGATCATGCAAATAAACGTACAATCGAATAAAACCGAAATCAAGCTACACATGCTTGCGACATGCAGGCCCGTCTAGAGGGTGGGGTAAGGGGGGGAGTTACACTGGGCCCCGCGACGTTTGGAGGCCCCACCGTCGCTCAAAAATATAAAGTACACCAGAATGCGCCATTTTAAAAACCAAAGAAATCTAAAATTTTCTCCCACCTAGGGGGGGCCCGCGAGAATGTTTCCCCGGGCCCCGCTGTGGCTCTCAGAGGCCTGGCGACATGCATCAAACAAAAACGTGCAAACCGAACGTCTAAAACCCTCACTCGTCAGATCACGCATTGTCATGGATAATACGCCATCTCGAAGTCAGCGGATATAATAGCGCTGTATTACTGTCAGATCTTTACCAGTGCACTCGGGTATAAAATGCTTTGGCCGGCACGAAACGGAAGACGAATGAAGAAATATCCGCTGCATTACAATCCACACATAATCAAATTGTCAACTGCAATGACGGATGGAGTTGGCAAGACGAGAAGACAGACATTGAACCCAGTGAACAGTGCGTCGCTATCAGCCGCTATAGGCGACCACTTCTAGAAATTACTGGGAGCGACCTCCCCTCCCTACTCTGCCCAACTCTGTTTTTGCCCTTCTCCTTGCGTGTTTCGTTTAGTTTTTTTTCAACAATTTCAAAACAAAAATGACTGCGTTGTTTTTTGGGGGGGACCTACTAAGTTGCACCTACTAAGTTTGTATTCAGAACAGGCGTCTGTGGATATAAATATAATATTATACATAATAATTAAAAAATAAAAATTACGAAATAATACTTTTTATACTAAGACAACATTGTTTGAGATTTTCATTGCAATGTGCAAACTGAACTAGCAAGATGAGAGATATCCATGGATTTCTACGGAAGATCTGTGGATATACATGTAGATATGGATATGGATAGGAAATTTCATATCCACGGCAAGCCTGAAATTTTTCCAGCCCAGTCAAGAACGCTGTATGCATATTTTTTTCGCTTGCATAATGATAACACACCTACAGTGTTTTGCTCTTCAGTTAGGATGCAAAAAATGGCGACTTACATATGATTAAAAACGCCGAAATGCAAAAATAAATGGCTCATTCTGCAGCTGCAAAAAATCTTCAGTAATCAAACGTTCGTAGGGGCTTCGCCTCACAAGTCACACGCTTTTGGCCATGGAACGTTGCTGCCATCTCCCCATGGTGTCGGCGCCTGTGCTATCAGCTAGCAGACGTCTGTATCGGTGTCACGTGGGTCGGCTACAGCAGCAGATCGACACACCTCACTGATGACTTCACAGTGACGTCACACGTGAGGTCATCGTCCGACAGCTCATCAACGCAGCTTCCAAGTGGTGACTATTTGTCGAACGTGACGAACGCGGCCGCCTTGACACGGATTTGAGTGCGGAGCTGTAACGACAATCAATACTTCGTCATTGTTGTGCGCCATATTGACCTTCCAGCGAGCGTTCTTAGACAGTTTTTTTCTGTCATTTCGTGTAATGAGTTTTTGCAACTGTTGTTAATTTTGGTCTTTATAAACTTGCATAATCACAGGCCACTTTGCGCAAGTGGCTCGTATCGCAATGACTGATTGCCTGATTAATTGACTGAGTGGTTGAGCTAGGCTGCATCGCGGCCGGCTGTCTAATAAACCCGTATGAGATGGACAGCATGGAAAGCTGAGCAAATGGAAACGAAGTCAGCATGAAGAGCTTGAATGTGGTGGTAGTGACATTAATGGAATATTCATGTTAACAAAGCACATTACTTACATTTATTACATCACGCATGGATTATAATAACTATAATATTATACATAATAATAAAAAATAGAATTATAAAATAATACTTTTCATATTAAGCCAACATTGTTTGAGATTTTCATTGCAACGTGCAAACTAAACTAGTAGTACAAGAGAGAGAATTTTTACTTATTTATTCATATTGTTTAACCACTTTATGTTATTATCACACAAAACAGTAGCACAAGTATAAACGCAATTTTAGCCAAATATAATTTAATCCACGACTTAATTCAACGGCGTGTCCAGTTTTAGAAATCCTTGACACTGATTCGTCCTGCATCCATGTGGACATGGGTCACACTCCGACGCCATCATGCTGCCACCTCAGCTTCCTCCCAGGTAAACCCCATCTTTGTAGGTCTTCGCTCTCGGTCAACCTGGTCCTCTCTTGTATTCTGGTACCTGCCAGTACAGTGGTATGCGCTGGTGGTCCATACGGATAACATGTCCAAGCCAGTGAAGTCGTCTTTCTTGCAGTATGTATGTTGTTTATGGCTTGTTGTTCAGTTTTAGATCTGACCTCTAAGCGTGTTACCAAATACCACGTTTTTCCAAAAATGTCCAGTATGTTTCTCTGTCATCCAGTCCTATAGTGCTTAGAATCTAGCCTTTTCGTTAATATCTACTGTCAACGGCCATAGTTCAGCACAGCAGTGTTGCGAGGAACCTGGCCTCAGAAGCAGTAAGACTGAATTTGTTACTCTATTCAATCAACGTGCCGACCGACCGGCAGCAGTTGATAATTTTAGTCGTGCTGACAAACAATCGTTGATCATCCACCCACCTCGCCTCGCCCACTTGCTCGTGGTGTTCTTATCGATCTCTTTGTCCACCGATTGTTAAACATCGTCCTGTGAACACGGTACGACGCACACGAAGCGACAGGGCCCTGTGGGGACCCCGGGCGATGTCATAAATAATGGCGGTCCTTACCTCCTTACCTTAAGTCATATTTACATTTGTGTATATATAAGGCCAGTCCTCCTTGGGCTCTCGATCTGAAGGGTATGCGTAGTTCTAAGTTATTTTTTTCTATAAGGAAAGCTACATTTTAAACAAAATTTATGTCATTTGTGTTTTTTAAACACGCTTATGCCTATGTCGTTTAGAACGACAAGGCGTTTTTTGTTACATTTTCTTCATCAAATATGTGGATTGTGGAGAACCTCTGTTTGCAGAGCCCCCTGCTGATAAGCAACTGCCCCCTAGTAACTACTGCTAAATTCGGCCCTATGGGAAGCAGGGAGAAAAGACGCGTAACACGACGATGGCGGCGACCGCATTTGTCGCGTATATTGGTCGACTGACTGACGGCGACTTGGTAGCCGGAGAAGTGAAAGTGACGTGGCGATCGAGTCGAATTTTGCGTCGGGACGAAGACGCGACAAAACAATGACCGACGTCAGCAACGTCACGACAACAGCTCACTCACTCGAGCACACAGTACGTCGTCGTCGTCAGTACAACGACAACAACAGCAACTACTACTGCTACGACAACTACGATTCCCTGCCAAAATCGAGACCGACAAAACCGGCAACGTCAAAACTACCTCACTACACGAACTCTAAAACCAACCCTAACCCTAACCCCTATCCTTACCGTTATTTTCTAAACCTAAGCCTAGATCACAGTGTCCCGGTTTTGTCGTTCCCAGTTTGGTCGGGATACCGACAACTACGACTACTACTAGAGCTACTATATACTACCACACAGTACGTCGTGCAATGGCCGTAGACGTGGCATGATTTGCGTGGATATTGAGATAATCATACGTCAGCGAACAGCGCTGCGAACGCGTGGACACAGTGTTCAGCCGAGCGTCAACCGCACTATGAACAATACTGCAGTTAATGAAGCACGCACATTATGACCTTATTTCACTCACCCACTCGCCCGCGCGTTCCGCATCTTCTTCTTCACACTTCAGTGATGCGTGCAACTCGTTAACAGCTTCATTGTTGCTGCTGTGTGGTTTTCACAAAAAACAATGATAATTCATCGCCAGAATCAGCACTGTATTGCTGGCATCGCGTGACTACGTTACCGTAATGTGTATTTGGAACTGTTTGTATTCGATTCGTTACGGTTATAAAATTGGCAAACTGCGTCCGTATAGGCAATGTTCAGATTGTCGTGTTTCTAACGGCACTGCTTTTGCTACAGCGCAATTTTTTCGCGTTGAACTGTACGAAGTAGGCCGAACAGAAACGATGGCCGACTGAACTGATTCCGCTGATAAATTTAATATTATACCGACGACATAGACAAGTAAAGATGGATGACGCTGTCATGTTGAACGCGTGTAGTGGTAGGTCGCGGCTGAATTTCGACCGGTCTTTGCCGCCGTAGCTGCGTTAATAAGGCTGCCGGTGGCAAAACCGATCAATCGTCCGAGAACACGTTTACTGGCAGCCAATGGGCAGCGTGTGAACAGCGAGACAAGCTGTCTCAGATAGGCCTATGCGCTCTTACACCTTACCTTAGACCTCAGCTTTTCGCCGTCTCACAAACGACACGAACTAAACTGGCGCTGAATTAATTAGCAGACTGGATAATTCGACGGGGCGACTAGAATGCGAGAATAGAATTTAAATGCGGACAGAAGATGCAGAGCTGGAAAATTCAATAGTTTGCTTTTTTCGCATTTGTCAGCCGCGCTTGCCAACTGGCGTCTAAAGCTGTCGAACGGTGTGAGCATGGAGCAGAATGTGACATGCGACAGACAGACGAAAGACATACAGACCTCACTACGAAAAAGTATGTAGAAATAGGCAGACTCGCTAGCGCTGCAAGAGCTATCTCACCTAAAAATTACTCAATTTCAAAATTTATTTTGTCGTGCAAACTTACAAAGTAACAGGAATGCTTGGCATCATCACGAAGACGCAGGTAAATAAAACTGTTTGTCGCTTGCTGATAATAGGGGCCTACTCTTTGTACTGACGAACGTTTGTTGTTCTCGGAGATACGAAAAGTCGTGCACGCAACGAAGGAACAAACGAGTATCCCACAAAGTCCTATGCTAAAAGGTGGACATTGCTATCAGCAGACAGACAAAGGATAGAAGGAGACATGACGGTTATGTGGCGGAAGACAGATCGCTTTGATGTCAGGACTCAACCGCCGAACGCACGCGAGGCCACTGACATATGTAGTTCCGTCACAACAATTAATACTTGTCACTATCGACTGAAACTATCTGTTTCACAAATAACAGTCAAAACGCGAGATCTCGTCTAAACTAATTTACTGAAACAAAAATAATACAAAGAAACAAATGACATCTAGTATATGTTTGTGACGGCTGTAACTTAAAAGTTAGGCATTTACCAAGAAAAAAACTGCTTCACATTAACGTACGAAGAATTAATGCTACAAAATGAAATACTGTTCGAAAACAACATGTGCATAGTCAGCGGGTTTCAAGCACAGCTGCATGAAGCACCAGCACAGGACAGAACTAACCAGAGAAAAGTGGTATGCGGCCTACGTTTCACTGGAGAAGAACGACAACATAGCATAACACTAAAGTGAGTTTTGTGGTTATTTCTCGGCTGAATGCGAAAGGGGCAGTAACTGCTACGAAGCAGCTTTCACTTGCGACAATCGACGGGACGGTGATTAGAAACGACCGCGGTTCATTCACTGTGGACCAAGGATGGATAAATGGTTTTAAAAACCTAGGGTTTTAGCTTTAAAAAACAATAACCTTAAACGTCCAGGGTTTAGTTTTTTTAAGTTTTTTTTTTACTTTTGGGCAATTTATAATACTAACTGTATTTTATATTTTGAACTTTATTTCTAAATTCTGACCTCACGTTATTTACTCAACAAAAACGATGTAAGTCAAAAAATAGTTTACAGGATGTTCTGCTCGGCCTTTTTTGTACACCAAAACCTTTGAAAACCTTTAAAAGCCTTCGAAACCCTAAAAACCCAACACCTAAAACCTAAAAACTTTTTGTCCAGTAGCTTTTTTCCATTTCCGCCGTGGACGCCACGCAACTGCAAACGGCCAGTTTGATGAACAAGGATCGCTTCTGGTGCTAGGCCCCTATACTTGGCTCGCTCCGCAGAGTAATGTACTGAAACGTCGACAGCGAAGTCGATCGGTTTCAGCGACTGCGCGGTCGGAGCGGACGTGTTTACGATTTTCCGAGAATCTCGAGACGCGACGCAACGAACGTTAAGCCGATGTCCTGCGCTGCGATTTCCACGTCGCGATCGACCCCGGGACTCGGTGATCGCACCCAAATCACTGCATCGGCACCGGCACTAAGTACTAGTAGGCCTACCAGCACACGATGAGACAAAAACTAGCAACTCTCATCGGCCCTAAACGCGCGGCAACGGCGCATCCCGTCACAATCCACACTGGCACCACGACTGTACTGATCGATCAACAGCGCACTAGCCGGTGTCACATTAACATGTCTCCCCCATGAAAAATCAGCTCAGGGAGAGAAAATCACGGAATTGATATGTTTTCCGTTTACTAAAATATCGCCGGCCCCATAAAGTCTCCTCATTATAGGATCGCCCCCCGCCCATAGCAGTTCCCCCCGGCCGATAATTTACAGGTAAAATTTCGCCCCACCCGGGCGGCCGCCGGTCGGTGCGGATTTTTGCCGGTAAATTGTCGGTCGGGGGAAACTTCTGGAGGGGAGGGGCGATCCTACAATGCGGCACCGGCGTTGGAAAGAACTTAACCTAATGCGCTTGCTCGATCCGGCCAACTCCCGAAAGGCGATAACGGCCACCACCAACTGCGACCAGAAAAGCGTCACGTAAGCTGGTCTCTTCCCGCGAATACTGGAACATCGCGGTCGATAAACGCTCGAGGATAATGTGGATTTAACTCGCGTCAGATAACAGCGCTTCAGTAAACTGGGCCTAAATACTGACTTAGGATAAATTTCGACAAAACTAGCCTACTGACATCCAATCTTAGCGTATCACTGGCTATTTTCGTTATTCAATAAAACACCTTGCAGCACAAATAAAATTCTAAAAAGTAAATTACGAGTATATTGCTATCGAACACGACGTCGTCATTTTTTCATATAAATGCCATTTAACCCTTTAACTAAATTCTGCATTTTTAAATTAAATATTTCAAAATGTGACATTTTATGTATTTATTTAAAGGTATCAACAAGCACAAAGTAGCATAACATGAAAGTACCAAACTAGGGGAGCAGCTGGTTCTGAACTTACCGTAATCTGTTGGCATCTGATTCGGGTAGCACATTATTTTTGCTGAAGTCCAAAAGACAGAAGCGTGAAACATAAGGAAGGACGAAGGCATGCAAGCCATGTCGCTATAATCGCAATAGAACTAAACAAAACTAACCAGTTTTCGCATGCATTTAATCCATTCGCATGCATACAATAATTAAAGAGCATTAGGCCTACTGCAGTAATTTGGTAAAACGCGGAATCGCTCCTCGTTTCTATTCGCCAGATGACAGCAACAGTTTGCAACTGCATGCTTTGTCTGGGGGTCCGTCTTCCAAATCTCCCTTTCCCCAGAGGTCAGGGACCCCGTCTAATATAATGTGTCATTGGATTCCACAATTAGTGTGCCTGCTAAACTGTCTAAATCCGTCAAACGGTGTAAAGCCCAGATTCCATTACGCCGACTTTCACCGAAACTTCCCCGGGGGGAGGGAGGAGTGGTGGACACAAATCATGAAAGTCGCAGACACAAACCATCTCAACATCTCGAGATGTTTGCGACAAAGTCCCTGACAAGTCCGCGACAAACCCGTTTGTGTCGCTCTAATGGAATTTAGTCTGTTACAATACACGGGAAAAGTTGGCGACAAAGTCCGCTGACTTTGTCGCGGATACAAATCATGAAAGTCGGCGACATGATTTATGTCGCGAACTTTCACGATTTGTGTCCACGACTTTCCCCGCGGGGAAGTTTCAGTGAAAGTCGCAAAGTATTCGTAATGGAATTTGGGCTTTAAAAAGGTGCACGAACTTCGTACAAACAGACAGGTATACAGAGAAAAATGTTAGCCATAGGCGAAATCGCTTACGATAGAGCGATTCCGCCCCCCCCCCAAAAAAAAAAACTGAAACCGCTGCAACATGCAGACAGACTTAACGTCAGCTAACTATGATACAAACTGACCAGACACAAAAACCATGCATATAGCTACACGCTCACTAGTCACCACTGAATAGAATCTGCTTGCAGCTTACCACAGTAACATTAAAGGACTTGGACATCATGGCAATCAGCATGTTGAGGAATAGAATTCTGGCGGCAATATTGTAAAGGCCGAACAGAACCTTGCCAAAGCCTTCGACATATCGCAGCTCAATTTCGAGCACGACTAGCGTTATCAATCCGAACAGCGTCCAAAACAGCGTTGTGAACGAGATGGCCAATCTGTAGCAAAACACCACCACACCGTTCATGATTTCACTTCAAGCTAACAACAACAACTTTGCGTGAACTTTTCGGCAAAATTTTTTTCTGGTTGCTGTGCGGAATTCCTGTTCTTGTGTCAAAAATAATCGAAGGCTGTTGGAAGAGGTCTGTTCGGACTTCCTTTTATACGGTACCGGTACGGAAGCGCTGGCGACTCCGTCATGCAAACCAAATGCACCAACGCGCTGTATAATTTGGATTGAATGATGCAGTGATTAATGGGCAATATTTGACAGACGCGGGCGTGGCGGGTTGCGATACGGTCGAAGGGAAGAAGCAAGCAGTAACTTGGGCGGGCAGGCAAGCGGGGTTCGTTACCTCGATCTCCTGGAAGGAGTTGGACATCATAGCAATGAGCATGTTAACGAGCACGATGACGGCCATGGCGTGATAGCAGAGCAGCATGTATTCGGCGACGCGCTTAGTGAAATTCTGGATCTGGCCTTCGCGGACCGACCCGAGCTGTGTCAGGCCGAACAACGACCAGAAGAGCGTCACGTAACTTTTCCACAGACTGCATGCATCAGCCAACCACCGACCGACCGCCAAACACCAATCAACCCACATCGATTCGTATAACTTACGGTTGTTATATAGATTATAGCAAATGTCATTCCATTTTATTCAACAGTTATTATTAAAACGACGCCTATAGTATAAGAGTAAAATATTAATTTTCAAACTCAAAAACTGACAATAATATTTTATACAAAAGCGCAATAAAGTGTTTCCGGTATTGCGGGCTCTTTCACTAAATTGGAAACTCGTTGGCGAGTGTGCAGTACCAAAAGTTTGAAAATCAGTCGATATATGACAGACTTATAGCAAAGAACGTAGTGGCTCACTTGCTAAACTATTACGTACAATAAGCGCTAAAGAAAAATTTATTTAGTTAAAAATATTGTTACAATGCAGTCGCAGTGTTTTATTTTAATATGTGCTCAAAACTAGGCAAAACTTACATGATCCGGAAGAGTCATGATTACGTTAGGTACCAAAGTTTTTTTCGCGGGCAGTTTACAGACTGTAAAATTAGTGGATAAACCAATTTGAAACTAACGAATTACTGTAGGGAACGTACGCAGAACTGCGCTGTTTGTTCTGTTAGGCAACACTGTCATATACGAGTCGGAAACTCATATCCAAGTAGATATAGATCCATGTATAAGCAAATGAGGACGACTTACGGATCGAAGGCGTTCTCGAAGTCGGCAGTCATAGTGACGTTGCCGGCAGCGGTTCTGGGCGCTGACCAGTACACAGGCGCATCCGAGCTGAGACCGAGCGTCGACGCTGTCGTAGTGGCCACCGCGCCAACGACCGCCGTCGACGACGAATAGTAGTAGTAGAGCTGATTGAGACCACACGCGAAGGATGTGATGACCAGGAAGAAGATGAAGAAGAACTTGCCGATGTCGATCAGCATACAGCCGAGCGAGATCTGCAGCGGGCCGAGCTGTGGGTTTGCTTGGAAGAGGAAGATAATGCGCGCGAAACTGAACACGTTGGCGATGGCGAAGACGCCCTCGGACACGATGGTCGGATCGTCCTCGGGCCACAGAGAGCGCGGCTGCGTGTGTGGTCCGTAACGCTCGACGTCCAGCGAATGAAAGAAAGCGACCAGACGCAGCGAGAACGTGCACAGATACAGCGACAGCATGATGAAGTCGAGCCAGTTCCACCATTGCCTGATGTACGCCTTGAGACCTTCCTCCCATAGCTGCTTGCACTCCGACCACACGAAGCCTGCACGCCACCAAGTACCGTAACGACAAATACGGTCATTATTGATTAGTTGAACTGAAATATTTTAAGATGCGGCGGAAAATCACGAGTGAGTGTGTGCGTAAGAGCTAGGCCTAATTCACCATTCTCCGATAATATACAGTGTACGGCAAAAATTTATTCAACTGTATCAGTAGAGCTGACAAGAAAATCTGCGGACGCCAACGAATGGTAGAAAATTAATATTGATGGTTGTCTGGTAGATCAGTCTTCTTCCACCATCAGCAGCACGAAAGCGGTAGGTGTATCCACCTTTGAGCTGAGTAACAGTAATAAATGGCGAGACGGCGAGTGTAGTATTGTAGCCGCAGTAGCTAGGACGACAAAAATCGATCGGTTAAGTTTGAGCAACTGCACGCACCAGTCAGTCGGCGCTATATTTTCATCAGTAAACGCGCTGCTAAACAGCCGCGACAACGAGCCGTAAATATGATCGCGTCTGCAGCTAACTGCGTGGTTATACTGGGTCCACTGTAGCGTGCACGTGACAAGAAGTCGGCAAGTCTGCAATCCGGTTAGACTTTGCATCGTTCGAGTCTCACGTCATAGCAGTCGACTTCGTCTTTCCTTTCTTTTCTTCGCTTTTCTTCTTCTTGCTTGTCATTATTTTAGTCCGCTTCTTTTTTCTTTCTTTTTTACGCTCGACAGCATGTCAATGTCAATGTCAATATTGAATTGCAATGTAATGCTATAGCGCGTCTTAGCTATCATAGAGGCGTCTGTCTGTTTGTCTGTGTGTCTGTCCGTCACACTGCTGTACATATTGTGTTAAAACGGTGCTAGCTAAGATCATGGACTCTTTATGTTGGCTGCTACAAAAACTGTAGTTTCAGGCTTTTCAAAGCTTTTCCACAAATTCGAAAAGCGTCATGCCGATCGAGGGCGCTATACGAGAAGGGTGTACGAAAAATTGACGATTTTTAACCAATAAGTCGACGTTTCGATTGACACCAAAATCAACAAAATTGAACGACCTTGAACCCCCAAAATACGAAGTATTAAACGTAAATTTGAGCAGTTTAAGTTTCGACCCCCTAGGTTCAAAAAATCCTCCCCACGGGGCCTCATATTAAAGTTCCCTTTAAAATGCGCGATTTCCGCGCGATTATCACTAATTTAGCACACGAACGGTCGCAGATAGACGCAGACTTGCTGCTTATCATATCAAGCACTACTGACGAGCTATCAGCGGGTAACGATATTGATAACCTAAAACGACTTTAAAATCCAGAAAGCCTTTTTGGCACAGTAAGTTCACTTGAATTAAGGTTGAACCGGACGCCGAGATTTAAAAAAAATTGGCTCCTTCTGCAGTTGCACAAAATTCGTCACAAATCACACGCCTATTGGGCGTCACCGTATAAGCTTTTGGTTGTGTGGGCGATCGCACCCACCCATCGTCCCTGTGGCAGTCGTCGGCGCCTATGCTGGCTATCAAGCGCTGTATGGTCGCGAGTCGGCAATGACGGTTGCACGATGAAACGCCGCCCCACGTGACCACGCCAGGACCACCAACGACGTCAGCGATCGATTAATCAGATTGACTCAGCGAGCGTCTTTTTACCTTACAGATGACTGCATCGTTACGGACAAGCACCTCGACCATCGGGCGAATGCCGACGAGGCCAACGTGCAGTCTCCGTGGCTAGGGTTAGGATTAGGGCTAAATTCAGGGTTAGAGTTATGGTTAGAGATAAGGTTAGAAGGTTTATCAGACGCCGTTGTCACAAAC
>Ga0209454_1002239_pt1 | contig 12982 bp, 7 predicted proteins | sample WorMetHERISLAND1_2_FD_187400 | JGI IMG/M metagenome (GOLD analysis project Ga0209454, IMG submission 187400) | Marine gutless worms symbiont microbial communities from Max Planck institute for Marine Microbiology, Germany - Olavius geniculatus... | ecosystem: Host-associated > Annelida >...
ACGTTGACATGACGTCACTGATACGTCATGTGTCGTCGTATGACGTCATGTCAACGTAGAGATAAACCGACGCTCACATCACTGGGCCGAATGACCAGCGCTTTGATCGGTCTGCTGAAACGCCGGCACGGACGCACTCGGTCGGGTTTATTTCGTACATAAATATTAATATCGGTGCGCTATGCAAGCTACTGCAGCACCAAGTAGCTGTCATCATGATCATCATCATCAGTAGCAGCAGCAGCAGCAGCAGCATTGCTGGTTTTTCACGCACCGGTGAAAACGTAGTTGAATGGCTAAGTTGAGAAGAGCCACACAGCACAGAAGTGCAATAAAGACGAACATAACCTGAACCCCATGAGACAGATTGCCGCGGCTTCAACTTGAAGTGCTGCAATGACTGTAAGCCGGGAGGGAAACTTTGTGCAATGAAGCGCGTAATGTAATGTTAGCTGTCATACGCGCTCGCATGTTCAATGTTCATATACACAACTGAACCAAGTTCATACAATTATACAATTCATAGGCCTACAGCGTGTACGGCGTACTGTACAACAGTCAAATGTGAACCCCCCAAGTCGCAGAATTTAGCCGCCAAACATGCTGTTTTACCAGTAACCGTAAAACTGGAGAAAATTTAAACAGCTAGCCAAAATTTAATAGTTGGGATTTTCCAGATTAGTTACAGATCTGATACTGGTGATAGTTTCTGTGAAGTGAATTTCACAAATACGACAGTAGCATGTCGCATAACAAGCAGTATGGCGCAATTGGTTCAAAAACATTTTAACAATGAATATGGCAACTGCTGCAATTTTCAGATCTAGCCCTTCGATTAAGTCACAGGCGCTACGACTTTGTTGTTACTTCCACCCAAGAAGAAAGCAGGGGCGTCTATGTCCATTGATGACTACGCTAATAGCGTATTTGACTTTTCTCAAGGAAGCAACTTTCAGAACTTTAGGGGGGGCAGTCATCGTTCTACCAGAACTTGACCAGAAGTGTTCTGTAATTAATAATAACACTTTATTCGCAACAAGTGCAGAAAAGAAATGACAACGAAAAAGACAGACAGGAACAGAATGAGAAATTAAACTGTTAAAATGATCACAAACATCCAAGTACAACTGAAGCAAAGTGACTATAAACTGTGGATGCAAAAGAACAGCACCAAATACAATTTTGGCACTAGAGGATTTTACGATGTCTTCATTTTTTTATAGTAGGCTGGAGAGAGAAATACCCTTTACATTTCCCACTCTATTTGGCGCATCAACCTCTTCTTTCTTAGAAAATTTTTTACAGGCACCCATTCCGTTATTTGTCATTGGGAGAATCCCGTATTGGACTAAGTTTGATGTGCGAGGGGTTCGAATTAAATCGAACATGGGTGGCGATTCCGAGGGGATGAGGGGGCATATGTCCCCTTTAATATTTAGACAGAAAAGCACAACATAAAGGTTGTCCCCCAACAAACGATTAATTTTTTTTAGTTTTACATTTCAACTGTGCATTATAAATCAGTTTAAAGCGACATCTTTGCGTACAACAGCTCAATCCTTTTTTTCTGCTGGCTTTGTTGGCAGATTAATTGTATCCCCATTTTAAATTTGTGGCGTCACCCTTGTTTGTCTTCATTGTTTAAACTGCACTAATTTTAGTTAAGTAAATTTCTAAACTCCTTCGTGCAAAAATGGCTCCTAAATTATTGTCTAGCTTTTTTATAAAGTGTTCAGCTATTGCGACCCTTTACTAAGGGTTTTGTCCTTGAACCTCCTGGACTCCTTATAGTCTATCTTCCAATGCTTACAAACTTTTTACTTTTTAGATTTTCCAGGTTTTCTTAAAAACTTTTTAAATTCTAAGTTTTTTGGGCCAATTTTCCAGCCCTGCTTTTGGGTCTGTTTGTTTGTCTGTGTGTTCGACTTTGTCCGCTAGATTCAGCTTAGAAAGGTCAGCGCGAATTTTGGTGAAATATTTCACGCGAAGGGCCTAAAGAAAAAGTGATCAGAGTTGGATCCGGATCAGAAGCTAAAAGGTTTTTAACAAATATTATAGATACAAATACACTTTGTCCCAAAAAACTTTCCACTTCGTGATTGTTCATATTTTCGCCACATAGTAACCAATTTTTTAAATTTTTCACTGGTGCATTTAGTGGCCAATTAGCAATAAAATGATTATTAAATATCCCGCCACACATTAACTGTGTTGCTACACTACCTTGTGAAATATAAATGCATGAAAAACTAACAATAATAGACAGCATGCGTGTTGGTGAACAAAATACACTTTCGACCAAAAATGCAGTAAATGATCTGTACGATGCTGCACTTTGTTAGATCTGTTCCTTTGGATATCTGGCGTATTAAACGATATGTTTGTTTCTGGCCTTAATGTTTTAGCAAGCCTACCATTTCATCCACAGTGGTCGCGTTTTCTTCAGTACATGTATGCTTCAGTCTGCCAGTCTCATGTCTTTCGTTAGTACTGCATGTTTCCCAAATTTTTGTTAATAACGTTCCCAGTCTTTCCCTGTTGCAGTTTATCTTTAAAAATCTCGCCAGTGTTCTCCGAAAACTGCATTTTTGAACTAGTGAAAGTTTTTAATCAGCGCTTTGTCTCTATTGCTAAATGGCACATTACATTACCGGTTCATCGTCAGTGCATTAAAATTATTATTTACAACAATATTGTCTGCTTTTGTTCACAAACATCAGAAATGTATGAAAAACTACGGTAAACATAATTTATGAAAATTAGTAAGATTTGTTTCACAAGTTGACTTTTATGAATTATAGTGATTTTAGTAATTTTGGAAAAAATATATTTTACATAGCAGTGTAGCGACACAGTTAAAGTGTGGTGGGATGTTTAACAACTACGTTATTGCAAATTGTCCACCAAATGTGCCCGTGGAAAAACGGTGAAAATTGGTTAATATTTGGCAAAAATATGGAAAATGACAAAGTGGGACGTTTTTTCGACACAGTGTAGGCCTAGCTATAGCAGGTAGATTGAATTGTCTAGGTGGCAGCACTATTTTTGGCGGTATTTCTGGTCGCTTATTGTTAGTACTGAGAGAAACATGATAGAATGGGCCCACAACAATTTACACTTTCTTTGTTTAATCTATGCTCCAGAGAGAGGTAAGCTAGGTGCTAAAATACGCCATCTGCGACTGGTTTAACCTAACTTAATTCTTTAATAGCTGCGCGTAAGCTAAAGTGAAAATATTATTAATAAACAGCAATGTGCAAATGCATATTAATACTTAGTCGATAATTATGATAGCAAATAATGCAGCTTATATGTCGCATTTTTATGATTGTTGCTGTTTTTGATCCGTTAGCCAATGTTTGGATTATCGACGCCGTTGCCATTAGGGCTATATAAACTGCACATTTACATATTTTTACTAGTCACATAAGCCACGAGAACACGAGTGGATTTTGTTACAGTCTTGTCAACTAAGCCTATACTGCGTTTATTAATATTCATTGAACTGTTTAATGTGTCTTGTTTTTCTATTTTAAAAATTTTTAGGTTTTATTGACTTACCCGTCACTTTAGTGTAGGCTATCCGCCAATCCTCTGCGCTTATCTCTGTAAATGCGGATCATTGTAAGCTCTCTGACTTGGCTTCTATGCAGGTGTTCGTGTCACGGTCTCTTGTTTCTCACAGCATTTTTATATTGAAATCGTCTGCGTCTGCTTTTCTGTTTTACTTGAAATAGTCTGACATAAACGATGATTATGGGCAGAACCAAACGACTTTCAAGCCCATTTATCAAAAGTGAAGAAATATTACATTATAAAAGACCACTTTTTGTTTGATTGGTATTTTGATTGCTACGATCAATTTATTAGCTTAGATCTGACTAACAAACGTGCACGTTTAAGAAAAAATGTCACTTTCAATGATTAGTAGAATCGTTGTTAAAAATCTAGTTCAGATTTATGATAGACACATTAATAGATGGAGATTACGAGCGTCTAATCTCTAATCCACGCGTAATCGTATTAATTTTTTTACCTGAAGTTGTCTTTGCCGTCATACGCATTGTCAGTTGATACCTACTGTTCGTTAACTACGCCTCCAGAGCTACATTAAACAAACAGAAAGGCGAACGGTCAGATCCGAAACTACAGGACTTTTTTGCGTAGATGTAGCAAAATCATCCTTAATTTAACTAATCCACAAACCGAATCTTTCACATTTATTGCCGTCACCGGCTTGTTGTGATTTGTGGTTGCTTTTCGGTTAAGCTGAAAAATCTTCACTGGATCTGGAGATTAACGTGAGCTTTTTCCTCGGCGAAAAAACTAAGTGGTGAATCAGTTTTCAGCTCAAAAAGTCAAAGGTCGGGGCTAAGTTAAATACGCGCACAAAGTAACGAAAGTGAAATGAAATAAAGTGTACTAAACTGAACTGAACTGACATGGTTTAGTTTTTGACGAACTGACCAATGGGCAACCAGTAATTTATTACAGTTATAGGCGCCGTCTAACGACGTAGGCGGCCGCATGCTTATGTACGCATCAACTATTGACCAATGAGCTCGCTCTGCTTGCCTATTGGCTAGTTCGTTAACAACTAAACCGTATGTTTATTTCAGTTTCGTCGCTCTGTACGGCGTACGCACCTTAAAAGTTGTGCATTGCAGTGATGGGCTAGTGTGCATAGACGGCCGCAATTATGTCGGCCCTGTGATGACTAACATCTTTGCTTGTTTACGAGATATCTCAGTGGATTCGGTGACAGGCGCAATCTTGTCTGGGCTCAGCTGGCGTGTACGAGACACGTCAACACGTGTACTGCTGACATCGTAGGCCTACCTGGAATGACATGTAGGATTTTAGAGACACGCGAACATGTACACCAGCACTGACAGACAAACTGTACGCGCGTAATTGCCAAGATATTTTGCAGTGTAATCTGCGAACAGTTTTTTTTTCAAAGTTCAGTAAACAAACATTAGTGAATGAGTCAGTAAAGTGTCATATTGATTTTCTTCATCGTGGAGGTCAAAAAGACAGCTGAGGGCATAACGCTAGTGATGTTGATACGCAGCGAGGTAAGGGGGCCTACTCAGAAATGTCCGACTGCATGGTATGAAATCTGCGCGCACGGTATGCTGGTTGATCAATATGTTGATTAATAAACTAGTAGCGCTTGGAGAGCACAAACTTCCGCCGAGATGTCGGTATATTATAGTGCTGCCAGCTGGTGTCTACTGATTTAAGTCATAATTCGGCCGTCTGACGCAAAATCTCGCTGCAGGTGTACGCTTACAACACTGCACCGAGTGCATGCACGTCTGCTGTGTCTAAGTCCGTACTTTAATTGCACTACCATTACGTCAAAAATTGGCACCAAATCTCCAGGGCATAATTCAGTAGGAAAATTGAGTCAGGTAGCCCTAAGTACGGTCACGTTTTTTATTCAAAGTTTCTAAACTTTTTAAAATCCCCCCTATAAAACGCGCTTTTTGTTGCTTTGTGATTTTTTCCTGTAACTTTCAATACATTTATATACCTAGCTGCTGTAAATCTTCTCTTCTGCGGGCATTCATCATTTTACAACGGTGACTTATTCATACAGCAGCACTCGTGCACCTTGCCATGCGGTAATACGCGCAATTGACGCACGGCGATTGCCTGCGCGCCTGCTGCTGCTGCTGCTGCTGACGTGATGTGATATGCTCTGCGTCTCGTGCCAGTATAGACGTGACAAATGACGCTAATGCGAATGAATCACCCTGATGATGCGAGAATGGATGACCGTGCAGCCGCATCAACTATTTATAATACCCACCCGTGTGCTGCTGTGGCTGCTATAGTTCGCCGTCTTCACGCCAGGTGGACTGACTCAAGACCGGAAAGCTCAACAGTCAAAACTCTTATTGCTCGGCGGTTCACTTAGCTGTCTTTAAGAACGTTAAAGGTTTAAAAGGTGTAGCTTGTCGTCGAAAACACACCTAAAGGCTATATACGAATTAAGCGTCACCTGCCATTGCCATATGGGATCACACAGTGTTACCTGCCACTCGACACAGGTAAACGCCCCCCTCGTTTCAACACCAGCTAGACAGTTCATATAGGTATTTACCTACCCCCGGATAAATGTAAACCTGAGTTGACCGGGGTGTTGGTTATATACCGAGATAGCTTACTTGTCCCACTTGATAACGACCCGACCGGGAGTTGAGCCAACAAATTTGCGATCCTAAGTCCAACTCCCTGCCGTTACAGTACAGTAGCGCTTACTTATTCGAACATCAATCGAAAGTCTACTTTTACAGTGCTGCGCCTGGTGTGCTTGGGCTGGCCTCTAAGCTCAGACGCGAGTATATTGTGCGCCATATTCGGGAGGTTTTTGACGTCCGGTGACATTGATTGACATTGACGTTTTGTAGTGAAAATTTGCGCACCGGTACATACTCGTACCGTACATTCTCACAGATCTTAATTTTTACGCCTTTCTGTTTTTAAGTTAAAAGCACTTACCGGACAGACGGATGGACGGACGGACGAACAGACATAAGGGCAAGCAACATCAGCAATACGGTCTACTATAAAACTATAGGACTGCATCAACTCCTTGCAGACGCTCGTCCATGCCTTTATCATAGCGCGTGTATTACTGCAACACCTTGGTTGCGGATCACCCCAGTACATAACTGACACGCTTCAACGTGTTCTGAATGCTGCAGCTCGTCTCGTCTCTGGCACACACAAGTTCGACCATGGCCTATTCCGTCTACTGCTTGACGAACTGCACTGGCTCGAAGTTCCTGAGCGAGCGCAGTACAAGCTGGCAGTGACGGTTTACCGGTGCCTTCAAGATAAAGCGCCGAAGTACCTGGTCGACCACTGCATCCCAGTCTCCGATGTCGCTAGTCAACAGCATCTGAGATCTGCCAGACGACACTTCCTTCCGCGGTTTCGACGAAGCACGTTCGGTCGTCTGGCCTTCGCTGTTGGGGGGCCGATGGCTTGGAACTCATTATACCGGACAACCTCCTTGATCCATCGCTCTGCAGCATTAGCTTTAGGCGACTCTTAAAAACTGTACTGTAACTACTGTTCGCGAGATATTAGTGTATTCAGCGCAATAGAGATATTTCATCATATTGCGCTATATAAATTTAATATTGACATTGACATCGATATTGACGAGGCGCATAATAATATTTACCACAGCGAAGCAAAGCAGCGAAGAAAGTTGTGTGTCTGATCGTGTATGCAAAATATCTTGAGACGGATTTTTATAAAATTTAGCAGATATATGCCATGGCCAAAAAACCAATCGCATAAGAGTTTGTAGGTGATATGAGACGGATTCTTTTGTTGATCTCGGATCATTTTTAGCCGACCGCAGGGAGCATATAAACTGACATTCTGCAAAGCTAGAAAGCACGTTCTGGACGGATTTTGTGAATCTCCAAGGGGTGAGGCGTGGCCGAAAGAGCAGGATCAAGATTTTTGAAAAACTTTTTACTATTGCCATTTTCAACGGCAGCCAAGCAAGAATAAAGCATGCCAACGCTTGTTGGAAGTACGCTCTCTACCGACAGTTCTCTGAACCTACTAATTATAAGAAACGATGGCATCGTGTTCTATTATCGTACATAGAGATCGTAGCAAGTGCGTTGTTGGCTGTTGCTCGAGACTGATCTAATATCGTTAGATTACGACGGACGTAGGTCTATATACCGTCCTTACGGTACGGCAGAGCGGGTGACTGCTAGATATTCATCTAGGTCGTCTTGTGTGGCATCTATTCTTGTTCTACTAGCTTAGGCCATCTACATCCAAGTTACTACATCCGTCTACCGCTCTGTCCGCCAAACTCTACGATCTGTCTTCTACTTGCCCGTACGTATTCTAATTGCATAATGCACATGCATATGCGATTTTATCTTACACTACACTACAGTATATACTGTACGTGCTCCAAAAACGCGTCAGTTTTTTTAATTATCTCTGTGTCATGCTGCAATCTCTGCTATTGCTTGATTTTTCTATTCTCTACGTCCCGGCATTTCGCTCATTTTAGTTCCTTTAAAATAGTTTCAATTCTTTAATTTATGTTTTAGATAAAATTGGCAGCGTGCCTTCTGTGTAGGCCTATTTGTACTCGTCAGCTTATTCGTTATAGGAATGAATTGCATCACCTAAAATACTGACAGAAAATTGTCCCATTTGACGATGGGTACGGTATAGTAAATGATGTTAGTGCATGGACTACGGTTGTGGTTATGATGTAAAGCAAACGTTTGTCAAATACTTGACAATTTTTTAAAAATTTTATTTCACGCATACAACAATGGTTCATCACTGACGATATTGATCGCAAATCGGTGACTCAGACTGTTGCAAAAGTCGTTGGCGGTTGTCTACTGAATTATTCCTCGAGCGATTGGTACGTCCTGATTATTGTTCGCTTGCTGATTATGAGGCCTACACTTTGCAGGACCCAAATATCTGTAGACTGCAAACGTTCTCCTGTTTTGTTTTGTGTTTTTTTACTTTAACCAAAGAGTCTTAAAGTGTGCTGTTACATTTCAAGCTGACGAAAGCGATCCAGTCTACGGTTTGCTCTATGGCTGTAGTGGAGCGGGCATGCCCGGAACGCCAAGCCCTCACTCTTCAGAAAGAACATTCGTTTCCCCACTTACTGAAATAGGCCAAAAGGCATGCAGTTTTTACGCGCGAAAGCAGCTACTGCTTTTAGCGCGTCTTAGCCATCGCAATTCTGTCTGTTTGTCTGTCCGTCACACGGGTGGATCAGTCAAAAACGGTGCAAGCTTTGATCACCAAATCTTCACCGTCGGCTACCTAGAAAACTCTAGTTTTAAAAACCGTAAAGCTTTTTCATAAATTCGAAGGGGGTCACCCCGAACGAGGGCGCTAAATGAGAGAGAAATGGGCAAAATTGGCGATTTTTGGCCAATAAGTCGCTGTATCTCAGTAACGGTGCGAGACAGGGCTTAGGTTACTATTAATCACTAATAGAAAGTCGTACACTGGCTCTCGATTGGCGCTGAATTCAATGGCCTCGGATGACCTTGAACGCCAAAATAGGGGGTTTTATGGATTTTTTGGCGCTTTCGGGCTGCGACACAAGTCTATATCATTCACAAGGTGGCGCCACGGAACTATCGTTATGCGATCCAGATACAGAATTTGATATTTGTATATTAACTTAGCGAGAACACTCGAATTTTTAGCTAAACTACTAAACCGGAACTGCTATAGGCTATCGCGCGTCTCGTGAGCATTAGCTTAAGTTTCTTGTTGTAGTTAATAAAATTACAAATAGAAAACATATTCATGCATTATGATAGTTTTATTTCTGTAGACCCTCTGCAGTTTTAAAACATAGCGAGCGCAAAGCATGGCAAAATTCAAGCAAGGCCAGTCTTGTTTTCATGCGTCCTGTTACTTCCTAATATACTCATCTGGTCTGCTGTGTCTGACAGAGTATCAGACTTTAAGTGCAGGCGGTATTTAGACATGAGAAAGGAAGGAAACATAAATAGGCACAAATATATCTTATGTCAAGTCTGCCCACTCTTTTTATTGTGATTATTTTTCGTCTTTTCGTTAAATTATTGTTCTCCACTTCAAGCCCAAGCTCTGTTGAAGTCCCATTCTCTGTTGGAAGTCTAGCTTTTTAGCGTGTCAAAGTCCCAGCGCCAACGTTAGAGTGCATTATCGACATCAGCTGTTATTGATACGACAGTTGCAGCAGCAGCAGCAGCACTTATTGTAGGCTAGGGGCTGTGTCGTGTACACGAGTGCGCCTATTTGAGTTAAGCTCAGAGTTTACTCAAATCCAAAATTGCACTCGAGTAATATCTTTAGACTCGAATATTTAACAAAATATTTAATAAAAAATATTAATACAAATAACAAAATTACTGCTGAATAAACTGCGTGACGAAACTATTAGTTTGATCAATATGCGATCAATTTGTGGAAACGACAGAAAATCCCGAATTACCAAGTTTGTGCTTTTTGACTCTGCCTGACTGTAAAATATACTCTGTATATAATGAATTCGGTGTTTACGGCAACTAACGCGTATTTATAAATTCTAGGTCAAAGTTTAGAAAATGCAGTTGACGCATAGTTAAATAATGTGCAGTGTATAATGAATATTTATAACAATTTTAACGTATTTATTTATTAAACTACTACTTGAGTACTCATTACAAAACTCGTCGAGTACTCAAGCGATAAATTACTCGGATGGCCCAGCCCTACTGTAGTCTCGTGGTGATATTGCTGCTGCTGCTGCTGCTGCTAAGCACTCTTCAGTCTTCGCTGCGGCGTCGCCAGCGCGTCCGTCGAGTGGAGCGCGTTTTAGCACTAGATGCACGGACTCAACCGAGCTCACGGTGATTTCTTGAACGTGATCAGGGGCATGTTCAGAGACGTTATTGAGAAAAGCAAGACTACTGCACAGAAAATATCAACAGAAAGATGAGATGGCGCTGCAAGATGGTGAATGATCTGAGGGCAAGAAATAAATATTTTATGTTCACATAAAGCACTGTTGGAACAGCTCGTTTAAGTTAGAAGCGGCTGCTTGTCGATTGACAAAACTAAAAAAAGAACCTACAAGCACTTGGAAGCATAATTTGCGACCTTTCGTTGCGATGTAGTCGACGAGTGATGACGTCACGGCGGGCACCTTGGTGACGTCACCGGTCACGTGGCATAATGCCACGGCCTGTGATGATGATGATGACGATGCTGCTGTGGCTAGTACTTCTGCTGCCATGCTGCAGTAATCACGTTCACGGTACGTTGATTTGATTGACAGATCGCTAGAAGCTGCGGCGTTAAGTCACTAATCATTGATTAAGCCGCTGCCGGCCTGTACTGCACCAGCTAGCTTATGAATGATTACTGGCTTAACGGTTCGCATCAATCATCGGCGACAGTTTTGAGCCTCCTCGCGCCAGCGGAAGTCAACTTCTGCGGGCTTACAGCACGACACAATGGCACTGATGTCTTTTAGCTGGTTATGCTGTGATGCAGTGTACGTACAGATAAACATTGTGCAAGAAATTAGGCATTGCTTCGCACAACTCGCTATGCAGAGTCCTGTCTTGGGAATGTCTGTCCATCTGTTTGTCTGTATCTTACGCGCCAAAAAAGTGATGTAAGCTGGGATCACCAAACGTTTCAAGCAAGAACTCCGCTCTCGGGTTCTGCAAAGTTTACCCAGAAATTTGAAGAGCTTTGAACGATGATGCTATAAAAGAAAAGGGTGAAGAAAGTTAAAAATTTTTGGCCAATTAGTCGCCGTGTCTCACAAACGGTGCTAGCTTGGGCCACCCTTATGGTCACTAATAGGAAGTCGCATAGCCTATGCGACGCGTTTTCAATTGGTACCAAACGAGCATAATTGAATAACCATTATGTAGGGCTACTAAAAATTAATGCAGATACGGAAACCTAAGTACAAAATACAAATCTGCGGGGGCGGAAAACGTAATTACGGAAACGGGAAGAGCGATCGTAATGCAGATTAAAGTTTGCACACCATTCTCAACAACTATAGTTTCTCGACAAAGTTTTTTTAATGTTTTTTTGGAACATCTTCAGCAAGTTACCCTGTCTAACACAGCTGATGTTCAAAGGTTAAACAGACGAGAACAAAATCCACAGACCGCAAAAGGAAACCAATTTCAAAAATTATTGTTCTGTTCCTTTAATCTCGTCTGGCAATTAGTGCATGAAGGTTTTATTGTAATTTTCGCAAAAATTTTTTCTGCTACTAATATGTTTTCCGTACTTGCCTATTCCAGACATGCAAATTCGTACTTGTGTTTTCATTTCAGTACTCGCATTTTCGATCCGTGCAACATGTTCTGTTTTTTTCCCACTTACATTTTCCGCCTCAGCGCCCCCCCCCCGTTACGCAGTCCACTGTGTTGCCGAATAAGGCTGTCTCGGGGCTCAGCGCAACAATATGCACGAAGATGGACTAACACTATCTGCGGCAGAAGTGTAGCTTAGGGAATTTGCTTCCTATGGCAATATAGAATTCATGCTGATATTCGCGAAGGTTCTCGAGAGTCTGGTGTTAAACGACCGTGGGATGGTCTGTGGTCTAAACGGCGATTTTCAGTGCTTTTCATCAAAATCTTTGGACATAAAGCCAAATATTACCATGTGCCATAACCCACTTCTTCGCAGTAACATCCTATAAGCAAGTGGGGCAACCGTGAACGATGCTGAATGAGCTTGTCCGGCTTGTTTACGTTAAATTCTGTTTTCGCGCCGGTGCGTTTATAGCGTCTTCGTCAGACTGTGGCTTTCGCGTGAAAACGCAGAAAGATTGGCCATACACTTGTGTATACTACCGACGGCGCTAATGTCCAGCATAGCATAGACTCTACAATCTTAAGCCTTTTCGCTGGCGATATACGGCTTATATTTTCATCACGACATCGTATCGTATCTAAAATTTAGACTGCCTCCGTAACATTATAAAAGAACATGGGTGCTTTACAACGTACGTACGTAGTACAAAATAACAGTTAGGCCTAAGTGGACTTCTAAGACGCCGCCATAATCGCCGTCACCGAAAAAAATTTTTTTGCTTAGCCGCCGCCGTCGAAAAAAAATTATGACTAAGCCGGCTTAGCCGATATAAGATTTTACGCGTAACCGCCGGAAAAAAATTCGGCTAGCCGAATTTCGTCAAACTGACGTAACGCGAACTCGCCGTTTAACTGCCTGCATGCATTGCAGCGACGTCGTTTGATGTTGATCACTATCTGAAACTGCAGGCAATTCATTTAATGTTGTATGTAAAAAGGCAAAAATCAAAAAGTATAAGCACGAACTAATGTATTATCTTAGACATTTAATCTGTTTTCAGTAGCCAGATATAAATGTCTAAGCTAATGCATAATGTTCGTGCTTATACTTTTTGATTTTTGCCGTTTTACATCAG
>Ga0209454_1002240_pt1 | contig 12981 bp, 8 predicted proteins | sample WorMetHERISLAND1_2_FD_187400 | JGI IMG/M metagenome (GOLD analysis project Ga0209454, IMG submission 187400) | Marine gutless worms symbiont microbial communities from Max Planck institute for Marine Microbiology, Germany - Olavius geniculatus... | ecosystem: Host-associated > Annelida >...
TTGTACTGGTTGTCGTTACGGATGACCTTCGCTCCGCCTACCTGCAGGAGTCACATCACGGATTTGCATATTCATTACCATCACATCGACACAACAACACGTCAACCGACTCCACCAAGCCGTATGATGATGACGGCGAAACATCATTGGGCCTAGTTCTACTTCGCAGCCTGCGCACGGAGGCGGTGCTAGGGGCTACAAGCGTCAAGCGTTTGTGCGTGAGGTTCGACTACACACCGGCTAGGACCGATGTCGACCGCGACCTCGCACTGGGTCGGTCTGATAAATGTTTGGCCGTTAATTGAGAAATATTATGAAGATTACTTACTTACTATACCCCGTTTACACGAGGAAGCATACATAAAGCATACAGTCATGAAGCAAACATGAAGTACACGCAGAGCTGGTTCGTGAATGTTTTCAATACAGGGATGACGCCGTTATCAAGCCAGCTCTAAGTGTGCTTTATGTGTGCTTGCTTTCTCGTGTAAACGGGGTATTACTAACTTACTTACTTATCTGACAGAACGTGTCTTAACCAGAATTTTTTCTTGGTATGCATTCCTGGGGCTCCAAAGGACCGTAGTTCAAGGCCCACGGCCGACCGATCCACCGGGGTCGATCGGTTTCTTGAACTCGGATCCTTTGGGGCCTTAACAATGCACCTTCAAAACAAGCACTGCAGTCACTCTGTGGAAATGTTTTCGTTTGCCGACGACAAGGTGTCGAAAGTCGGACTCGGTGTCCTTCGGATATAGGCGGTACGGTCGGCCCACCTTTGCAACAGCTGTTCTTATTGTTGCTTTTGTGTCAGGAAATGCCATGAAACATCAGCTTATGCCCTGCAGCTCATAAAGTAGAAAGCGATACACTGAATTAGTACCGGAGAGAATTAAAATAAAATATTAGAACATAACAGATTAGACGCAAACAGCTCTTTTTGGTACAAATTCAAAAACAAACTAGAATGCAAATTATTTTTGAGGGTCCAATCGACAATTTTAGGAAGCTGTTTTTGTAAATGGACGGCAACCGGAGTACCGAAAGCAAAGGAATTTTAGGCCCATTGGGCGGAATCACTTCTTGCAGCGCAAACGATTCCGACTATAGCGACGCATTTTTTCGTAGCGTGGTACGTCTGTCGTCTGTCACATCATTCGTGCACCCGGCTTAACCGTTTGACAAATTCAGATGCCATTTGTGTTAGCTGAGAGCCTCCCCCTAGCGGAAGGGGATATTTTACAAAGTACAATGCGAACAAATAAAACGACATATGGTTGGCTACGTACATTTTTGTTTTACATTTTTGTGTTTCCGCATTTTCTGCCAAAAATTAGCAACATCTGATGACATCTGTCAACATAAGATGCAGTTTCACATATGCCTCTAAATAACAGGGTAACATTTTTCTGAGACACAGACATCGTAAAGGGGGGCCCCGCGGGCGCAGGGGCACCCCTTAAACACGCAACTTTTTGTGTTTATTTGTTTATTTCAGTGTCCGAAGTTTACGAATTAATGCGCGATATCGACCGTTTGCTATTATGCCTACGTGGCGTGAGAAAGTCAACACGACTGCTGACCCTGGATTGTTGTCTCAATCTTGCCTCACGCCACAGTGGAAGAAACAAGCCTTACGTGGTCGAAACAGACAGGCTTAGACAATCGGTCGCCGTTGCTAGGCAACACTACGACGTTGCCAGGCAACAGCCTCAGCAACCGCAGGTGCTCCTTGGCAACGACCTCGTATTGGGTTAGTTCGGCATTTTCTAACGAACGCGTCGTGGTTGCTAATGAACTTTTATGAATTCTTGGATACAAATAGTTTTGGCGTTTTTTTCCCGAACTTTTCATTTAATATTTTTTACTTCTAACAAAAGTTCAACAGTCACTGGCGGTAAATGAAAATATTTACGCGCACAAACTAAAAACCACAAAAGTTTATTATGGTTTGAATAAGATGAAGTTGGCTTTTGATGTGCAGTATAAAATTGCCATACTTACTCCATTTCTTATTTAATAATAGTTGTCTTGGCCTTGGCCTCGAAGGCCACTGGCTTTGACCTTAACCTTGACCTCCAACATCAATGGCCTTGGCCTTGAAAATGCTGGCCTATCGGACACATCCGTGAGTTAAGGCGTGTACAGAGCGACGTAACTGAACTGAACTGTTCTGGTTTAGACAAACTAACCAATGGGCAAGCAGTAATGCATTACAGTAGGCACCGTCTAACGACGTATGTGATACGCGCACGTATACGCGTCAGCCAATGACCAATGGGCTCACGGCCTGCTCGCCCCTCTGGACGGGTCTTGTCTCACGGAGCTATTCAAAATACAATAGGAGCTTCCCTTTTGGATCATAACCTAGTGCATGTACTGAGTGAGATCGTGTGAACTTTGTTTGTTACACACGCGCAGCTGAAGAGACCGATCGTCTTGTTGCGACGACATGGAGTATCGGCTACACGTTATCTGCACCACTCGCGACGCAACTCGATGACTATAATGCTTCGGATGACTGTCTGGATGCAGACGATAGCAGATCGTTCCAGTCCACGTGCCGGCGACTTGTCTCCGAACTCAACCGACAATATGACGACGACCACTACGAGTCGACGACAGTTTAAGTCCAATCAAGAAGCCCAGCTCTCGCTAGGACAGCCGGCCGTACTGTTTCTCAGTGCAGGCCCGTGGACAGCCAAAGCGGGGCCCGGGGCAACAATCTCGCAGGGCCCCCAAACATTTTTGTGGGCCCCTCTCGGGAGAAAATTTTTGATTTTTTTTAAATGGTGCACTCTAGTGTACCTTAATATTTTTGAGCAACAGTGGGACCCCCAAACGTCGCAGGGTTCGGGGTAGCTTACCCTCTATCCCATCCTCTCGATGCTCCTGTGTCAGTGACCTTCAAGGTCATCTAAACCGAAAACAATAGCTAGCGAGCCGATATGGGTCTAAGTGCAATAGGGCATCGCACAGTTCGGCGACCACGGATACAGAACTAGTGCATCGCGCGGCGTGCCCGTATACGCCCCAGATTATTCTGCACGGGCGGCGTCAGAAGGGGAGGGGCAGGACGGGTATAGCTGCCCTCTGTGCTTCCACTAAATGTTCAAAAGCTTAAAAATGTTTCAGCTTCAAGGGGCTTCGCCCTGACCCCCCGAGCAGGGGGTATGAGTCTTTTTGATGCACAAAATAACTGAATAAGGCCGACATTTGGCCCGCACAAAAATTATTGTCCCCTGTGTGCCCTGGCAATTGCCCCACTGCCCCTTAGGAGAAAAAAAAATTCCCCAAGTTTTCCGGTTTTTCAAAAGCCATAAACTCAATTTTTCATCAGCTACCTCAATAAAAAGAAACTGTATTAACGGTAATTTTTTTTGGGGGGGGACACTCTCAAACTCCCCAACGTGGTCCAGGGCCAAGCCCCAGCTGTAAACGTATTTTAGAGCACTTTTGCACCACGGAAACCACATATAGTGACATTATTTTGTTGGTTACAGTTTTACTCTGAAATTGCGCAGAGTTCCCTGATAATTTCGTGTGCTTGCCAGGTTCAGAGAATTCCCCGAGTATTCCAGGTTTGTGGCTACTTTGTGGAAAAATTAATTTAACAATCCTACCAGCATGCATTCCAGTGAAATGTTTCAGTTACCCATAATGGAGGAAATATTTTCAGACATCAGTCAAAACAATGACACACAAGACTAAAACCACGATCATGTTTCAGAAAAAAATGACATCGCAAACGTTAAACCGCCAACAAAATCAGGCTTTAAAATCCAGTGCTTCCAGTTGCAATCTGGCAACAAAATGGAGATAAGGAAATATTTTATTTTTAAAACTTTTCCTTCACATTTCATGTAGTACTACACAACAGGTCATAAAAACCAAAAGACACCACAAATAAAAACTGAAGCACAGATACCACAGCATCACAGACGACATGCAAACAGCTTTGTTCAAGTAAAACTTTGAAAGCAGACAAAAAAACTGCACCAATGTTTTTCAGGGGTCCAATGACGAAGGTTTCTTAGGAGCGTATGGCAATCGGAAGGACAAGATTATTACGCCTTAAAAAGGACAGGACTAAAGTAAGCTAAAACAGCAGTCAAAAGCACGATCAGACATACAGACAGCCGGGCAAAGAAACACACATACCGTGACAAAGACAGAGACGACAATACTGAGAGGATGATGGAATTCTATTCAGTTTCACTTAGGGCTGCAAACAATTGTTTTTTTTAATTCCGGGAAATAAGGGCTCGCCATTGTTGTCTAGTACAATTCACAATCAACTGAAAATGCACACATTTGCGATGCAAGTGATGTTTCTGGTCCAAATTTTTAGTCGTTTAACTTTGTTAACGAGTAATTAATCGTTTTAATTTGCAGCCATAGACTCAGTGTGATTTAATACAATAATACACTGCAGGCAAGAAAAGATAACGGCTCAGTGGCCAGCAATAAAACTACAGTCATGAGAGTTAAAAACATGCAAAAAAAGAAGGAGTAAAAATTTATTTTGAGTAAAGTAACTACGTATGTACAACGCACATGTATAATACGTGTCACCAAGTGGTAGGCCTATGTCTGCATCACCCCTTCTAAATTCAGTTCTGAATGCAAATCTATGCAGATGCAGAAAACGAAATTTATACCAGGTACATGCATTTTCGGGTCTTTCTCATGACCCGAAATGGGTCTGCAGACGGGGCTGCATTCCGAATCCCATAGGGAAAGTTTTTGGTGCCCTCCAGAGGCCTTAAATGGTGAAAGAAATGCTCAAAATGGCCTGGAATTTTGGCCGTTTTGGTTTCAGTCCATCACCCCCCCCCTCTAACTGCAATATATTCCTGGCTACACCAATGCGGCTCTACACAATAGCAAGACCAAAAATACGTTGCTGCACTGTCGATAACAATAATGTTGTAAGATGTATGGTAATCTGAAGCAATTGTCAATCAAATCAAACAAGTAACGGCGCCGACGTCTATATATTACACATTACACACATGTAGCAGCTGTAAACAGATCACTCAGCACAATTACTCGTAAAACAGTCACACGACAGCAGAAGAAAAATACCGATGACACCAAGATAATAAAACCAGCACAGATGTCATCGCACGCCTTGTGACAACATTGTATGCGTCCATCTGCCCAATTGCTGTGGGTCACACATGCCCATCGCACACTGCATAGTGAGCCAACCAACCAGCATGTAATCCGCCAGTCGCAAGCAAACATTTATGTAAGATATCTGTCATTTTTCCGAGATATTTCTTTACATCCAGTGACTTTGAATTTTGACCATATGAGTTGGAAACTGGCAGACCAGTCACATTTTTACAACTACAAGAAAACTGAATTATTAGTCACCCGGTAAGTTTATTCAAGTTCTATTTATTTCGCTCTACAATACTACCAGCCTACAAGACAGCAGACAGACAGACAAGACCCATAATGTGACCTATTATGACGGCTGCATAAGAACGACCACAACGACGACGACAACAACAACAACAAGAACAACAATATTAACATCTTAATGATCAATTAGCAACGTTTAAATACACTGTAATCGATGTCGTAGCCTATACTGTAACGGCAAATGACAATTTTAATCAGCACAATCACATTATACAGTTTACTACACGAGCCATTTTCACTTTTTACACTTATCGACATTAACGATATATTTACACAGTAGGTACTTAGTACCAGCTTACACTGGAAGCAGGCAGGCAGCTTACTGACTAACTGCCAATATACGGATCAGCATACTCGCAGATAAGTCCGCAATAAATTTTAGAGACAGGTCTTTTCGGCATTTGACAATAAAGCCATCGATTTAATGCCAACGATGTATTCAGTTTAAAAGCATCTTTTCGGCCGATTTAAACTAAGGGTGGCAGCTACTATGCATCAGCACAGTCATCGTAACTGCTGTTCTGTAAGACTTTGCGCAAACAAAATGCTGTTACCGAACTGAAGCGAACTTTATCCCAATCTGTTGCCATTCGTGAAGAAAAGTTCACCAAACTGTGTCACCAAATGTGGGAGACATTGTCGATTTCGACGCCATTTCCCGACTGACGATATCTCGTTCCTTTCTGAAGACATCTGCGATCAAAATTGAAACCTGGAAAGCTGGAAGTGTAAAGTTTGCGGTGACTGTTTGACGTACGTATGAGATTATTAAACATCAGACTTTAGACAGCTGCTGAATGAGATTCGAAGGAAGGATGGCTTCCAGTTTGTCAACGATGTAACCGACCGGTAAGAACAGCCAACTGATCACCTGTCATATACAACAACAGCAGCGATCACACATGCATTTTTCAGGCTTAATAAATTCTGCACACCCAGACACTTTGGATGAACAGTGGGGACCATGTAATTGAATCTATATCTGAACTTTCCAATTGCCAGTGACTTAGTTTTGATTCAGGAAAAATCTGCGCTGTAGTCATGCAATTTATTCTCGGCTAAAATTGCACTTTGCACAAATGCATCGTATATTAGCCTACACAGCACACAGTTTTGTCTTGGGGAGGGTCAAAATGAGAAAACTAACTTCTGTTGTTAGTGAACCATAATTCATAAAATCTTTTCTGTCATCCATTGGAGATATTGCAGCTATTAACACCATTTGATCTTACTACGCAGTCAAGTTTTACAGACACATATTTTATGATAATAGTTATGTACTGCATACGTTGTTTTGTGACTGGCAGTCTACATGACAGCTGCAAGCCGCTGAGAACATTTATGCCGATTTTAGATGTAAAATGAGAAGCTGACTGCTGCTGTATTTACTTGCACACTTTCTGTTTGTCTGTCTGTTAGTTTTTTTCCAAGTTTTTACTGTATTTTATCTCTTAGGCCATTCTAGTAAATTATATGTATTGCATTGTATGATTTGTATCTGCTATTGGCGAATAAAGGTGCTCATAATCGCAGCAATTATTGACATGTTACTTACCAGTCGAGCGAGTGTGCCCATCGGCTCAGGGTACTGGTGTGTCAGTACAGCCAATAGGGCCGTGAACGAACACAGACCAGCTGTGAACAAAATGAAGAATGGCAGGTCTTTCTTTGGATAAACGGACACCTCATGAAATGCTGCAAACACATAACAACGCGATAAGATAACCACAATTTAGCACAACTGCGAATGCAACAAGCGACCGCAAAACTACTACTGTCATATTAAGAGTCGATTGCTAGATGTGCAGATTAGGGTTGACCACGAGGCTAACTTGGGAAATTACCCGGGGTTAACTTGTAGCATACTGTTCTATGCCAAAATCTGGCTTGGAACAATGTGCAAGAGATTAACTCAAGAGTTGAGGTTAACCTCTGGTTAGCAGACCAATTATTTATCCTAAGCATCGAACTATTGACCGTAAATCACATGCACAAAGTTATAAAAGTCATTCCTGAACCACAAAGCTCATCCACAGAGCGGCGCTGATCTCCGTTTCCTTAGCCCTCAGCCGGACACCAGTTTACACTGCGAGATTACAGATACAGGGCCAGTGCATCGTGCAGTGTGCCTGTTTATGTCCCAGCTTTCGCTGGTGCTCATTGCGCCAACCCACGGAGGGATGGCCAGGCTGAGTTGACCTGGGTAACATACAGTGTACACAACTACAAATTGATGATTTTGATAACAACCAACTACTGCTACTCCTATTATAAGTAAATTGTACAAATACTTATACAAAGGTTTATAATTAAATTACTAAAATAATGGTGGCTGAAAATGACATATAATCTCTCAACATATCATCAAGAGTTTAAAAACGGCTACAGAGCAAACTAAACTGAACTCACATGGTTTTGTTTTTGACAAACTGACCACTGGGCAAGCAGTAATGCATTACAGTAGACACCGTCTAACGGCGTCGGTGGCCGACATGACTGAGCTTACGTACAGCGTAAGCATCAATCAATGACCAATGGGCTCTCCCTGCTCAGCCACTGGTAAGTTGGTCAAAAACTAAATGACGTCAGTTCAGTTCAGTTTAGTTACGTCGCTCTAAACATGCCTTAACACTCACACGGCAGAAGTTCACGATCAGCCGACTCCGTTGCTGTTGGATACGCGTAGAACATGTGGCCTCGCTCTAGCGGACATGGAATCATGCGAAACGCTGCACAACCCCACATCGGCAGAAGTCAGTAATAGTACGAATAGCAGCCATAGTAACGGTAATAGCAGCAGAATGGACTTGGTTTGTGTAAGAAATATCTGCAAGATTTTTTGCAACCATGAAGGGTTTTCAGGAATGGGCCATCGAGCGGAGGGCAATCAAATTTTACCCCAACCGACCCCTGTTGCTATGGCAACAAAATAATAGCCACGACAATGTGTGCAGCAGTGGCATTCTGGGTCAAAAAAATAGGTGGGGCTGGAAGTTAAAATTTTCCGCCAGACACTGCCCATTCCTGAGAGAATTCCAACAGACAGCTGCGAATTTCCGCAATGGGAATAACAAGTGGCGGCGGGGGATCCGACTTGGCACCACAGGGTAGCCATTGGGCTATCTTATTTGCTTCTGCAGACAGTCTTCCATCCGACAAAATGCACCATTTAGCCACAATATAAACATTACAGAGAACACAGAAACAGACCGACACACGTACAACCTCATACCACAAGCGCAGCAGATGGTACAGTCGACTAAAAAAGCACCGACAAAGAACAATTGGTGCAAATGTTCACCACGTCAGGGTTAAGGGATGTGCCAATTTCATTCAGTCATTTATTTACACATTGATTTACTAACGTAACAAACTAATAATAACTCACTTCCTTCCCAGGTGTAGTTGAGCAGACTGAGTGCCCCATCAATCCGTTTCCAGTGCTGCAGATGAAAAAATGAGTAAGCAATTCCCTCACTGTCCCCACGCTTCAGAATGTGCTCCGGCGGAAATATTAGCGGCTTTGTCTCCAGCAAATACTAAACAAAACCAATAACAACTAACTGCTTTTCAGTGGTGCTATCGAAGAAACGCATTAATTAATGTGTTTATTTCAATTTTCAGCAAAAAGCCAACAAATTTCATGCCTGCAATGATGTCATTTGAAAAACTGAACTGTTGCTATGCCTACATGTGAAGGCAATGTCCGACTGTCAAAGAGAAAGCACTTTCAGAGATGACTACAGTCCCACACATGCTATGACAATGTGCAATCAAATGCTACAATCAACGATAGTATACGATATGATAATTTGACACGCGTGGATGATGGCTGTAGGCAGCAACTTTGCATTGAAAATTGCAGTCAAACCGCTTCAGATAGAGACATGGTTACTAAATGACAGCCAACAGGAAATCGTCATAGCCCTATCCAACAGTACCATCGCTGACCCTCTATGTTATACCGTTTAGCAACAATACCACGCGATTGTCATAGCAGAGTGTATAATGACCCTTCAAGATCACCCAAGGTCGATGATTTTCACGTCATCTGAAAGGACCTATGCCGCTTTTTATCAGCGATCAGTGGCAACCTTGGCCCTATCTCTCACCGTTTCCGAGATACGACGACTTATCAGTTGAAAATGCAGATTTTTCCTACCCCATTTGTTTCACCCCAAATTTGAAAAAGTTCGCCTTGAACTGGACTGCTGAAACTTTGCATGCAAAGATCGGCGGCACCAGACTAATTAATCACATAATAAGTTTTCTGGTATCACTGACCAGAATATATGCGTTACTGACAGAATCATGCAGATGGACAGACAAAACCGTGTAGCAAAAGATGACCATAACGATCAGCAAACAAACTGTAAGAAATATGATAATCGTACCTTTGGAACATGCGGGTTGAACTCCACAGCTCGATGTATGGCTTCTACTGCATTCATTTCTACTGCACTGAGACCACGCTTCGATGCCACGTCCACTGAAAACCTACCACCAGATACACCAATAGCATTAGTGGTGAGGTATTGCTAGCCAATAAGCACAAAAGAACAAGAACACCTGTGGTGCTGCTAAAAATTTTGGGATAAAATAGAATTTTTTCCAATTTTTGTTCTGTACACAACCACGGCGTCAAATGCAATACAGCTATAGTCAGTCAGTGAGTGAGTAGGGTTTAACATCCCGCCTGACACAGTATAGGTCATTCATTTCAGGCATGGCCGTTCCAGGCAGAATGCACACAAACACATAGTAATGGAACAGTAAGTTTAACTTTTACAATAAAAACAGAATGTTTAACCTTTACAGAAAAGCAAAACACACAAAAAAAGCTAAAACTAAAATTGTAAGAACTCCATTATATGCGTGCATATGTAATTAACAATAATGGTAGTTTTAAAAATCTTCCCTGTTATCCTCCAGACAGAATACAGCTAGAAAGACTCTGTGCTGCAGCAATGACTTTACCAAAAATTAAAAACTGTGCATAGGTCTTTATCGGAAACCCATCGAAAAGCTACAGAACATCACCTGCCATATGGGATCACACAGTGTTACCTGCCACCAGACACAGGTGAATGTGCCCCACCTTAACCCCAACCAGACAAGCCGGTATTTGATTTACCTCTCCCGGAGGGATGAAAGGCTGAGTTGATTTTGACACCTATGATTACTTACTGTTCACCGTAGCGACACCTGGTGGACAGTCGTTCCAAAAAAGGCAGCACCAGATGCCATAACGTCTAAGTCTACAAACTTGATGAGTGCCATAATTTGACAGATTTATATAAATTATGCATGCACAGAGCAAAGTAACTGCACAGAAATGAACTGACACAGTTTAGTTTTTGACAAACTGACCAATGAGCAAGCAGGGCGAGCCTACTGGTCATTGGCTGACGAGTACGTCAGCGTAGTCACATAGGTCACCGACACCGCTTACTGTAATTCATTACTGCTTGCCCATTGGTCAGTTCGTCAAAAACCAAACCATGTCAGTTCAGTTCAGACTGGCTGTAGGGTAGTCCTTCATTAACTCATATGACCTACCTACAAGCAATGACAAAAACGTTTTTAAACGAGCCAGAATAATGGTAAAGACGTTACTTACTTATCGGCAACCTGTCGTGCCTTTATCAGAGCAGCAGTGTAACAGATCGTCGCAGACTTTGGCAAACTGATGTCTACATGTTTTACAGACAGAAATTTATAATAAAGTTAAAGGTTAAAAAGTTGAAAGTGGTGTCATACCTCATAATGAAAGCCCATTCCAGAGCTACGGAGCGTCACCTGCCGTATGGGATCACAGTGTTACCTGCCACCCGACACAGGTAAACGCGTCCCGCCTTAACTTCAGCAAGATAGGCCAGTACTCAATTTACTCAAGTGTCAGGGATGGAAGGCTGAGTTAACCTAGGCAGCTGGTTACATACTGAGATGGTTTACCTGCCCACAGGCAGTCACCCATCCAAGTACTAACCCGGCTCGGCGTACAGTAACTTCGTTGATCAAATGAAACGTGTTACTGCTACAAGAAGCCACCAACCCATATTATAGTGCTTAACTATGCTGTAAGTCAAATTGAAACATACAGACAGTGGGAGTAGCATTTTATCCAACATCACACTGAATGTTTACATATCTTGCTAAATGTCCTTTTATTCCACATATTTCATCACCTCTGGAAACAACGAGGTTATATGACTGGTGCCATTTGCTTTGTGAGCAGAAAAAGTTATTGACGAATTTGGATGAAATTTGCGCAGAAAGTTAGATATGGCCAAACTTATCGATTTCGATGAGTAGCAAAAATCATTGTTTTCGCATTTGCCAGGTTACATCATTCTTTAAAAACAACAAAAAAACTTTTTTATCAATTCTTCAGATAGATGAAACTTTGATTTCATCTGACTGTATCCTATTAATTACAGCCTGATCCGCAATTTATTTCGAATTGGAACAACAATTGAAATGTTAAAAGTTCAGTCCACAAACATGACAGAGTAATCATCGTAGAAAGTAAGTGTTTTATTCTGCAGCAACATTGTATGCACATAAAGAAGTTTCACTATAAAGACAAATTTGACATTGCAAATGCAAACACCAAATACTTTTGACCCTCCAGACCAAAACTGGCATAGGGGAATATTCAGACCCATTTTGATTCACTACACTTTTTGGATTTCCAGATAAAAATCTGTATGGGACAAATGAAAAAAATGTAGCCTGGACGGTAGAATGAAGAAGACTTCTAACCATTAAGGTGCATACAAAGTGACGTAACTGAACTGAACTGACGCGGTTTAAAAGCTTTGGACAAACTGACCAATGAGCAAGCAGTAATGCATTACAGTAGGCACCATCTAACTGTGTCGGTGACTACGTGACTACGCTCATGCACGTGTCAACCAATGACCAATGGGCTCGCCCTACTTGCCCATTGGCCAGTTCATCAAACACTAAATCATGTCATTTGCGTTCAGTTCAGTTACACCTTTGCACTGCATTGAATGCAACTATTAAGTTTTGGCTGCATGTGTGCAGAAAAAAGTGAAAAAATGCAAAAACACAAAGAAAAGTCCGATAAAAACATTGCAAATATTCGTAAGTGATATAGAGTGTACAAACCATCGTATTTTACAAGCAGCGCCTGTACGTCAGCATAAGCTTGCAATTCTAGCAAAGCTTCTATTAGATTCTCATGAACATTGAAGAGATTGGCTGTAGGATAATCCTTCATTAACTGCAATGACAGAGATAACAGACACCATGTTTAGTAAGTAAGTAAAATAGCTTAAACCCAAAATTCATTATGCCAAAAAAAAACATAACAAAAAGCCCACCAAAATTGACAGAACACAATGCAAATGAAGTAAGGATAAATGCATTAAGTCCCAAAACGTTACAAGATATATTTATATGTACGTTAGTAAAATTCAGCTTACGTCTCTCATCATTCGAACAGCTTCGCGTGTTCTACCGAGCTTACGAGCGCACATCGCCAGACGACGTTTTATGTACACCAACACGTTTATGTCT
>Ga0209454_1002241_pt1 | contig 12980 bp, 4 predicted proteins | sample WorMetHERISLAND1_2_FD_187400 | JGI IMG/M metagenome (GOLD analysis project Ga0209454, IMG submission 187400) | Marine gutless worms symbiont microbial communities from Max Planck institute for Marine Microbiology, Germany - Olavius geniculatus... | ecosystem: Host-associated > Annelida >...
CAGACCCCCGTTATAGGCTCGCGCTCTGCGCGCTCGCCATGGCCCCCCTTTGCAAAATCCTAAATACGCCACTGGTCGGGTCGATGTGAACATTGAGCCTATTTTGTTCTTTAAACATTCTTTTCTCTTTTATCTTTCTTCTTTTTATCATTTAGGCTTAGGCCTACTGATAGTCTTAGTTGTGGCAAGATATAAACGACATTTACTGGATTTCTGTCTTAACATAAAGCCAAATTGAAATCAAAAAGCAAGCGTCGTTTTAATCTACAAGATGTTTTGATAAAATGACCCCAACATTGTTTCGTCATTGTTTCCATAGATCCATTTGGAGTTTTGAATGCGGATTTTCGCATCAATATGTTGCTAATTAACAGTGACACACATAGGCCTAGTCCACTTTTTTTGTTGTCGTCGTTCACGGGTACAAAGTTTGCAAATTTTGCTTAAGTTTTTATCGTCCGGCTAAACATATACGTATATATATATATATAGATAAACTAAAGCTTGATTTTTCTCTAGCACTTTTACTTAATGGCATCGTGGTTAAAAAAAGTAGGGGAAGGGAGAAAGTTGCAGTTTTTCGACTGATCGCTGCAAATTTCCGATAGAAAATTGTGGTCCTCTTGTGAGTGCTCAAAATTTCAATTTTGTTTATAAATTTTCCAAAATAAGGGATCTTTAGTCCAAAATTTTGTATTTTTGGAAATTATTTTTGGACTAAAAAAACTTTTCCGACAGGCTAACAGGCCTATTTAGGTGGGGAGCAATAATGCTATTGACTTTTTGCCACGACGTTATTGCCCCTACAGTGTTCTAAGGTGACATTTTGCTCGGTCGCACAGCTGACATTTCATATGGATTCCTACTGTACGTTGTATTGGCTTATCTGACTTATTGTAAATCGACATAGCATAGACAAAACTTTCGATTTTTTTGCAACTCAGCATATTGCAACATTTTCCGTCGTTACAGCAGTTTTATGCCGTGATGGTTACATCTGAAATAAAAGAAAATTTTGCACAAATCTTGCATTTTCTAATCAAAAACGTACACACTTTGGAAGAAGATCGTTAATGCTAAAGAAAACATATTCTGCGCTTTGCAAGTTTGACCATGACTTTAGATCACGCAGTAAGTAAGTAAGTAAGTAAATGATTTATAAAGCGCTAAAGTCTCAGAAAGAACCAGGGCGCACTGTTAGCTAATTAGTCGAGCGATCACAGCTTTACATCCACTGTCTGTTTGCGAGTAAACTTAGTACATCAGCGTGAACAAATTATTCTCGGTGGTGACATAGGCCTATATTTGCCAGATAGCCTAAGCCCCTGTTAACCAATTTTAAGTTTTTTACTGCTGCATTCTGCTTGAAATTTGCAATAAGGAGGTTATTAAATATCTCATTAAAGCTCAACTGCGTGGCTACGCTACCTTGTGAAACGTAAATCTTCCAGAATCACTTTAACGTAAATGAATTCGTATGCAAATACTCATCACAAAGTAGAGTAGCGACACAGTTAAAGTGGGTTGAAATATTTAACGATTACGTTTTTGCAGATTTTCCACAAAATGTGTCCGAAAAAATTCGAAAAGGGCATGCTGTATTTGGTAAAGATACTTGCAAAAGTTGGAAGCATACATTTTTGGCTGACTTAGTTACTTTGTAGATTATAAAAAGACTATTGGCTATGGATAAGTCAGTGTGGAATTGCTTTGTGTTAATTTAGTTATCCTCCGTACTTTGACGACGATCCGTTCAAAATCTACGACAGAATACTCGACGGAAAGATCACCTGGCCAAAGTACACAGACCCTGTAGCAAAGTATGTTTTAGTTTTTATCCACACTGCGTATTAATACGAGTACTTAATTAAATAATTCAATTAAAGTCTATGATGACGATCGCAATAGATCTCATAAAATTTTATACACTCAGTAGGTTAGCGAATAACACACCGTAGCCAAAGCGCAGGAATATGATGTCACTGTCACTAATTTAACATTTCTTAGTGTAATTGAAATTGTGGTTATTCTGGCACAAAATTAGATGTTAATGATAATGCTGACGAATGTTGCCAAACTTTGTCATCACAATTTTGTATGAAACCATTCTTTGTCATCGTTGCTTTTTATTAGGCCTATGTCTAGCTTAGTCTACATTACGTTGGTACGTACATCAACTGTGTACAAACTTTGTATCGCTGTAGCCTAGCTCGTATTCGTATGTATATGTGTTAAGTGCAAGGCAGTTTAAAATGTTGACGTGTCGCCGTTAAAATGATACGTCAGTCTGAATCTGCTGTTGACAGAGATCTCATAAGAAAGCTGCTCGTTCACGAACGAACAAGAAGATTGGGAAACATGAAGGTCGGTTTCTAATTTCTATACACAGTTTTGTCAATGCTTAGGCCTAATGTGAGGAAAAATAGTAAAGGCATAATTTATTGATAATGAAAACCATAGATTCATAATAAGTGTGTTTTGTATGAATTATTGCCATTATATTGAATGTTACTATTATTTTTAGTCTATATTAACTTGTCACAAAGTCGGCGCAGAGAGAGAAATAGCAAAGTCATGGAAACGCGCAGAGCTCGCCCCTCCCAATGCTTGAATCGCGTACAGAGCGACGTAATTGAACTGAACCCAACTGACATGGTTTAGTTTTTAACAAACTGACCAATGGGCAAGCACTAAAGCAGTAATGCATTACAGTAGGCACCGTCTGTCGGCGTCGGTGTCTACGTGACTACGGGCACATACGCGTCAACCAATGACCAATGGGCTTGCCCTGTTTGCCTATTGGTCAGTTCGTCGAAAAGAAAACCGTGTCAGTTCAGCTCAGTTCAGTTCAGTACGCGACTTTAGATTTACGTCAGAAAAACAGCAGAAAAACGAGTTGTAGTGAATGAGCTTGCAGAAACCTGCAGTGTATAATTCTTCTAGCACAGTTGAATCTTCTAGCATGGTTGATTGCATTGTTCACAGAACGGAGCGTCGGACGTGAAAGGTCATCGGTGGTTTCGCAAGATAAACTGGGACGACGTCTATAATCGAAAGCTCGAGGTCGGTTGAATTTTTTTGTGGTTTTTGCTGGTGATCGCAGTCGATAAGTTGTTATCTGCACTTCGTCAATACAGATCTATCTCTGCAGTGGATCGCATATAGGCCTACTGTAGGAATTGCAATCCGTCTGTTTGCCTATCTTGACCTGACGCGAAAACGAACAGTTCTAGGCTTACCGAAAGCCCAAAAATGATTGAGAACACAACACACTTTGCGACGAGGTATTGGTGAATCGTTTAATATCGGGTTTCGAGATTATATTCAGACAGAAATATATTAAGATAAGGCTAAGCATCCAAAACTGTTAATTAGCCTGAATATCGTTTGCGATACAGTAGGCTTCGTTAGTGCAGGCTAAACCAAGCGCGAATTCAGCGAAGCCGCTGTTAGGCCTATGCGGATGGCCGGACGTTTGTCCACAAACTTGCAAATTGTAAGGAAAACTATCAAATATAAAGCCGCAGATCTATAGCTTAACTATAAAGCACAAGCTTGGCCTACATTAGCGATAATTATTTGTGTGTTGCAGCCGCCAATAGTACCTCGCGTCCGACACGTCGGCGACGCACGCAACTTCCACGAATATCCAGAGCAGAACTGGCAGAAGTGGTATGACGAGGTCTGCAAAACCTTCTTTTCACAGAGCATTAAGCGACATAACTAAACTGAATTGAACTAACATGGTTTCGTTTTTGACGAACTGACCAATGCATTACAGTAGGCACCGTCTAACGGCGTCGGTGGCCTACGTGACTATACGCTCACGTACCCGTCAGCCAAAAGACCAATCAGCTCGCCCTGCTTGCCCACTGGTCAGTTCGTCAAAAACTAAACCGACAGTTCAGTTCAGTTACGTCGCTCTGTACCCGCCTTTACGTGTACAGGGGACAGGGGCGTCGTTGCCGAGGGTGTGAATAGGGGCAATTGCCTCGCTTCCCTAAATTCTAGGCTGTCGGCCAAACTAAGGTACGTTAAACCACACCCAGAATCCGAGGATGCACATGGCCTTTTACGTTTACCACAAATGGTAAAAATCACGAATAGAGCTGTCTGAAAATCTTTTTGTCGAAGAATTTGAAACTGAAAAGCTCCGATTTTCGTGGAAAAAATGAGAAAATGGAATTTTTGCCAGCCCGTAATCTACTATATGTCGGAAATTTGAGCTTTCTGTCGGAATTCTGTTGGAAATTTTTTTCAGTGTATGTCGGAAAATTGCAACGTCCCGTGGCGTATGCAGGATCATGAGGTGGAAAACGAGGCGACTCTAGCGGAACTACAAGAGGAGCTGAAAGCAGCAAGTTCTGCCGGTGGCAAGACGTCATCATCAACGCGGACTGTCAACGGCCGTCTCAGTGCACGAGGCAGCTCGAATGCGACCGTTTTCGACGACTTCTGACAGTGACGACAACGTTTCACCTCAATGGCGCAGCCAGGATCTGGAGGTGGGGAGTGGGATTTGGGGAGGAGCAGACCCGTCGAGAGGGGGAGGTAGGGGAACTAGGGGGTAAGTAACCCCGGGCCCGCGACCTTTGGGGAGCCCGGTCGTCGATATAAACTACACCAGAATGCGCCATCTAAAAAGTTCAAAAATTTTCTCCCCAACAGAGGGGCCCCGCGAGAATGTTTCCACGGGCCCCGCTGTAGCTTTTGATGTCCCTAGGGAGGGATATCCCTTCCTCACAAAGGGAAAGGTCCGAAATTTTTCCAATTTTTGTGTGTGAAAATGTAGTGTTTTGGTGCATTTTTACTGGCACTGTTTTGAGTAAATGAGCAGGCTCCTAAGGGGGCCCATGCTCCCAGTGCACCCTTATGGCTACGTCAGTGTTTTCTCTTACCGCACTGCAAGACTGCTGTGCCGTTCGAGACTTCGACGCACAGAACCTGTTGTGTTATTTATTGACTGATTCGTACGTGTTACAATGTAAATAGTGATCATCAGCTGTAATCAGACCCGTCGAGAGTTGGTAAACCCGGGAAAGAGAAAAGTTTTTCCAGGCCCCTTGACGTTTTGGGGGCACGCAAACGATCAAAAATATATTTGCTATTTTTGACAGCAGAACTGATCATCTGAATTGAGCTTAATTCACTCGTCAGACTTCAGTTTTTTGAGACGATTTTGCAACAAATCTGACTATTTTTTGAATGAATGAATGCATTCAGTATTCTAGTCCGCTCATCAGACATAACCCCATATAGGGCCCCGCGATAATTTTTCCCGGGCCCCACTGTGGCTCTCGTCGGGTCTGTCAGCAGCTGTAATTATGCTGTAAAGGTTAAACACCTGTCGTCGCACGTTTCCCGTTAGCTATGCGCTATCTCTGGTTTGAAAACAGCACCAAACAGCGTGGATGAACGTGAAAAATACCAGCGAACCAAAATCATCTCTTCGTAAATGCAGGGTAACGAGTGACTTTTGCGAAATATTATTCCTAGCAAATTTGTTGAAACGTAAAATGCATAATCAATCGAGAACTCAACTTTTGCCGCGTCCGCACGTTAAGTTCTTCGATCAAGTTAGGCCTACCTTTATCAATAGTTAAACTACTACATTTACGAGTTCTGTGAGTTACCGTAATTAGTGAATGTTTGGCTGTAGCTGAATTGCACAGTTTAATAGCAGAGGACATTTAGCAATAGATGTTGATAAACATTCTGCAATATGTTTTACTGTACATAGGAGACAGGGTGACCACTCTTCACTGCAAAATTCTGTTGTTTGACTCAACCAATGCAGAGCTATTTATCCTTAACCGCAGAGCTATTTCAACGTTAACAGTGAATTGTTCAGACGGTGACGTCATGGTGTGATTTTCAAAAGGGTCAGGCTTCCTGACTTAACAGTAAAACAAGAAAATATAAACAGTATTACAAATGCAAAACAACGCACCATCAAAATGCACCATCTGATTCACTGTAGGCAGGGGCTTCTGTCTCCCTAAATCTAGAATCAAAATTGGGCTAAAATTCTCCCTCCTTCCCCTTTCTCCCCACTCTCCTTCCCTATCCTTTATACCCTTGTCGTTACTATATTTCCCTTTTCCTCCCTCCCTCTTTTCTCCTCCCCTTCACATTCCATCCTCCCATTTCTCGTTCCCGGGGCCCCGCACCCTTAGTCAAGGGTCTGTGGGAGCATTGTAAGCTTCCCAAATGGGTCCAAGCGGTTAGCGGTGCATTTTGAGCTAAAACAGCGCTTCTGGTGATAGCAATTTTGCACACACCGATAACTCACCCCTATTTTTCACTTGGCGCAAGCTGCGCCCACCACCCTGGCTACTTGGGTGTTCCCGAACATGAAGTTGACAACAAGCTGCATTTCCCAACAAGAACGTTTCCCTGACAACTTTTCAGATCATCCAGACGAGTGATCACCCTGCTAAGTCCCAATGACTGTGTGAGACTGCTAGCAATGTATAAAGCATTTAAAGCAATAAAAAAAGACTCTGCTTCCCAACATGTATTGTAACTGAAACCGTGTCCGTAGTATTATAAACTGAATTAACAGATCATGCCAAAATGATATAACAAATTACTAGACCATATGGTGCATCCAACTTTCGTTTTATTCATTAATATCAGGATCATCAACATCCTATGCATCAAAGCCAAATACAGATTGGATGTGATTGTCAATTTCCAAGAAGTTATCATCAAACAGTTTATGAACAAGACACGCAATGCAGACTTAGCAGTGTAATTATCTGTAATAGCATTTCTCTCATCTCGCAATAAAATAAAAGTCGAGAATTACATAAAATCCTAAAATAACTCGTCGCACGCAACACAAGACACTGTCCGCAGAGATATTTTAGTTATTAAATTAATGTAATCTTTAGTTTTGACACAGGTCAAAGTATACTGATTACATACAGTTTTAGTTTTCTCAGAAAACTATCGGTACACAAACAGAAGTTAATTATTTTTAAATAGCTGTTGTTCAAATCTACTTCACTTAACAAAACACCTTTAAAATCCCTTGGTAGGTCTAACACAAGTTGGCAAAAGCATAACGTCTGAAATAGTCTCATTAATAATCAGGTAAGCTGCATTAATGTCTGTATCTTCTGTCATAGATGTTATAATATTCTTACGCTGAATACTGTTTTTTTACTATTTGATTTGCTCACAGAAATCTGCTTTTCATTCTGCTGAAAATAACTGTCATTTCAGTTCATACTGTTTGGTAGAATTTTTATTTTATTTAACTTTCAATTTTCTACAAGCTGAAAATAAGTTCAAATTCTTGTAATTGACGACAAGTAATTTTTGTCTTCTTCCTCATTTTGAATACTAAAATATCTCTCAATGGCAGACGTTACAATACTATCTATACAGATGACACTGTGTCAATGACTCACAAAGATACATTTCTGAGATCAATGGAAAACCAGCATATTAAACAGCACACAAATCTAATTACATCGACGCTGTAAAAGCTGAATTTTTACATACATACATAAAGATGCAAACTTCTGTACAGTTAGATATGCAATCTACAGAGTGGCCCAAAAAATGGCACCCTTTTTATTAAGCTTTATAACTTTATCAAATATAAACAGATTTTTAGAATTCTTTCACTACCAGAATCAGGAGAAAATTTGTAATAACACTACCACTAAAGATCCACCACACCTTAACTGTGTCGCTATACTATCCTGCGTAATGTCAGTGTATAAGTACGCAAATTTCAAATCAGAGTACGATTGTCAGAAGTTAAACATACCAGTCTCATATCACCAGTTTTTTTTATAAACAAATACAACTTTTAAAAAACACTGTCCAAATGCCAATGATGTCAGTGATGATGTCACTATGCACAGGCAGAAAAAATGTAAAAGAAAACAAAATGTTTTAAAAAGCAGGTCTTGTGTTTAAAGGCAGAATGCTGCATTGTGGTGCTTTTATCAAACAAAAGGTAGTGTAGTGACACACTGAAGGTGTGGTGGGACCTTTAATGACAGTGTTATTATAAATTTTCTCATAACTCTGACAGTGATAGAATTTTGAAAATTGGTTAATATTTGACGAAGTTAAGGCATAAAAAACAGATTCTTTTCAAATTTTTGGGCCACCCTGTATATGATGAACTCACATAATTAAACTATGCTGTTCTGCTAATTAATACTGGGCAAAACTACAGTCTGGTTGCAAGCTGTAATCTACTTATTTAGTGCTATAATTATGGTCATTCAGTGCCAGTTGAAACTGGGAGTCAAGCCTACAAAATACTTCTTCAGTTCCTAAAGAATGAACTTTAGAGAAAAGCCAAAAATACAGTAACTAGAAAAATGTGCCAGTTAAACACAGCTAAAAGTACTACTAGTTATGTATAAAAGCAAAATAACTGTAGATAAAGATGTTAAAGCCGAACACATGTACTCCAAATACAACCATAACAATGGCAATTTTCTTTCCAACTGGCATGAGTGACATCAGTAAAACAATTTTCAGCCAGCTAAACAAAAGGCCACCCACTATGACTGCATTTGCATCACACCAAGGCACAGAAATAACCACAAATGTTCACCAGAAGGTGATATGCTTCAGTGACAGAATGCCGACTGACTTGGCGTCATCACGACACTATCTGAAACTGTCGGTCATTTGAAGACATCGTTGACGGCGATCGCATCGCCATCGGTGAATCCATTTCCTGCAATACGCAAAGTACATGCACTTTGCATCATCAACCTGTCTGTCACACAAAATGCAAAAGTCATTCAAAAAGTTCATGCACTGATACATTTAGGCTGTCACTTCTCAACACTCTTTTGCAATTGAAATGCATTAAGTCCAGCGTTTCTCCAAAGCTCGGATTCCACTGTAGAAAAATTCGGACTAATCTTCAAGCCAACAATTTGCCATGTAGATTATGAAAAGCATGCAGCAAGTTTGTAGTCTGATATTGATGGACAGTATAAATGTCAATAACAATGCTACTGGCTAGTACCAGCTAGGACTGCAACACTGGACACAAAACTTATTACTGAGCTATAACTGGTCAGCATGAAGAGATATACATTTACTGATGATGGGCACATATAGTCTGCAGGACAAGCTGCTGGCTGAAAGAACAAGTTTCTATAACAAAATCCAAGGAGACACTGGCCCAAGTGCATTTCAGTTGCAGACAACTATGCTGAAAAGTAGCAAAATATAATCCCTATCTTTTTTGGCTAACTAAATTAGTCTACAAACTTTCTGAAAACCACTCGTATAGATCTACTACAAATTAACTGCAATCCGCATACGCTTGCATTGAAAAAACTGGTAGGCACCAGTCAAATCTAGCACATAAAGTTAAAACCATGAACTGATTGTATTGAAATTTGAACATTGCTTGAATCTCCACCAAGGCTGAGTTCGTTCAACTCCACAAGTCCAAACACTCACACTAACAAATTTTATTGCATGAAAAAAATCTGAGTCTACATTCTTGGAACAAGTAACAACAGATGTAATTCTAGAACATGAGAGATGACTGATAAAAAGAAAATAAAAAATAAAATAGGCAAATTAAAAAGACTGAACTTTTGATTGGCCTTAATACAACTGAACTTAGAAAACGAAAACCATTCAAAATAAAAATAAAAAATGCCAAACAGTAACTAGTACTGGAATATATCAAATAATAAACATTCAAGTTATGGCACAGACTAAAGTCTGAAAACAGCAAAAAACTGAAGCAACAAACTACAATCTCAAAAAAGCATCTCAACATTTATGACTGTAACTCGAAAATCAAAAAACAGATTTTGATAATTTGTGGTATGAGTATTCCTGACACAACTTGCCATCAAATGACCATTCAGTTTCCTACCTCACCCAATGTATGCTTCTGCACTACCTAAGGAAAGCAGATCAAGCAAAATATGTGTTAAAAACAGAAAACCTGAAAAAACATTCCCGACATTATCGATCGTAACTTGAAAGAAGATTAGCAGATTTTAATAATTTTTGGCAGAAATATTTCTGACACAACTGGCTATTAAATAAGTGTTTTAGTTTCCACCTCACCCAACGTCTGCTTTTGCACTACCTAAGGAAAGCAGACCAAGCATAATACGTGTTAAAATAACTGACAAAATGTCGATAAATTCCACCTACCCTAATTTGTGGGCCCCAAACAGCCGGTCTATTACAAGGTTTGACTGTCATGCAGCAGTGTGTCTACCAGGGAATGTTTGTGATGTCAAGAAGCGACTGGTACAGCCTAGATTGGTCTGGAGCAAAACTTTATCGATACTGCTGTCAATGAATGGAGAAAGCGTCTCCTTGCCTAAACGAATATAATAATAATAATATAATAATATTATAATAATAATAATTTTTATCACTCCAGATTCTGAACAACTTGTGAATATTTTGTTTGCGAATGCACAAAGGAATAATTGGCATAGTGATGTCAAGCAATTTTACTACAGGCAGTTGAAAAATGAACAACTGAATGAAATGTCAGTCAAAGTGTCACAAATGTAAACAAAATGTGTTTTTACGCGTTATGTTAATTAAGCAATAATATCGCATTGGATAAAAAGTGATATTTTGCCGGTTGTGTTTTTCCCAGGTAGTGCAGAAAAAACGTTGGGGGAGGTGAAAAACTAAATGATCATTTGATGGTAAGTTGTGTCGTAAATATTTGTACCAAAAATTATCAAAATCTGATAATTTGTTTTCAAGTTACAGTTGAAAATGTTTGGGATGTTTTTTTGACACACAGTGTATGATTACAGAATATCTGATAACAGTTCAAAATCTGTTAACATGAAGTCAGCCTGCAGCATGCCAAAAGCACATAGAAGCAACAGTGTGCAAAAGACCTGGACTGCCGTAACGTCACGTAAATCGTACACCTCAGAAATTGAAACAGCATCACATCTACCGACATAAATCCCACTTAAACTGAACAGAAAGTGGAAAGAAAGCCAGCCTGGAAATGGCAAATTACCAGCTTGTGTGCTCGACTAAGAAGCAAAGACTGTGTGGACGCATATTCACGTCGGAGTGGTCCGTATCTGTCCGGCGGGGCTGCAGACGGAGTGCTCTGACCGACCGGTGTGGGCCGCGGTTTCACAGGCAGCGGCGTGGCAAATGGACTGTTGTCGCCGTTGCTCTGCTGCAATGGTTCCACAGCACACATCAGCCTCCAACATCAATACTGACATTGAAACAAAGTTAAATTCTACTTAATTATACTTTTGTGATATTTCCAGGTTCACAAAGCCAATGAAATTCCAGTTTTAGTATTAGTGCGGCAGTTTGGTTCAGTTGGTAACATGGTTCAAGGTTCCCACTATGGTCAAAAAATAAAATTCGATAACTGTTCAAGGACTTTCAAGTTCTGCTGACATTAATTTTCAAGGACTGAATGTTGACATCAAGATTCATCACTTAATGAATTGTGGATGTAATGAGTTCAAAAATGACAAAAATGTCAAATTAAATCATACAGTGCAAATATGCCTAATGTTTATAATTTCATTCATCTTTTCCAGTTTTCCAGGACTTTCAAGGACGTAAACTCAAATTCAAGGACTTACAAGAATGCGCGGGAATCTTGCTGGTTGCACCAACGAAGTTAATCAACACCAGGCCCGGTTAGTACTTGGATGGGTGACCATCCCATTATGTAACCAGCCACCCAGGTCAACTCAGCCTGGCCATCCCTCCGTGGGTAGGTGCAATGAGTGCGAGCGAAAGCTGGGATGTAAACAGGCATACGGTGCAATGCACTAGCCCAATATCTGTAGTACTGCAGTGTGAACTGTGTTCGGCTGAGGGCTACAGAAACAGAGATCAGCGAGGCACAGTCAGCCTTATGACTTGGAAAGGACTTTACGTACTGCTACTAATCTATACTTGTTGGTAGGTTCTGTTTCCAATTTGCCATGGGTTAACAATTAGAGGATGTTGTATTCAAAGTAGCACCTCTGAAGCTCTGCATACGGTACTATATAAACATTAATATAATAATAATATAATAACAATAATAACTTCATCACTCCAGATTCTGAACAACTTGTGAATATTTTGTTTGCGAATGCACAAAGGGACACTGTAGAATCATCGATGACTGTTTCTGTTGTGATTTTCAGGAACAATATTATGATAATTTTCTTTGTATGTTGCTAGCATAACTCAGCACAATGGCAGCGTTCAATAACTAAATTTTCTGAACAGGACAGAGCTCAGTTTACTCCCGAACAAAAAGCAAAATTTGGACGATTTTGCCACGGTAAGCTGCGGAATTTTGCAAACTGGCCCACGGAATTTGGCACAAATTTTCTGCAGAAAACTGTCGGCGCTAGTCATAATATCATATAACACTATCTGAATGCATTCAACCGCACAGCAGTCAGTATACAAAGGCATCCTGACAGGAATTTTTTGTTCCGAAGTGCAAAGTTTGAAGCTAAAAACCATTTTGGGAAATCTAGGGGCAATACTGAAATTCTGAGCATCCTCGGTCTTCAATTTGCAGCTGTCTGTCGGAATTCTGCTGAAAATATGTAAAAAATGCAACTTTCTGCCTACTTGTATAACCCACAACGTCACTGGCGGTACAAAAAGTGACAGAATAAATGCAAACCTGTGGAGTCTCCATCTGTTGCCGTATGTCGTTGTAAGTTACACCCTGACATTAGCAAACACAGACGTAGTACAGGTAGTGCAATAAAACACTGTTGGCACAGACAAAAACTTTTAATATTTATTCTTCTCTGTACTATCCATCCATCCTCACAAATCTTTCACAAGGTTCCATCAACCGACATCATCATATCTATATGCAATCGGCATCACTACATTCAACATATCCAGACCAGCCCTGTTGATCACGTCATAAACCAAGTGAGTAAGTATTCAATAATACTAAAAATTTGGGGCCGAGCCCAACGTCCGGCCACCTGGCACAGTAAGTC
>Ga0209454_1002243_pt1 | contig 12976 bp, 12 predicted proteins | sample WorMetHERISLAND1_2_FD_187400 | JGI IMG/M metagenome (GOLD analysis project Ga0209454, IMG submission 187400) | Marine gutless worms symbiont microbial communities from Max Planck institute for Marine Microbiology, Germany - Olavius geniculatus... | ecosystem: Host-associated > Annelida >...
ATGTGTATTATGGTCTCGATGGGCCGAGTCCAAGTGATATGCGATTTTCAAAACTATAACTACTGAACTGGAAATGCTATAGGCTTTCGCGCGTCTCGTGAGCTTTGTTCAAATTTCTTGTATGCACCTGATGTCAGCTTAGTTTGCTGTACACACGCCCGGTATTGCTATGGCAAAGGCGTCCGTCTGTCTGTTCGTCCGTCTGTCCGTCACGCGCTGGTATTTTATCAAAACGATGCAAGCTATAGCATGATCACGAAATCTTCGCTGTGGGCTTCAGGAAGGACTCTTTTTCAGAATCTGTAAAACTTTTTAGCTTCCACAAATCCGACAGTGGTCGCCTGAGGGCGTTATATGAGAAGGTGTATAAAAAAATGGTGATTTTTGACCGGTAATTCGTTGTATCTCAGAAAGAGTACAAGATAGGGGCCAAGATTACAACACGCAACTGTCAGTTAGTGATCACTAATAGGCAGTTGCGTGTTGGTGTACCGTGACGGTTGCATTTTGACAAATACTCGTATAGGCCTATTCTTATCTTATCTATAGATGTGGTTCTGTTCATACCTGTCTGATCACTTTCAGTACGTCAGAGTCAGATCCGACCTATCGCCGGCGACATTGATGAGATACGATGTACCACAGGGATCCGTTCTAGGCCCAATATTATTCCTGCTGTACACAGCCGATCTTATCACAGTCCTATGGTCTTTCTGTGCAACTGTATGCTGATGACATTCAGATATACGGTTTCAGTTCACCGTCGTCAGTCGATCAGCTGCAGATGCGAATGCGTTGGCAACGGCGTCAACACAGGCCGCTGTGTTGACGCCGTTGCCAACTGGATGTCATCAAATCGACTGCAGCTTAATGCCATCAAGACAGAGTTTCTATGGCGCACATCAGCTCGGCGGCAGAATCAACTTCCTACTTCACCATTCCGAGTGCACAGCGATCACGTGACGCCATCTACATCTGTTTGAGACTTGGGAATATATCTAGACTCTGACGTCAGCGTGCGTTCCCAAGTCTCACAAACTGTCTCGGCGTGCTTCGGCGTTCTGAGGCAGTTTCGCAGCATTCGTCGTTTGTTGTCTCACTCGGTCTTCCAGTCTCTCGTTGCTGCGCTGGTGCTGACGAAGCTTGACTTCGGAAATGATACACTGGCCGGTATACCGTCATTCCAGCTAGATCGTCTCCAGGCGGTCATGAATGCTGCGGCTCGACTCGTGTTCCAGTCCAGTCGATACGACCACATCACACCGCTGCTTCAGCGTGTTCACTGGCTGCGTGCGCCAAAGCGAATGACACACAAACTGGCTGTACTAGTCTACCAGTGTCTCCGTGGACTTGCGCCGGCCTACCTGGCTGACGCTTTACAGCCTGTCACCGGACTACCTGGTCGACAACGCCTGCGCTCGTCGTCGATTTCGCGGCACTGGCTGTACCACTGACACGGCTCTCTACGATCGGCGACTGAACGTTCCCTGTTGCTACAGCAAAAATCTGGTACAATCTGTCGTCAGAAGTGACGTCTTTGGACTACCTGCAAATATTTAAAACTAAACTAAAAACTCATTTGTTTTCTTCATCTTTTTTCCAGTTGACTGCAAAGTAACTGCAGTGCCATTGGCATTTTTCACTTTAAATTTATTATATTGTAGTGTATCTTATAGTTATTTTCAGTCTTATTTTTACGTGTTATCTATTTAATCTGTTTCATAGGCGATCCTAACTTCATAAAGCAGCTGGTGCAGTTTGACAAGGACAACATATCGGATCGTGTTCTCAAGAAGATCGGGACTTACGTCGTCCAGTCGGACTTTCAGCCGGACATCGTGGGACGCGTCTCGCTGGCTGCCAAGTCTCTCTGCATGTGGGTGCGCGCCATGGAACTCTATGGTCGGATCTACCGAGTCGTAGAGCCGAAGAGACAGCGGCTCTATGCTGCCGAGGCGACTCTGAATGAGAAGCAAGCTCAGCTGCAAGAGGCTATGGACAAGCTGGCTGAGGTCTGGTTTGATGAAAATGTTTTCAGTTGTCACTTGAAGACCTGCGAAGATGTATTGCGAATTGTTTTAGAAGGCTTTGGCGATTGCTAGGTTCAGTAAATTGGGACAGATTACTGAGATTAAGTTGGCTTAGCGGGCTTTTAAGCGCACACATAGGCCTATAAATGTTTTCTTATTTGCGTACTTTTTCTCCAATCTTTTGATCTACCTATTCATTGATCTATCAGTCAATCGGTCAATCAGTTGAGTTGCCTTAATATCACAGCTAAGTGCAAGGATAATAAAATGTCTCTTGTGTTCAATTTAAAAATGCTGCATTGATTGCGTGGTTGATTGATTGATTGAATGGATTGTCATGTATTGTTTGGAGTGGGATAACGAAGCAAGATATAATTATTGAAATGCATCTGTCATGCAACATCGAAAATTACGAAAACTACTTTAACAAACTAACACTCAGTATAAACCTGTATGATATGTCACACTGGCTGGTGTGTTGGTGCATAGGTAGAGGCAAAGATGGCGGATCTGAAGCGTCAGTACGACGAGAAACTGCAGCAGAAGGAGGAACTTCGCAAGAAGTCGGATTTCATGGAGATGATGTTGGACAGAGCTTCACAACTGGTGTCTGGGCTGATTGGCGAGAAGGAGCGCTGGGAAAACACCGTTACGGTGCGTCTCAGTCTGATACGTAAAGGCGAATACAGAGCGACGTAACGGAACTGAACTGAACTAAACTAAACTGACACGGTTTAGTTTTGTTGACATAGTGACCAATGGGCAAGCAGGGCGAGTCTGCTGGTCATTGGTTGGCGCAAATGCGCGCGAGTCACTTAGTTACCGACGCCGTTAGACGGTGCCTACTGTCATGCATTACTGCTTGCCCATTGGTCAGGTCGTCAAGCACTAAACCATGTCAGTTCAGTTCAGTACGTCGCTCTGAACGCACCTTAAAGTTCTTCTCGAGCCACAAGGTCTATAAGGCGGCGCTGATCTTCATTTCTTTAGCCTTCAGCCAGACACTAGTTTACACTGCACGACCGTGTATACGTACGTGGATAGTGCGTCGCGCGGTGTGCCTGTTCACGTCCCATTTTCACTGGTAGGCCTAAGGTTAAAAAATACTGTAGAGGTGGGGGGGTAGAAAGTTGCAGTTTTCTGACAGACATCAGATTTCTGCTAAATGTTGTATTTATTAAAAAATGTTTCGTTAAAAAGAAATTTTTCCGACAAGCTAAAAGTTGAGAGGCAATTGGTCACAACGCCAGTGGAATTATGAAACTTTGAGGCACTTTGTATAGACTTCCCGCCCGGTGTGTGTGATTGTGATAGGACCTGGAAGAGAGGTTGGGTTACCTGGTCGGCGACGTTCTGATCTCGTCGGCGTTTCTGTCCTACATGGGTCCGTTTCTCTCAAACTACCGTCAGAAGCTGGTCTACGACATCTGGATCGGTCAGCTCAAGAAGTTCGTGATCCCGGTCAGTGCGGAGTTTGAGTTCTGCGAGTTTATGGTGAACCCGACTCGGGTCCGTGACTGGAACATCCAGGGACTACCGAGTGACGGTTTCTCGACTGAGAACGGAGTGATAGTGACGCGAGGTCGACGCTGGCCTCTGATGGTGGATCCGCAATGTCAGGCGCTCAAGTGGGTCAAGAACATGGAAGGTCCTCAGGTATTTGTTAGTCTTTTCTGTCAGCTGCGTGATATCTCATCTGATAATTAGGTGAATGGGATAATTTGAAACAGTTAGTCTCAATGCACTGTGTTTTAACACCTGAACAAAAATGTTTTCAGTAGGCTCCTAGCTGTTTACACCATTCATAGTTGACGTGCGGTTTGGTAGTGTAGTGAAGCATGTCAGACTAGTGACCGCGAGGTTGCTGGTTCGACTCCTGCTCGATGCACTGCCAGCAGCCAGGTAACGCCCCTGGGCAAGTTGTTTATACACATGTGTCTCTGACACTAAGCACTATAATTTGGTACCAGCTTAATCGCCGGGAAGGTTGCTGCAGCATGTGGGCGGTCTGGCCCTTTTCCCATATTATCTGAGTTGTGTTTGCACTCAATGCTGGCTCGGGGCCTTGGAAACCTATTGCATAGTGAACAATTTTACAACGTTTACGCCACTAGACCCGATCTCCCATAGCCCGTAAGTTAATACTCATTTCCCATTCTGCTGAGATTAGGAGGCTAGATTGAACGTGTTACTGGCGGTTGTGTTCAGGGGTTGAAGGTGATCGACCTTCAGATGTCTGATTACATGAAGCATCTCGAACAAGCTGTACAGTTCGGCCTGCCCGTGCTGCTACAGAACGTCATGGAAAAACTGGACGCTTCACTCGACCCGATACTCAACAAATCTGTCATTCATGTCGGTCAGTAATAGTGATTGCAATCCCGGAATTGAATTTTCAATTCCGGGATCTGGGATTGAGAAATTTGTAATCCCGGGATCCTATTTCGGGATTAGGCTCACAGATTGGTTGTCATTTTAATATTCTTAATTGACCCCTATATCCGAACTGCAGGGAGTGATAATGACTGTCAGAATACGAATGACAGTGCACAGCAAAGAGTGGGACTCTAGCGCGCATAAATATTTTATTCATCAGACGACTAAAATTCTTATTTCTATCATTTAACATGCGAAAAAAATACGATTTCAACTAATTTTGTAATCCCGTAATCCCGGGATTGGGAAAACGGCCGGGATCCCAGGGGCCAAATTTTCAAAACTTTTTAGGAAGATCTTTGGAAAACTTCTTTTCCTAAGAAAGTATGCGGATTTTCGAAACTTCTTTGGAAACTTCTTAGGAAGAATTTAGGCAAATATATAGGAAAGCACTAACCTTGTCCTACACGGAGAAAGCTATGCAATAAAACGAAATTTGCAAAAAAGTACACAATGTTGACAATTAGTTTAGACGTCATATGTGACGTCATAGGTTATTGTCGTAACACTGCAGTAAAATCAACAGTGAGTAAATAAAGGAAGTTGACGTTTCGTCAACTTAAAAAACGAAGCGGTGTGTAAAATGTGTTTCCCGTGGACATGCTAAGATAAGAAGTTTTCCAAAGAAGTTTTCTTAAGAAGTCACATGGTCGGTATAAGTGCATCTGATTGGTTGAACTAGTTTAGGAAGATAAGAAAAGAAGAAGTTCTTTGGAAACGCAAAGAAAGCCGTCGAAAATTCGGATAAGAAAACTTCTTTGGAATTCCTAAATCATGTGACATAGGAAGACCTTTGGAAAATGTCTTAAAGAAAGTTTCGAAAATTTGGCCCCAGGATCCCGAGATTCGGGATCCCGGGATTGCAATCGCTAATCAGTAACAGCACTAGCATCATCGTCAATCTATTATTATTTGGCCATCCAAATAGACCACATTATAGGTCATGCCTGTCCGACCATTTGTTTTTTCTCGCACCAGCTTCTAACTCGAAAATGAAAAAAAGATTTTAATTACATTGTTCCCATTTGTTTGGAGCAGGGAATGATTAGATTTTTTATGGCGATCTGGTGTCTTGTGCATTTTGGATCTCATTATCCAGGATTGTTTACCATATGAGCTGTCGACTTAGACCAGTTGTGTTTCCAGCTGGCAGCACCGTTCTCAGCAGAGGTTTGAAATCTCTGGTCGCTTCTGGTTTTTATTGTCATTTTTATTGCTTTTGTACGTCATATTTTGACATCTGCTTTTTACAGTTGCAATTTGTCAGTCATTGTTTCAGAAACGTTTGATCTGATTTCATTTGTGATGTTATTTTCGTTCAATGTTATTTTCGTTCAGCTGGTGTGCCGATCATGCGACTTGGTGACAAGGAAGTGGAATACAACTATAACTTTCGTTTCTACATAACGACAAAACTCAGCAATCCTCATTACTCGCCGGAGATTGCCTCCAAGTCCACCATCGTTAACTTCGCCGTCATTTTGCAAGGTACTTGGCATTTCTAGGCTTGCACTTTTTCTTTTTTGATCGGTTTTTTTTTGGTTATCGTTCTCAATTGTTTTCTGTTTTACTTATTTTTATCGGCGGCTTTAATCTTTACTGTCTTTTGATTATTTGATTTTTTTTTATATTTTTTCACTTGTTTCATTTCTTTCGTTTTACTGCCATTTTAGTAGTTCTAGTTTTACTATTTCTGTGCGTTATGTTAATGTAATGGGTAATGTTGCGTGTGTGTCCAGGTCTTGAGGCTCAGTTGCTGGGTAACGTCGTGCGCAAAGAGCGTCCTGAACTCGAGGAACAAAAGGACTCACTCGTTCGTAACATTGCTGATGACAAAAAGAAGCTTCAGCATCTCGAAGACGAAATTCTCAGGTGTGCATAATTTTTTTATCTTTTCAGCACTCATTTCTATTTTTCTTCACGTTCAGTCATAAATCTAACAGCGTATATCGTGTCCTGGTAAAAAGTGATTTCCACTAGTTTTGTCGTTATGTTTCAAACTACTAAGAATTTTTGAGTCCAAATGTTTCACAGCAGTACTATCTATCACTACTAAGTACTAACCAGCCACCAAGGTCAACTCAGCCTGGCCTTCCCTCTGTTGGTAGGTGCAATGAGTGCTAGCGAAAGCAGGACTTGAAGAAGCACATTGCGTTATGGTCTTGTACTGATCCACGGAGTCACAGTGTAAACTGGTGTCTGGCTAAGGGCTAAGGAAATGGAGATCAGCGCCATGCTATGAGCCTTATGGCTCAGGATTCAGGAAGGGCTTTAGTTTTGCGTTTGTAAGTGATCAACTGCAGCATGCGCTTTCTTTCTCTCAGTCATGGGGGACCGATATGATGTGTTGTGTATGACTTGTATTAATACACAATAGGTGTTTAGACTGCTGAATGAAGCCCAGGGCTCGCTGTTGGACGACGAACATTTGCTGATCACTCTGCAGACGTCGAAGACGACTTCACAGGACATCAAGGAACAACTGGAAACTTCGGAGGAGACTGAGCTGCAGATTGACGCTGCTAGAGAGGTACGCCTCTCGGTGTTTGCTATTTTTTGGCATTGGTATAAACATAGAAACACCAAACTAAAGATGACTAAAAGTTAACATATCCTGAAAAACTGAGCAAAACTGTGTTTGCCAGAACCTAATCAGATTTTCGCCAACTTTGATAGATAATGATGAGGATGAAATTATGTGACGGTGAGCTTATTTTCCATTTTATTTAATTTGCATCAACACACTGCGGTGTTGAACGCAGATATTTTAAACTGTTGTAACATTTAAGTCACGTAAGCTATAGGCGCTGCTAAATGTGTATCAGCAGATGCAGTAGCTCTAAAAACGTGGAGGGGGAAGGGTCTGGAGAGATGGCTTTCTTCCTCCCAGTTATGGGGTCTGATATGTCACCCCGAACATTTTTAGAACATATGGGTACAGATCTGTGGAGTTTGGTGCATTTTGGGGTGAAATACGCAAACCGTACAACTTAACGTTCGAATGTGTTTCATTTAGACTTTGACAAGCAATTAGACAGCAACGTATCATCAGAAGTTGCACGGAAAGTTTATGTTTTTTCACAGCTCCTACTGTGTGTTTAGCCGCTGTGTGTGTCCGCGTTCGACACTGTGTAGGGTTACCGTGCCAGTGCGGAGCGGGCTGCAATACTGTTCTTCGTGCTGAATGACATGGGAACGATTGACCCGATGTACCAGTTTGCTCTCGACGCTTACACTGACCTCTACAGCCTGTCCATTGACAAGTCACAACGCAGTCCACAGCTTGAGACCAGAATCAGCAACCTCAACGAGTATCACACTTACGCCGTCTACAGGTTATAATCTCTTATTACCATTTCTCTTCCTTCTCTTCTTCTTTTTTTCTCTTCCGTTATTGAGAAAATGGTGATGAGACTGCATTCTACTAGACGTTTTCACTTGGCTTTGTTGTGCACAGTAGCCACTGCTTCCTCAAAACAGTTTTGTCTTCTGTCCATGTCTTTTTTGTTTTGTATCTGTTTCTTTAACTGTCTTCCTTGGTTCTTTCTCTGAATTATGAGCGAGACCGGTACTGACTGCCGTTCACTTTTCATCCTTGAATCATGTCTGAACCGCGTCAGTCTTCGCTGTGCTATTCTGTCATCCAATGTCCTCCCTGGTGTAGGACTAGTGTGCTCCGTATCATCTCGTTTCTCATCTTGTCACGTCTCGACACCCGCAGCAGTCTTTTCAACCGTGTTATTTCTGCTGTGAAGATTCTTCTTTCATCTTTTTTTAGATATTAGCATTTGACACCATGCAATCTCACAGAATTTTGTCATCTCTACAGTGAAACTAGTTGAAGCCAGTTTGGCACAAACTGGTTTTTGCCACTTTCTGCGCTTTTTTGCCACTTTAGACTTTGATATTAATTTTAATGCATATTCATACAACGTCCAATGCAAAACATTACCATTCTTTCGTTTTCATCTGTTCTCAGTCGTTTACTGCTGTGTTTTATTTCTGATTTTATCTTGGGCAGCTTTAAGAGCACGTCGTGCTTTTCTCTTTAGTTTCACTGCAGCTGCATTATGTCTTGCAGCAATGTGATAATTGTCTGTGAAACAGTAAATAATTGACTGACTGATAAATGGAATTACGCTGTATAGATATGCGTGTCGTGGTCTGTTTGAACGTCACAAGTTGCTTTTTTCATTCCACATGTGCGCCAAGATCCTTGAGGCTGCTGGCAAGTTGAACGTCGATGAGTACAACTTCTTCCTGCGCGGAGGCATTGTGAGTATACTGGCGATCGCAGTAACTTAAGGCGCGTACAGGGCGAACATAATGAACTGAACTGAAACAAAAGTAATTGAACTGCCAGTTCGTTGAATTTGTACAGAAATGAATTTTAGTACAGTTTAATTTAGTTCAGTTCAGTTTTTCACTTCGTGCACTTTTTGTTTGCAACTAAACTGAACTGAGATTAAATTTCAGTTTAGTTCAGTGGAGTCATTTCAGTAAATCATTGGGTGGGGAGTCTGAGTCGATGTAACGTATTGTCCTTGCAGCAGTAACACTGTTTCAAAGGTACTATTTTCATGGGGAAAACCAAACTTTGGGGAGGAGGTCTATAGACCCCCCAGTTTCCTCTAAATGGCGCCTCTGTTTAGTTCAGTTTATTTCCATTGTTTTGCACACGTCTTTATTAAATCAAAAAGTTCATCTGCTAAGACTGCAAACTGCGTTACGTGGAAGAATGTTCACGACTATAAACAAGAGTACTAGCAATAAAATTTTTGTTGTTAAACTGTTAAACCTACGGGCGTGTATGTTGATTTGTACTGCATGGTACTAAGAGTGACTGGCCATTAGTCTGATCGGGCATTATTTTGATTTTGGACAGGTTCCAGTCCGCCATAGCTCAGAATTATTTCGATTTAGCTGATGTCCACTAAAACCAAAGATGCAATTTATTTTTTGACCTTGATTTTGACCTGTCAAAAATGACTGATTATATGCCCAAACTGTCAATCTGTTCCTACTCCCGTTTCTAAACCCAATTATATAACCCTACTTTTTAGTTTCTCAGTGTTTGGACTAGTGCACCTTGGACTAGTGAACTGTGTTTGTGCTGTGTAGGTGTTGGACAAGGACAATCAGATGGACAACCCATGCGGCTGGTTGCCTGAGCCAGCCTGGGATAACATCTCGGAGCTGGAGAAACTCACAAACTTCCACGGCATCGTCATGTCGTTTGAACAGTACTCGCGCGACTGGAACGTCTGGTACACTTCGGCCGAACCAGAGTCCGCCGTCTTTCCAGGTCAGCTCTTGTCTGATGAGCATTCAGGTTGAGTGAGTGAGTGAATGAATGGGTGGGTAAATGAGTGATTGGAGAGCTGTAATCATAACCCAAATGATCTATACTGTGTCTGGTGGGACGTTAAGCTCTACTCACTCACTCACTCCGACCTCTGACTATAAAGATTGGCACACCGTTTGCTCCAGTTTGGGGTTTCTGCACCTTTTTGTACTCGCCTTTGACTTGACCATTGCCCTAGTAGTTGCAGTAATTGCAGTAATATATTTTTGTCTTTATTCGGCATGTACAATCACAGCAAATATACAAAAAACCACAAGAAGCGGAAACAAAGATAGAGAAATAAGGCACAGTTTTGACTAACTCGTTCACTTCATTTCCGGCAAAGCCACAGACGTGTCAGGTGTGTCCATGAATTTTATCAGTCATCACTACAACTACTACAACTACTAAGACACAATATTAGGACACAATAACAGTACTAATAGTTTTGCTGTAAATCGTTCAGGCGAGTGGGAGAGTTCCTGTAACGAGCTACAACGCATGCTGCTCGTGCGCTCACTGCGTCAGGACAGAGTCGCATTCTGTGTCACTTCCTTCATTGTCAACAATCTCGGATCAAAGTTCGTCGAACCACCGGTGCTCGACCTACGTCAAGTCGTAGACGATTCTACCTCGAAGACACCTCTCATCTTTGTTTTGTCTCCCGGAGTGGTCGGTGTCTTAGTTACACGCGTTGTAGTAGTAGTAGTAGTTGAAGTAGTTGACATAGTTGTAGTTGTTGTACTTTATCTCTTATTAATATTCACCATTAGTCGGTGAACAACGATACCATTTTCCAGTTTTTGTCTTTTTGCCAAATATTGACCGATTTACTCTAAAAGTTCATTCCCTGGCACAGTAAATATCCCACCACACAAAAGTTTGTTAGCCAGTGTGTAAAAATAGTGCTAAACAACTGCATGAGTTCGTTTAACACTCTCTTATGCTTATACCACTCCAGACATTCATTTATTCATTTCTGGCAAGCACCACTAAGAGTGCGTAGCACCGTAGCAGTGCGTAGCAACTAAATTAAATCTCCAGTCAGCAGTCTGCGTCGTCCATATTGAGGGCACTGGATTTCAAATCCTGCTGAATGGTTTTCATCCATGTAATACGAGGACGTCCCAGTGGTCTCCTCCAGTTTCCTGCGGAGGAAGCTGTTAAGATCTGTTTTGCATCTGTTTCATCAGGCATTCGTGCAATGTGTCCGAACAGGGACAGGCGCCTTGACTGGACTATGGCTGAGAGATGGGGTTGCTTTGTTAACCTTCTGACTTCGTCGTTGCGCACATGCTCCAGACACTGTTGTTTAAAGGCACGTACCGAGCGACGTAACTGAACTGAACTGAACTGAATTGACACAGTTTAGCTTTTGACGAACTGACCATTGGGCAAGCAGGGCGAGCTCAATGGTCATTGGTTGACGCGTACGTGAGCGTAGTCAAGTAGGCCACCGACGCCGTTAGACGTGCTTACCGTAATGCATTACTGCTTGCCCATAGGTCAGTTCGTCAAAAACTAAGCCATGTCAGTTCATTCCAGTTCAGTTTCGTTACGTCGCTCTGTACGCGCCTTACATACACAAGACAGTGACGTTTGCCGGCATTCTGTTGACTGTGTTATGTTATCGTTTGTATTGAAGGACCCGACCAGCGACCTGCTTCAGATTGCAGAGTCACGTGGTATGCTCGAGTCACGTTTTCATGCTTTGTCTCTGGGGCAGGGACAGGCACCGTTTGCTACCCGCATGCTAAAGGAAGGAATACAGGAAGTACGAAAATATGCTTGTCTTTTTGTCTTTTTGGCTGACTATTAGTTAGATCGAGCCTTGGGTACTATGTGTCTGTCGTCTGCCTGTTTGTAACGCATGTATTGTGGCTAAAAGGTACGTAGTAGAATGTCGGCGATGGTACCGTTGGATAGAGCGATGATGAGTTCTTATAGGCTGTTGATAGAACCATGTCTCTATCTGCAGCGGTTTGGCCGCAATTTTGAATGTAAAGTCGCTGCCTGCAACTGTCACCCACGTGCGCCGAATTACCGTATCGTATTTTAACATTCAATGTAGCGTTCGATACATCAGCGTCACCGTAGCGTGTATGGGACGGCAGTCACTGTGGGAAAATCGCTTGCTTTCCGCTACCGGAAGTCGGACGCTGGCCTTCGGATATATCCGATACGGTCATCCCACCCAAGCGACAGCTGGGCTTTTTGTTTATCAACATCTGCTGCGGAACAATTATTTTTCCATCGCTTTAATTGCGTGAATTTTTGAGCAGCCGTGCTAATAGGCCGCAGTATTCGTTTCTGCGGACACTTATACAACCAACCAGCAAGTCAACTCAGCTTTCCGTCTCTCTGGGGTAGATAAATCGAGTACCGGTCTGCTTGGCTTGGATTAAGGTGGGCGCGTTTCGCCTGTATCACAGGTGGCAAATAATAGTGTGTGATCCTGTATGACGGGTGACGCTCCACAGTCCTGCAATGGGTTTCCTGTAAAGAGCTATAGAGTTTTTTAAAACCCTGTGTAGAAGGTGGTTCAACGTTGCAGGGTAGTTGTGTGTGATCGCGTATGGCAGGTGACGTCCGTAGCCTTGAGATAGGTTTCGAAGACGTACTTTTTGACCGCTGGTGGCTGAACGTTGCAGGGTAACTGGGTGTTTCTGGCCAATTGTCACCTGTCGCTGAGTTGGATGCCTCAGTTGGACAAGCACGTTGAACACTTTCAGTCCGAGGATCCTCCGCCTCACCCGGACTTCCGTCTCTGGCTCAGCAGCAGTCCCAACCCCGAGTTCCCCATCTCCATCCTCCAGGCGAGCATCAAAATGACCACCGAACCGCCGAAGGTTTGTTCCTTTGTCTGTTACGTCTTTGTTTGTTTCACCGCAAAAGTACCGTAACAAGTTCTGGTAAGTTAGTACCCCGTTTACACGATGAAGCAAACATGAAGCAAAAACACAGAGCATAGGCCCCTACGTCAAGCAAACATGAAGCAAACTTAGAGCACACGTCGTGCACGTGTATTTTGAATACGCTTGCTTCGTGTTTGCTTCATGTATGCTTCCTCGTGTAAATGGGGTATTAGTGTGCATATTATTTCAGAAACGACTTTGGCGGTTAAGCTATATGTATCATATGTATAATACGTAATGCATATATATAT
>Ga0209454_1002247_pt1 | contig 12967 bp, 8 predicted proteins | sample WorMetHERISLAND1_2_FD_187400 | JGI IMG/M metagenome (GOLD analysis project Ga0209454, IMG submission 187400) | Marine gutless worms symbiont microbial communities from Max Planck institute for Marine Microbiology, Germany - Olavius geniculatus... | ecosystem: Host-associated > Annelida >...
CTATCATAGCCCTAGATTATAATTAGGCACACGGAGAGGCCCATAAGCCCCGCCCACTGACCAGGCTACAGGCCAAAACAGTGGGCGGGGCTTATAGGCCTCTCCGTAAGCCTATTTATAATCTACTGTGACCTACCTAGCAGACTGGCGTCGTAATTCAGCATAACTTCATGATGCGTAAACTTATACGCTGTGTCTCAAAAAATATCTCCGACATTTTTGACTGTAACTTGAAAACCAATTATGGAGGCCGGTCAAAGGACCGAGCCGCGGGAAGACCGAGCAGACATCAGACCTTCTGGATCTGGGTGAGCTAGCCGGCGATGATAGGCTGACGAGTGACGACGTACGCGACAAAGACAAAACACTACTGTAAATCATAGGCCTATATGCAGTACGTCAAGCCAGCAGCAGCAGCAGCAGTTAGCTGTAGCTGCTAGTCAACAATAACAGTCTCATCAGACGCCGGTGTCGGCTGCGTTCTTATCGACTGGCAGTGCAGGCGCCGCTATCAGTGCGGCGTTATAATCTTCTTGGATCGCCCTCGAACGCTTTTCAGTTCGATTACAGCACCGTGCACTGAAGAGCTTACTAAACGTGCGCCGGAACGACCGGCTGACGACACAGTAGAGCAAAAAGTTAGACGAGAACTTGATCGCTTGTGTCAGGTTCGTAATGACGATGGCGCTCTCCTTGGCTCGGCCTTTGTCCTCGCCGCTTGCAAACTTCCAGAACTGTATAGCCATCGACGGACAGACGAGCAGCAGGAAGCATACGCCGATAGCGATCAGCGTCAGCGTCAGAGTTCTCGTGGACGATTTGTCCCTGTCCATGCCCAGAGACGGCTTCGAAGCGGAACGCGACATCGATGATCCACCGGCAGCAGATGACTTCATACGCATTGAGTAGATCTCGCGGATCAGCCGCACGTTGCTGTAGACGATCAGCAGCAGTGGTAGAAACGTGCCGACGGCGAACCAGAAGACTTTGTGTACGTACAGGAGACCTGGTCTGGACACGGACAGCGTGGAAGGTCGTGCGTAGTAGATGACAGCACACGGTGAGTCGTTTTCGTCATCTTGGTCGACGGGCGCCGTGGTAATCTGCTGTGGGGTGACGCTGTACACGGTCGAGCTGATGTTGCTGCACAACACCACACAGTCGATGGCAGAGCGGAGGAACAGAGGCACGTTGAGCAGTGCAGACACGACAAAGACAACGACGTGCGCAGTGACCGTGCGATGCACACGAATCAACGCTGCGGCGCGGAACGGATAGCAGACAGCCAGACATCGCTCGACCGATACCAGAGCGATCAACCACGTGCTCGAGAACAGAAACAGATTCATCAGAGCCACATGATAGGTGTCATAGTAGAGCCGACTGTGACCGCGCCGTGGGAACAGCACCTCGGCAAAGCCGACGAGACAGAAGGCGAAGTCGGAGGCGGATAGAGCGACAAGTCCAGCGGTCGCCGAACGCTCGAACGCCGTGGGTCTACCGCCGCCACCACCGCCGCCGCCACCGTCACTGTGAGCCGACGAACGACGACGAGTTAACAGCACCGCGTTCAGCGCATTGCCCGCCACTCCGGCGCCAAAAATGATTGGAAGTAGAATGTCGATGACAAAGCGCATGCGCGTGTATGACGTATCACCATGGCGACCAGTGGCGCCGGAAGTCGTGTCGAACAGCGTCGTAGTCGTCGCGTCCGTGACGTCATCAGTCACATCCATTGCTGCTGACCGTACGCTGAAACAAATAACAACAACTAATTGATACTGATGACTTTTCTTACCCAAGATCTTTCATTTACTATGTTAGATTCATCTTTATTTAACTGAGCAATGACCCCGACAGTTCGCAGGACGGCAGCAAGTTAGAAATTGGGTAATTGTCCACGACACAATATCACAAGTTGCATAGCAAGGCGACAACATATGTAGTCGATAACGTTGCATTTAAAATTGCGGCAAAACCGCTGCAGATGGAGAGATGGTAACTATTGATATTCGTCATCATCTTATCTAACAGTGCCATCGCCGACCACCTCCGGCGTACCGTTTAGCAACAATGTGCGTAATAACCCTTTAAGGTCATCCACGGTCGATAATTTTCGTGTCATCTGAAAGGCAGTGGCGGATCTAGAAATTTGGAATAAGGGGAGCGAAAGGGTAGGGGGTAGGTTCTAAAAAGAGGACTGTGCTCCCTCTCCAGATAATTTTTTTAACATTTTATGCAAAAATAATGCATTTCGTGCAAAATTTTTACTTGTTTTAAGATGCATCCAGTCAATAGGAAGGGTCCGCCTTCCCCCCTTGGATCCGCCACTGCTGAAAGAGCTTATGCGACTTTTTATAAGTGCTCACTAGCAACCGTGGTCGTCAGTCTATCTGCCACCGTTTCTGGGATTTATCTGTTGAATGATTGCATTCAAGATTACCGCCAAACCGCTGCAGATAAACACATGCTTACTATTGACAAGCTATGGGAACTTGTCATCGCTCTATCCAAAGCACCATCGCCGATCCCCTACGACTTACCGTTTAGCCACAATACATTGCGTGACAGACGGCAAACAGGCAGACAGACAAACAGATTGTACCAAAGGCTTGTCCTTAGTGGTCGGCCAAAAATTCACACTCGAGAAATAGTGCAGCAAACAATCGCAGCTTTGCATGCCTATGAGTCTATTTCTTTTGTTCATATAAATCTGCACATGATTTTACACAAGTTATGCACAAAATACTTTAAATGAAGTACACATCATAACTACTTTGGCTTATTACTACTATGTCTGTTGTTGTATGCAAAATAAACCTCATTTTTGTATATCTGTTATTTATTACGTACCCATTCTTACACGTCAGCGTCAGTGTTTGATAGCGAATCCATGCTCAGTTGAGATGTCATATAGGCCTTTAAGTGTATAGAAGCATAATTATATAGTTGTAAAATATATTTGACTATTATTCATAGTTTAGTAACTGTCGTCAGCCCGTCAACAACGGCAACATGCAATATCGATCACTTGCTGTTGCTGACTCGTAATGAGTTTCGGGATAAAATTAACTGTAATGAGGAAAATGAGGAAACTGATTGATCTGCGTTGCTCGTGAGACCTGCGTGCGACTGCATTATGCACGACACATCGCATGACAACCATAGCTCCGGCTAGTTGCATTGCGTTGTGCGAAAAATCAAAGAAAAAAGAAATTAATTTTACTTCTGTGACTGCGTTCTGCATGGTTGATTTTTCCATTAAACACGGTAGCGTGTTATGAATCAAAATAAATAGCCTAATACACACACGTTCACTGTTGGATGTTCGTTCAGATCGATCGCAGTCGAAAACCAATGTGTATCTACAGGATGCGGCAAAAAGCAACCCCCAAAGTTGTCTGCCATCTTCCGAGAAACCGCTTAGAATTATAACGCGAAATAATTACATTCATTACCTGTTTATATCTGCGTACATAGGCCAAGCAGTATGTTGATGTTGCAAAGTTACTTCTTGTGAGACAGACGTCGTGATTTTGAACTTTCAACAATTAGTGCAGTAATGAACGCGTATCAAAAACTCGGTGCATCTTGTTTCTGACGTCAACATGTCGTGAACTTTATGAAAAAATGTGTACAATCTTTTATTTTAATTTGTTATTGTATTTACTTACAGCTCTCAAAAAGCTTATATCCATCGCTAAGCTCAAGCAAGCACGGTACGTGATCTGGGACAATTTGCCATCAACAAGATTGTTAAAAACTTCATTAAAAAAGTAAATGCATGTGTAAAAGCTTACTTTTTGCCGCACACTGCATATTGTCCGCCTGCAATTTTGGATCCTACACGCGACTTTATGTGGCACAAATCATCATCATCACATTGCCGCAAACAAAGTACGTGTAGATTGTACCGCTTTACTATTGCAAATTGTTAATTAGGGTTACACTGACATTGCGTCGTTTTCTCAAAGGAGAATTAGTCAGATTCAGTGCGCACGTTCAGACAACCAGCCGTTTCCATTCAGTGTCGATTCTATGTCCGTCAAATAGGTAAACTTCGTTTGCAGATGATGTGGTCGCCAGCCGGTAGCTGGTAGCCCGTGTAGGCCTAATTTGTGCATCTGAACGACATTACCGAGTATATTATTATCCTAACATCAGTCGATTTACGTTATGCGATTGCGAGTGTTGCATTTCTGTCATTTCACTCTGATAAACCAGTTAGAAGTGAGTGAGTGGGCGAGTGAGTAGAGTTCTATGTCCCGCTCGATACATTAGACTGCCTACAGGTCATTTCGGGGACGTGACCAGTTCCCATAACGATCAGTGACAGAACTATAGGCCTACGGTTAGCATTTCATATGTGATTGCTTCCCACGTGAGCATGGAATAAGTCACATTAATCAGCAGACTACAGCGCATCAGGGAAATAGCTCCTGATTCAGCGTACCCTGCTGCAGTCATAAAATAGTAGCCTACGTTTATAAATAAACCGTCCAGGCTACTATAGCCTTATACGATCATTATAGACCTACCGAATGAAATAAATCACATATCGTCTCTGGGATTGTGCCGATAGTTTATCTCGCAGTCGTCAGCAAAACAACACTTAAAAAGGTAGTTATAGCGTTCACCCAAAACCAAAACGAGTGACTGCTTGCACCCCTGATTTTCAAATTTAATGCAGATAGTGCATATGCAATTTGTGCATTCTGAGATACACCCCTGAAGATTAAATTATGCTGGAGTGTATTACGTCTGATTTTAACTGCTCTCAGTCCCAGAAGAGTTAGTAAACAGTGGGTAAACCAGTAGTAAACGACTGTTTCAGAAGTCTGTATAGAAAGATTCGAAGTGCGTTGATCAGACTGGGTAGGATAGGCTGACAAAGTATACTGTGCCTTCGGACGACGTCTGAATGCGAAAAGTAACAAGCGAAGAGTAACAACTAACAAGATTGCACTAAAATCATTTTTGGTCGGGCGTCCGTTTACTGCTCAACTCGGACTCAAGATGCTCTGCAAACCCCCGATCCTCTGCCGATTCATTTACCGCCGTCAACTTGTTTCTTTCTCTGCAGGGCCGCTGTAACAATAATAATCTTCGATTGCTCGTATACAGCGTCCAAACTTCTATCTCCCATGTCATGTCGCGGAGCGTGGCCGCCGTACATTTTGCAACAAAGTCAAAATGTACCGTAACACATTTTTTCCTCAACGGCAGTGGGTAAACCTGTAAATTCCGTGCACGAATATCCATATTGAGATCGATAATGAGCCGGAAGCAGTATCACGTAATTCGCGGGCAGTGTGCGCAGTTATTTCATTAGGCACTGGCAGTCAATCTAATGTCGCTATATCCTGCAACAATGCGTCGCGTCGTGATTATCTACGCGCCACTCGCACGTTATTGATACCAATCAATATCGTTGTCACGGATACCATCTGCACCGTACGCACTCTCTCAATTAACTGCCCGAGGCGCGATGCCGTAGTCCATATCTCAAACATTGTGAGAACGTTATGATATAGATAGTCACATATTATTTCTTGTCAGTGTAATTGAGATTGAGACCCGTAAAGTTGATCTAAGACGTCTATAATTAGAGACGGTGTCATTATGCACGTTTGGTCATTTTGATGTGTACATTAACGACTCGATAGACTTTTGTCACTTTCCTCGACCACAGTTACTACTTTTAAAAGAATACTGTCAACGGCGTTATAAACCTAGCGATGCTGCTCCTTTTGTTTCATTTCCTCCCCTTCTCGGAGAGAGCCTTACTCGACCGCTACAAGGGCTCGGAAGTATGGGCTGCTATGTTGATCGCTCAAGCTCCTTCAAAGTGACCGGACAAAGCCCTGCTGCCAAAGCAAATCTGGCGTGTTTTAGACCAAAAAATATCGTCGTTACACTGAAGACCATTGTCTCAGACAACTGTGTAATCCTGGCCGCCAATCACGTTTTGATTGATACGACTGAAGCTCGATCGGTTAAACCTTGTATCAGAACTCAGCTGTGGCAATTAAAATGTCGTTAGCAGCGCCATAAACCGCAGAAACTACCACATCTGTAAAATTCTGCAAATTTTGACATTTTGGAAAACTAAATAGGCTACTAATAGTTGCACAGTATGCACATTCTGCAAATAAACGAACATACGATATGTATAACTTGTTGCGCATTCCTAGCAAATTGCTCAAAGTACAGTCTTACAGAAGCGTTTGTATCAGGCCCTCGATTTCTCTTTATAGGCATAAGTGCCGTATCATTCATTCATTCATTCGTTTTATTCTTTAAAAAAAGCTGACAAACGCAGCTTATAAAACATATAGTCAGTAACCAAGTATAGCAAATCTGACATAGGCCTATAGTTTGCAAAAATATACACATCAATAGCTGTCTCTGTAAAGCATGCGAATGACAAAGTCACGTTCGTTGAGATAAGTAGTTTTGTTAAGCAGAAGTTTGTCATGAGAGCGTGATCTGAGGTCATAAGATGACGGTTGGCAATCCGGAATCAGGGGCTGAAGGATATGAGCAGAATTGTGTAAAATTTTACGGAGCAGTTTATCGTCAGCAGAGCCTACATAGAAACATTGTATTTTGTATTTGTTGTAAATTCACCAATTGTATTTCTCGTTGCAACTGCGTGTGTTAAAAAATAAAAGAATGAATAAACTGATGAATAGGCCTACGCAAAATACGTCTTGTCCTGGAAAACGTTCACATTAATTTCGGGACGGACAGACAGATAGACAAACGGACAAAAATGCAAGACCCGTACATGATACGGCCTATTTGTTAAGCCGCATAGCAACACGGTGTTGTGGCCATTCGATAAAGTGAAAGTCATTAATTGAACGACATTCAGACCGGATATTGTAGCATAAAAGCGCTCGGACACCACAACCTCCGCAACTGACAATGCGAAATTGCAAACTGCTCTGCAATATGTAGGCCTAGCCTTTCAAAATATTGTGGCACGACTCATATGTCCAAAAAATTCTCTAACTATTTGAGTAATCTAGCAGAAAAACAAACTAAGTGAAACAGACAGATGAAGGCAAACAAACCTGAAAGCATAAGCTCTGTTTTTCGGCGGAGGAAATGTACTGCATGCAGCAAATAAAACGCCGGCACGTGACAGACTGTCAGAAAGACTAGGCTTTGTCTTATAGTCACAGCCTACTGACGAGCGATGAGACACATCTTGAGCAGTCCGGTAAGTCCACGTAACAATAATTAACAGTTTTCTTGTTCGTACTTTTTCGTAAACGAGCGCTATTTTAACAGTAGCCTACAGTGTACCTTATAAAACTAGTGCGCCAGCGTCACTCGGCAGATTCCACGACTGTACGAATCGCGCCGGCGACTACAAAGACTTCTACAATACAATCATACCGCCGCCGCTGCTGCTGCTGCTGCTACAGCAGCTGCCATAGTCTGTTGGCTGCGGTTGTCGGAAACGTAATATAGTCACCGCGTTTTTGTCTGTTGTGAAATTTATTACATATTATAATTTATTTTATATTATTTTAATCGCCATTTTTGAATACTTTATATTTTGCAATAGGCCTAATTTACAAGAAATTTGAGCTAATGCTCACGAGATGCACGAAAGATCTATAGCAGTTCCTGTTCGCAAACTGTCAGTCTCTCCAGCCATTTCGTCGCAGTTCATTCTTATAGTGTGCGCTGCAGCCGAAGATTGCAAAAATCAACAAAACCCTCTTATTTTGAAAGTTCAGGGTTTTTCAAAGTCATCGATGTTGATACGACTGAAAAGCTCGTCACTAGTGCAATTGTTGTGACAAGCAGCATGCCCATGCCTATCTGCAACCGTTTTCATAGAAGACTGGCCAACAACGGTAAAATAACTTTTACGGGGGCACCGCTCTTTGATGCCCTCATGTGCAGGTTTCCTTGAACCTAGAAAGTCGAGACTTGGACCGTCGAAATCTACGTTCAATGCTGAAAATTTCACATGCAGCTTGTCCATGTCTATCTCAATTGATTTCGGCGCAATTCGCTTTTGAAATGTGTCTCGCAGCCCAAAATCGCCAAAAAATCTATAAAACCTCTATTTTGGCGTTTAAGGTCATTCAAGGTCATTGAATTCGGTGACAATCGAGAGCCAGTGTACTTCCTATTAGTGATTAATAGTAAGGCCCATATCGCACCGTTATTGAGATACAGCGACTTATTGGCAAAAAATCGCTGCGTCGACTTTGCAACAAAGTCTTCGTGGAAGTCATGTCACCGATTTTCATGATTTTTGTCCGTCTTTCTCGGTTCTCGCTGACTTTTCTCGTGCGTTTTCGTGGACTACGGTCAATTCCATTTGAGCGAGCAAACGTTTTTGTCGCGAACTTTGTACAGCTTCTTTAGTTTAGTTTAGTTTTTTGTGTTTAGGCCTACTCTGTGTGCTGTCTTGTTCGTTTTCTATGGGCTTGTGCCTAAGTCAAATAAATGATTGATGATTGATTGATGATTGCAACCATGTCAGCATGTCATGATAGTTTGTGTTTGCAACTTTTATAATTTAATTGTGTCAGCGATTTCCCTCGGATCCTCGCGGAGATTGGTGAAAGTCGGCGTAATGGAATTCGAGCTTTACATTACCGCAGTTATTGCTCCGTTACTTCTCCGCTACCACTCTGTTTACTTCTTTATTACATCGTGCTCAATGTTTGTAAACAACGTTGTTTACATTTTGATGTAGTGTAAAAAGTTAATTTTTCCGAATACTATTCCTAAACATAGTTATTGTTGTGACAAGTTGTCCGCTTCAAGTTGACTCCGAAGAAAATTTAAAACCATAAGTACAATGAAAAAGACGAAAACGACAGTGAAGGAAAGTGGTCGTATGAAGAACAGCAAACCATCGCGCTGCGCTCAGGAAGATGCTGCGCCACTGAAACTGTCTGCAACAGTTGATAAAACTTCTAAATGTGCATGGTTTTCATGTTTGATTGGCGTCAGTCTGTCGTCACTGATAACTCGATTGTATAACTTGCATCTGCCCGCAAGTGTGTGGTTAGTATGCAGATCTTAGTTGACTGATGCCCGTCCAGCTGTGTGCACTGCTGACTGTGTGTATAAGTATTATTTCTAAGACTTAGTTTTGTTTCGAGACATTCTGTGCTCATTTTGCTTAATCTTTTTATCTATCCCTAGCCTGAAAGCAACCGTAATCTAACACTCATTCCAGCCCTACTGTAGCTGTGCATAGATACTGTGCATAGATACATAGATACTGATACTGATACATAGATATTTTATTGTTGTATGCTGTGTTTGTTTTTGTAGCTGGGATGAGACACACTTTGGGAAGATGGCAAGTTCATATATAAATCGCACTTTGTTCTTTGACGTGCATCCTCCGCTTGGCAAGGTGATTGTGCTGTATTTGTCATAAATCTCATTATTTAAAGTTTATACTTTTGCATCTTGAGATATGCTGATGTTTATATAAAATGTTGTAGTCTTGTAGATGTATAGAATAGATGCATCAATCCAAAATGGTTCTGTTTTAGGAACTTATTTTTATCTGGAGCCACTTTATGTCAACATATAAATGGCTGAGGACAAACTGTTGACTCTGTGTGTTTAGATGCTAATAGCACTTGGAGGTGTAATTGCTGGCTACGATGGCTCATTTTCATTCGAGAAAATAGGAATTGAATTTCCTGATTCTGTTCCATATGTTTCGATAAGATTGGTGAGTCAGTTCAATTTGTTGATATTGAAAGTACGTTATATAATATCGGACTTACTGATTCACTCAGGTGATGACATGGCAAGGCTTGCTTAGTGACTTTTAGTTAGCAGTCAAAATGTATTGCAGCTGTGCTGAAATTTCACCAAATCTGGAAATTTAGCTACCAATTATCCCAGAACCGGAATTGGCAAAATTTGAGAGACATGACAGGATGTCACATTTTTGGAGTTAGTGCTTCCCTAACTTATGAGCCAGTTTCGAAGTATAATAGTGATAGCTTTGTGTAAATTTAATCATCTGTGTTATTTTCTGTGTAATAATTCTGGACATAATGTATTCTTGTTGTTGCAGTTTTGTGCGCTGTTTGGCATGGCAGTCGCCCCAGTGTGTTACTGCACTGTTTATCGACTTACTGGCTCGTATTTTGCATCTGTGTTGGCTGCGTCTCTTATTGTCTTTGGTAAGATGTCAGTTTGGCACAAACTTTAATTAGTGTTTTCAAAGCATTTTTAATGTTTCTGTATTTCAGATACAGATGAGGAGAACAGACTAAACTGAGTAGATTAAAGTGAATTTTGATTTACTTTTAGTGTTGATATTCATTTTTAATAGCCATTTTGCTTCTGTTGGTTACTGCTGCTTTTTGTTTAAGATAGTGAGTCTGACTGTTGAGAATAATACCATTTTGTTGCAGAGGCATTCTGTGCTCTTAAGTTATAATGTACTAGCATAGCACTATTGTCTCATTGTTGACATGAATTTGTTGATGCCGCAAGTAGATAGGTGCTCACTTTTTTGCTCTGCACCCATTACTTGTAATAGCCTTTCCTCAAATATTCTTGCCGTCTGGATCTGGATAAATACTTAGGGGCCTAAATTATTTTGACAGATGTTGTGCTGTGGATGTGAACTGTGTAGATACGGGTTTTCTCACACTGAGTCAGTACATGCTGCTTGATCCATTCCTTCTACTGTTCATCAATGCAGCAGTTCTTTGTTATGTAGAGTTTACTGCTGTACAGGCAGCTCACAGGTCAGCTGTAGTCTGTGTCTTGTCTATTAGTTTTTGCATTTCAATCGATCAAATTACGAGCCATGTTGTGAACGAATGAGAATGAGAGGTGCATGGCTTGTCATTGTTGATAAATCAGTTAAGTTAGAGAACTCTAGGCCTGTAGTGTGTTTGTGCATTTACATTGTCGAAATATTTTTAAAAAGTCATCCATGCTGAGACAGCACAAACTTTGGTGAATAAAATTGAGAACATGACACAATCTGTTATATGTATTCTGCAGAAAAACTTTTTAATCCATGTCCAGATCACAGTCAAAATAACTTTATAATGTGGTGATGCTTTTGCCTCTAGTCACCTGCACAAGATGTCATCATAACTTGTTCATAATGTTTTGAGTAGTTCAGCAGATAAACAAAAACATAATCTGCTTTCTTTTGATTGAAGATATTAATGTTTAATTGTATAAACAGTTATATTTCATTGTGGTTGTTTTTGAATTTTTTTATTGTAATAAAATGTGCCGTTTATCGAAAATCTGTGCAATATTTAAAATGCATGGTATCACATAAAATAAAATTACATGTCCATCTATAAATTTGTACATCTAAATATATGTTACTGTTTGTTGAAATTTAATAACGAGTGCTGCTATCAGTGTTTATTAATTGGTTTTGCTACTAGTTTTATTAGAACTGTGAAATTACTGTTGTGGACAGGGTGTTTACATGTGAATGGTGGTTTTGGCTGACTTGTACAGGTGTCTTTTTAGCTTTGGCTATCAGGTAATGTGTATTATCTTACTGATCTTATATATCTTAAATTATGAGTTCATTGGTAGTTCATAATTATGCAAACTGTTTTATGATGTACATGTAAACCATATGGTAGATTCTCAGCCAGTTCTGTTGTTTGACATTTTCTTCTTTCTCACATAATGCTGATGTTTGATAGATCTGTTACTATTTTTGAAAGTATATTTTTATATTCTGTTATTTCCACATGCTCTCTTCTAATTGAGTTATACATAAATATTCATCGCATATTGGATCAAAGCCTTATAAATTACCTAAGAAGTAAGCCTTTGCAACCAGTCAGTTGGTTTATATGATAATGTGCCATTTGTAATTTTTGTTTGTGCCATTGAGTAGTGTTGTTTGGCTTGTTTTTGTGCTATGCTGGCAGATAAGAATGCTTAAGAATGATTTCGGATTGATTGGTTTAAAGTTGTAAGGTCGGATTGATAATCCAAGTAGTTAATAGCCACTTTCATTAGATTTTGGAATTTTGTGCATTACTGTTAATGTGATTATTTAGTCCGCCTACAAATGATAGTTTTTGGGAGGACTTAAGTTTTACCCGAGAGGTTTTATTTATTTTTTTTTAACGTGAGATCTCTGAGACACGTCAGCCGATCGGCGTGAAGTTATGCTTGTTGGTCAGTACTAGGCCGAATTTTATAATGCCGGTCCAAAATTTCAGGGGGGTTCACCCCCAAAAATTATAGGGGCCAAAACATGCAAAATTTGGTTCGATTTCAGATGACTTCGAAGTTTGGCGGCGAATATCTCTGGAATGGATGAAGATATTCAAAATCAGACAAATATTTTATCTACCACGATTCTTCCCGTGTTAGGCAAAACAAGTTCGGTGAAGTTTGGTCCAGTAACCTTGGAGATCTTGATGTGAATTTGTACTCACATAAAGCACCTTTTTTATAAAACCATATTTTGACCCATAGGGTTTGCTGTGCCCCCAAATTTTTACATGCGCTAGAGAATGACAAAATCTTACTAGCACACCCCCACCGGGGACAGGGGCCCTGTTACAACTTTTTTCAAAGGGAGGTCTAAAATTGGCTTAAAATGTAGCAAAGGAACGCTTAAAACTTTGGAGTTAGGGGGTATAGCCCAAAGAAACTTTGGCACTTTATGTGCCTCTAGGTTGGGGTGTTAATGCAGGTACAACTTTTGAGGGCACCGCCCCCCTTAAAATTTGGGAGGGCAAAAAACATTCAAAAATCAGTGCAATTTACAACAACTTTCGAATTTGAGTGCAAATATCTCTGAAACGGATGAAGATAGCAACAAAATGTAAATGCCGTTAACGAGAGCGATCTTTTTGGCATTGAACAAAAAGAATTTTGTGAACTTCAGTCCACTATGAACAAAGTTATAAGCGCTCGTGTTGACCTACCTTAAGTCGACAATGTGCATTCTGCATTTGCC
>Ga0209454_1002248_pt1 | contig 12967 bp, 6 predicted proteins | sample WorMetHERISLAND1_2_FD_187400 | JGI IMG/M metagenome (GOLD analysis project Ga0209454, IMG submission 187400) | Marine gutless worms symbiont microbial communities from Max Planck institute for Marine Microbiology, Germany - Olavius geniculatus... | ecosystem: Host-associated > Annelida >...
GGGGAGGGGTGATCCTGTGGGGACGGCAATATTTTAATAAGGAGGAGATATACCGAATCCTTAATTATCTCTCCCCGGGCGGATTTTTCATGGCGGAGACATTTTAATGTGACACCGGCAGTAGGCGATGGTCAGGCGTCGTCGGGTGTGGGCTCAGGCAGCTCGGCTCGGTGTGTGTCGTCTGCACTGCATAGGTGGCCAGCCAAGCGTTGATGCGTGCAGCCGACCGTCCGTCCAGCCTCCCGTTGCCACGGCAACCGAATTAGCGATGCACTGACCTGCAACGCGGCGCGCGCGCACCGACACACCGGTACGGCGAGACGGACACGCAGACAGACAGAGCGACGCATTCGTGTGGCTGTGAGCCTGTGGTAGCTACTCGTTGTCGTCATCGCCGTCTCTTGTTGCTGATGCTGCTATACCGCTCATCATCATCATCATCATCATCAGCAGCAGCAGCAGCAGATTGCCGGACCACATCGAGCGGTGTTCACTGTCTACAGTTGCATATACGATCTCTTCAGAATTATTCTGCCGGTATTCTTTTTAACTTTTGCGACGGCATGTTTCGAAATCGTGCAGTAAAAATCCGGTGGGAAAAATAACATTTACTGCACGCTTCGTTAATGCAGCCGTTGTAGAGAAATGCTGAGTACTTTGCCCATTTTTGCAAGAATAAGAATGCTATGCGAGATTCAGCTGAGAAATTAAACACATTTCTCTATAAGTAGCTGATGTAAAGAATTGTGGCCAAGGCACAGAATCTTTTCTGAAGGTCTCTGTAAATAAACAGATTTTTATCTAGTTGGATGTAAAAAAAATTCTGTATTCCCAGTTGCCGCTGATCCGTCCTTACAAATTTCTTTTTTAAGATTTTTTATTGGACCCTTAAAACTCTGTTGTAGTTTTTGTTTGTTTCCAAAGTTTTACTGAAACCAAACCGTGTACATTTTAGTCTGTTATGCTGCTGCTGCAGCATTTTTACTTTAGTTCTTGACTGTGCTGATCAGTGTGTCATTTTGAATGAGTTGTTGTTCCCCATCCTTGTTTTTTCGGCAGCCTGCAACTGGAAGTACAGCATTTTAAAGGCCGAATGAATACAAATTGCGATCAGGTTGCGCCAAGTCCGTGCGTTGCTTTTTCACTGCATTGCTAATTCGGTTGCCATGGCAACGGAAGGTTGGCTGTTGTATTTTCGTTTTTTTGTTGTTTTTATAGTATAAGCGGTTACAAACGATACAGTAAAATGGTTTAACAGCTGCCACCACGTGAAGATATAACAATTACGCCTAACGCAATTGTTATTAGGCCTATATTTCTGTCTAAAAATAGCATTAACTGTTTGCCAAACAAAATAAACTCTTTAGTCGTTGAAGCATTGCGACAAAAACACAATTTAATATAAAAAATATGCTAACATAGAATTAGAGTGCTAGGTGCTTGTGCGTTTTTTTACATAGACCCTATTAGGCTATCAGCTGGTTGGTTGCTGCTACATTTTAAGCAGGCCTAACTTGACTTCTTTCAAGTCCAATATTTCGAAAAAAAAGTGTCAAAGTCGCCCACATTGCATGAATATAATGCATAGCCTGTACTATCCCGAAGTGCAGATAAAATTAATAGAATCTAACGTGCATAGCCGCGATCCTTCATCTGTTGATCTAAGAATTGCCAGCAGCCTGCAGGAGCGAACGCAGAGTTTGCAAAAAGAGGCCACGAAAGATTCTGAAAAAGACTTAAAAACCGATCTGCAAAAGAGCAGTGCATAGGCCGTAGTGTCACAGACATTGCTTTGAAAATTATTGCACACAATTAGTCTTCATCGATGACAATTTGACAGACATTAAACACAGCACACAATAACGAGTTTAAATAGCTAAAAAAATCTTTTAGAAAGATGTCACTTCTGTCTGTTGCTGCGACCGTGTGTTCAGCGAATGGAGATTTGAGTATGAAATGTGGTCGCAGATGTAATATTGACTTGATGGCGTCGGTCGGTCGCAGATGTTGGTTGTGCATGACTGCCAGCCGCTGCATCAGGCTCTGTGTATGGCCTATTGTATACACTAGGATGCCGTGGTCGTGCTGTGAGCGGGAGCGTAGCCGGGTCTGGCTATTTGCTGGGCTGTGTCGGAATGCATCACTGAGTCTGCATCAGCAGCGTCGAGCAACTGAACTGTGGAACCCAGGCTCAGCCATGCTGCATGCCCACAGCGTGTGGCTGTGTGTGCGCGCACTCGTCGCTGTCTTGGTGGATTCAGGTCCGCAGAAAACAAACAGAAGAGATGTCGGCCGGTGTCGATACCGGCCCAATGTCGACATTGTATGCGGCCGCCCGTCCGTCTAGTTGCCAATAGTCGTGCGCGCCCGGCGGATTCAGCGCTTTTTTTCTATAGATATTGTGTGCTACACAAAGTTACTTTTAATTACTCGTCCATGGGTTAGGTTATAGGGTGTTTACACGATCCAACAGACGTCCAGCAAACTTCCAGCAAACGTCCAGCATTAGCACGTGTATTTTAAATACATTTGCTGGAAGTTTGCTGTACGTTTGCTGGATCGTGTAAACACCCCATTAGTCTCACACTGACGTAGTCATAAAAGGGCACTGGGGGCACGTGCCCCCCTAGGAGCCTACTCAGTTACTCAAAATAATGCCAAAAATGCACAAAACATCTCATTTTCACACAAAAAAATCCGAACATTTTTTGGAGAGCCCCCTCCCCAGACACCTTCTCTGTGGGGAGGGGACACCTCTCCCTATATCCACCCCTCAAGTGCCCCCACTACAACTAGATCCTGGCTACGCCACTAAGGTTAGACCTAGCGTGCAGTGGGCACTCGAGCCGCCCGACGCGACTGAGAACCGGCCGGCCAGCGCGTGATCCGCCAACCGTAAGTAGACATGCAGGCGAGATATGCCTCAGTTTCTCTACTTTTTTGAATTTGTCGATCTTGGTTTTTGAGCTTCTACTTTTCTAGCTGAAAATCCCAGTAACTCCTATAGATGAGCAGATGAGCCGAAGAACGCTTAAACGTCGATCTTCTTTTTGGATTTCACAAGAATCAACCATTTCGTGCGGGAAGTGTACCTGGCCCACATTAACAAAATACAGACCTGCTAGGCTGCTAGTGCACCCAGGTTAACTCAGTCTGGCCATCCCTCCGTGGATAGGTGCAATCACCATCATGACGCGTAGACAGCTGCTGTGGTCCGTTGCGACGACTCCTCACGATGGCCACGTTTCTCTGCTCTCTGCCACATCTGTCTCCAGCTGGCTGGTGTTTCGTTGTCGATCTGCTGTATCCGGGTTTTACGATGACGCCCAGGAGGTCTTCGCCAATGTGTTCTGGGACACTAACCGGTATTCGTCGACTGAATATATTAAACCTGGTGTCTGGCTGAGGAAACGAAGGACTCCTTACAAGTTGGTTGCGTGTAGTGGAATAGCGGCGTGCCGACGGATCGTAATGTGAGCCGGTGCGCGTGCCTCAGCGTGTCGGTCTGACGCACACAGTAATATGATCCGCTAGACGCCCGTGGCGCTCGCTTGCTGAGTCTGCCTCTGTAGCCGCCTCTGTGCAGTCAACTGCAGGGTCCAATGACTAGTCAACGCTATGCTCAATGACTGGACTGTGTTCACTTTGCTGTGGCCGTGCCGACGCCGTGCCGGTGTATGTATTACTAGGCCCATAGTTACATTAGGCCACTAGATCTGATCGCTGTTGCCTGCCTGAACTGGCTGTATTATAACGTCACTCGCTGGTGACTGCAGTGTTGTCGTCGTTGTTGTTTAGGCTTGTCACTCGTCGTTGTCACAGGTCATTATCGCAAGTCTTGTTCTCGTAGGTTTAGTCAATCAGTGAGCACTAAGCAGTTAGCTGCTGCAGCTGTTTTCCATCGGCGCCGCTTGCCGTGGCACGCACAGTGGCTTGCTGTCCAACCGAACCGGAACGATTTCCCGTCTCTCTGCGCGTGCCGTATTGCGATTTGCTATCGTAAGTTGTCTCTCCGTCCGTTTGTCTGTCTGTAATGGTTGATGTATAATAGTCTAATAAATAAGCACACGAATGATAATTCGTTCACGGTTCTCGCTTCTCCGAGCGCCAACAGTTTACTTTTGCGCCCTGATTCTTTCTGAGACTTTGGCGCTTTATAAATCATTTACTTACTTACTTACTTACTTACTTCGAACTTGGAAGGAGACGACGAGAGAAAAACCGGAGTTACCTCGCGTCTTTGGCGTCAATTTTTACACTCGTCCTGCTGTCGTGTTCGATACTTCGAAGCGGAAAAAGAGTCTGCAGAAATGTAGGTCCCGATGTAGCTAAAATTGTCAACCTGACTACGTGCTTTGAAACCGGATTGTCCGGTGAAAAGCCGAACTGCAGGCAACGTTAATCTTTTTGCTTGCCAGCGACGTTCGTTTTCTTCTAGTAATCAGTGGAGCTGAGCGCTGTTGCTGCAGCTGATCTATGTTGTTGCCTGTCGGCGGCTTGCCGTTCAACTGAAGCGGAACGAGCCAGCCGCCGCACTCTATGTTGCTAGTTAGACTTTGCACGTATTGCAATGCATCGTCATCGCAGCCATAGGATTTTACGTCTTGTATATTAGTCCAACGCGCTTCAAGATTATGCAGTACAGTTTACGCTAGTCTCTAAAATGTAGGCCTACTAAAACTAAGCATTAAATTGTCATTAAAACCAGAATCTGAGAAATCAACTGAGACAAAACATAAAACACAGTTGATTATAATACCTGTAAGTTGTCCGTAACGTTAGTATATGCATATCGTGGCCATATAGGTCATATACAGGTCCGGTCATTTGGGAAGTGCGTCCTGTATACGCCCGGTGCGCTAGCAGTATGCTGTACATTCGATGCGAACTCGCTATAGCTTCTCCAAAATATGGACAGAAGTTGGGCGCACAACGACGCATAACTAATTTTACTGTGCGTCTCGCGCGTCCTGCATGCGTGCACCTGGTGTGACCGGGGCTTTAGCGGTGGGGTGATATATTCACTTATTTAAGCATGTTTTTAGCCGATCGTAATAAGTAACGGTAAGAGCTTATGGTACGCTTGTCGTTTGTCGTCGTCCGTCGTCGTCGTCGTCGTCCGTAACGGATGTATTGTGGCTGAACGGTGCGAAGTAGGGCCTAGGTTGATATTGATTACTAATAGGAAGTCGCACATTGGCTTTCAAATGACATGAATTGAAAATCATTGACCTTGAATGGCGTTGAAATGCCATAACGCACTATGGTATGCCAACCGTGCGGTATTGTGGCTAACGGGTAAGTCGTAGGGGTCGGCGATGGTACCATCTAATAGGGCGCTGGCCACTTTCTATAGGCTGTCAATAGTAACCATGTCTTCATCTGCAGCAGTTTGGCCGCAATTTTTAGTGGAAAGTTTCAAGCTATAAGGAACAGTGAGATATAAGGCCAAGGTTACTATTAATCACTAATAGGAAGTTGCATACGCCCTTTCAGATAAGATGGAAATCATCGATCTTGGATGACCTTGTAGGTCACTGACAACCAGTACGGTCGGCTATCCTAGCGACAGCAGGGCTTCTTGTTAAACACGATTACAGTATATACGCCGCGCGGTGTTCGCTACGACAGTAGGACGTTTTTATCATTATTTGTACAGTTCCTCCCAGTTTAGGGCCTATTTGGTAGTTTGGGTGAACATTTATTTACCGATTGATTTCATATTCATGCATCAAATTCAAGTAAATTTTACGTCGAGCCTGACGTCGTGTACAAATGATGATAATTAAATTACAGTAGTTAATCATTATTATTGTTGCGTCGATTACCCATTGTCAAACAGCTTACTTGTCAGTGAAATAAGGAAGTATAGAAAGTAAGCGTCGTTTTCATTTTGACAAACCGGGCAATATTTGGTCACGCGGTTGTGATGTAATCACTGTCACGTTCACATTATTATCTGTCATCATCATCAGCAGCAGCAGCAGCAGTAGCAGCAGTAACAACAGTTACTATGGACGATTTTGCTGTTAAATACTTCGCAGGCGATCAAGAACGTAAGCTATATTCCTTATTAAATCGACATCATCGCGTTTGGTATGAGGTGTATAAATCGCAGCTGGCGGTTGAGCTAATATTAGGGCCTATAAGCACCACGAATTTATTACATCTTGCCCCGACTACGAACGAAATTCGGTGAACGATCTTTTTCGCACGCTGGACCAGCAGCATGGAACGCTCTTCCTCATGAACTAAGATCTGCAGCAACTTTTAAGTTTCAAGCGACAACTGAAGACATGCTATTTTAACGTTGTTTTTAACACTTAGTTTTGTCTATGCATAGATTGACATTGTAATGCACCGCTGTCCTTTATTTTTACTGTAAATGGCGCACTATAAATTACGATGATGATGATGATGGGTATAGAAAATAGAAACGAACAGCAAAAAGCATTATTACACGGAAGTGGCTTAGGGGCACGGAATAGGTAGTATGAATTGCGTGTGAAAACTTTGGCGACAAACGAAACTGCAACAAGCATTTTAGGACAGACAGCGGACGAGGCTCGGCAGTATAGTATATACAGTATAGTATATATAGGCCTACTCGTGTATTCCGTGATGTGGCAACGAGAAAAACGTAATTAGTAAACGACATGTATACAGAGTAGCATGATAAAAACAAGTAATTTGAGCACTTTGGCAATCAGTGTACAACAGTAAGATATTAATGCGTCTTGAAAAGGTATACTCAAATTTGAGGCCTCCGTATGAAAGACTCCTTGAATTTAAGAGATCGAAACTTAGATTCTTAAAAATGTACGTTCTGTGCCAAAAATGTCATACGCAGGTTGTTCAGGTCCATCTCTAGCCATTCCAGTGCAGTTCACTCTTAAAATGTGTGACGCAGCCGGAAATCGCCAAAAATCACTAAAACCCCTATTTTGGGGGTTCATGGTCATTCAAAGTCATCGACGTTGACACCAATAAAAAGCTTGTCACCATTGCTTGTTATGATATATAAGCAGAATACATCTATCTAGCGTACAAGTTTTAAAAATGGGATAATGTCTGATGAAGTTATCTTATGAATGTGTGAAAGTTAGAAGCTGTAGGCCTAGATTTCATCGATCACCCGGTACACAATTTAACCTCATTTGTATTGTTTTTGTGACAGACTAACCATGTCGTCGATATCGTCGTCGCTGAGAAACGAAACTCAAGATTCTGCCGCTGTGACTGAAGTCAAGACAGAACTGATGATGGACAGCGACCGAAGCACCAACACTACAGAGACCTCATCTGTTGCCGTCCTGAAAAACAACGGCGATAATAACAATGAAAATATCAGCCAGGAAGGTCAGCAATTATTAGAGCCGGCTACAGCGGTCTCGTCAGCGGAAGATGCTGCTGCGGCTACGTTAGAGTGCAGTATTAAGCAAGAAAAGAAGTCTGAAGCCGCCATACTGGATCTCTCTCGCATCCCTGCCACTGCTGCTGATGATGATAATGATGAGGCTGATGACGATGATTCTGCTGATGGAATACGGTATTTATTATCATTATCATAATCACGATATTACTAGTAATAGCGCCAGTAGGCCTATATCAAAAAAAGAAACAACTCCAGAGGCGTTAGTGGACGTGGACAGTCGGCCGCAGTCGTGCATAACAATTATTGCTAGGCGTAAAATGTCTGCTGCAAGGAAAATAGCATATTTTAGTCCAGATTTCAATACATTTATTGTGTAACTTTTAACGTTGTCTGTGTCCAGTTCCAGACAATAGATGATGCAGTGCTGCGTAATTTCTTTCACAAACTCGCGCAATCAGTTATAGGGTGTTTACACGATCCAGCAAACGTCCAGCATTAGCACGTGTATTTTGAATACATTTGCTGGAAGTTTGCTGGACGTTTGCTGGATCGTGTAAACACCATATTAATTTGCAGGCTGTGCCTCAGATTCGGTAACTGACTGACATTGCACGCTCTAAATATTGCACGTACTTGCTTACTTACTTTGCCGTGACTGTCTGTACGCCTGTTGTAGGTTTAAATTGTCGGAGAACGATGACGTCACGAAAGCTTCGATGATGTCACCGAGTGATGACGTCATCGATGACGCAGTCCGGGCACTTGTCGACGATGAATCATCGACGCCCAATGCTTTGAAATCCTCTGCACATCACGGTGGGTGATTTATTGTGTCTTTTCACTAATTTCCTTGTCGATTTTTTTGTCCAATGTCTGTCGTTTTAATTGCGCTCAGTTCTCAGCTCTTCTAAAAATTTTGTCAAGATCCATTCTCAACTTTTGTGTTATTTCGGAAACAAACAGACATACCCAATAATTAGCCGCAAATTTTCGACAGGGGACATTATGGGAGCTCGGAATTTAAATTTTCCCTTATTTTTTCCAAAATGCGAAATATCCAGCCCCAAATTTTGTATGTTTGGCAGAACATTTTTCGAACAAGAAGATAATTTTCCGACAGGCTAAAATGTGGAAGAAAAGCAGTTGCCTCCCTGCTCTCCCCCCGCTGCCAAGACGCCAGTGCCCGTAATGTAACCTGCCTTGCACATTTTAATCGTGTCATAGGTGAAGGCACCTGCATGAAATTGACGGTGTGTTAATAGCACTGTGTTTGCGCTGTGGTGTTCAGTTCGAGTTAACTGTTGAGTATTGACGACCAGTATAATACTAGGCTTCTTCTGTGTGTATGCAAGTCGACTCGACACGCTACAGCGCATCCGGCTGCTGTGAATCGGCCTACTCTATACCAGCATTACTGATACTGCCGCTGCCCAGTGCCCATTCGCCCTGTCCTCCCCTTTACCCCTCTCTTCACGCCCCTTCTCTGTCCCCTACCGACCACCGGCATCTTTGGACCCACTCAGCCAAAGCCATGTCTGTGAACAAGAGGGGAAAGTCATCGCACACGACGAGTGTGGGATAAAGACATAATCAATATTAAAATGACTTAATGTTGATTATGTGGGCGCTGTATCATCATCGTCATCATCATTGCAGTAATTTATAGCGCGCCGTTTACAGTAAGGACAGTGGTGATGCGTTACAATGCAATTTATAGTTTTGATGCTCTTTCATTCCATGGTTCCCGGTGGCAATTTATCAATTCATCTTTCACGCCGTGCTGTGACCATTTACGTACTTTTAAGCTGTATAAAAATCAAATTACAAGTTATGTTAGTAAAGTCGTTGAGATTTTTTCGTTCCGCAACTTTTTCCGCCAAGTGTCGCCAAAAAGAATAAATTTGTTGACGTTATTTTTTTTTATTTTACATTACTCTGATTTGTTGCTGACTTTTTGTACAACTTCTTCTGCAAAACTCGCTTGTCGATTTGCTGTGCAATTTGTCGTATACAGCTTGCTATGCAGCATGCTGTACAAAAATTAAAAGCAAGTGGAGTTTGAGCGGCGTTTGAGCCTTGACATACACACGTCTGGGCTGGCTACCTCCTTATTTCTGGTCTGAGACGACTGCGTCGTGGCTGTGTATTCCTCAGTCCCCATTGCTTCACAGTGGCGCTGGCCAGTGGCCACGGCTGCTGATGCTGCGGCTGCGGCTGCTGCTGCTGGCTTATCAGGCGGGTCGATCAGCGTGGAAAATTGAAGTTCACTGATGCATGCTAAACGCACGCGCGCGCACTCCACATACTACCAACGGACAGCCAGCTGCTGTAGCCAAGAAGAGTTCTTTCTTATTTACTTACCCTTTTACGTCATTTCAACGTCACTATATAGTCAGTGGTATAGGAAACTACCTCAGCGACTGACAGTGACGGCAAAACAGTAGGACAACGGAAGCTATTGGCGGTCGCAACTCTCAAGTATAGTGTAGATTGTGGGTGGGCCGAAATTTTCTGGGCACTTTTGGTCCATGTGAGACCATAAGCTCACGTTTTAAAAGCTTGAGTCGCGCAATGGCAAGTGTCTACAGAAGTTGCGATGATCAAAAGACGTATGCACAAGCATGTAGCGACAGGTATGAGGTGTGGTGGGATCGGTTGATGTCTATATGAAGTTAAGACGTATAAAAATGGTGTCATTTTTGGTCCATCCTGTAGAAAGTGTACCTGTGCTGGTGTTGTTGATAGGCCTATTGCTGAGTCGAATACGATGAATGATTGAGGACTGAATATATAAGTTTATACGCGGAGCCGCATCAGTCAGTGTCGTAGAAAGTAGGAGACAAATATGGCAGTGATGATGATGATGATGATGCTGTAGCCTATTTGTCTGTCTGTCTGTGGTCATTCTGTTTGGTGCCAAGGCAAGCCAAGACTATCTCACTGTGCTCGCACTGCGATGCACACTATAGCATTGGAACCACGCCCGACTGGACGCCTGCGAACAGCGGTAATTTTACGCTTGAGTGAATTACTGATCGATGGATAAATGTCATGCGGCCGCATCAGCAGCAGCAGTAGCGTCACCCTGTCACGAAGACACAGAGAGACACAGACACAAACACAGAGAGAGTAAGGACGGACAGACTCGTATAAACAGAGAGCAAGACAGACAGACACAACCAGTGTGATATAGGCCTACGTCGTGTGGATGATTCGATTTCGTTTGAAACAAGTTTTCAAAGTACTAATCTCTTTTTAATTGTTTGACCGTGTTTAATGGTTATATTAAAATGAACAGCCTATTGTTGTCCATTTTTTGTTTTCCAAAAGAAATATTTACATGAACGCACGTTAAAAATAGTTTATGGTTGCAAGTAAAATAGAGTATGCAGTACCTCTGAAGTTTTTGACATACAGTGTACTGCCGTTATAAAAGCTCAATTATTATTATTGTTGTTGTTGCGGTTGTTATTATTTGCCACAAATGCGTTATTTTACCTGTAGGCAGAGGAGGATTTAGCACGTTTGGCCAGATAGGAGTCCCACAAAAAGGAGCCTGACTGGCCAGAGAATGTCGGACAGGGGCGGCGCAACATTTATTTTCTTGACTTAGGGCTTTCTGTACGCCGTATTGCGAACTCTGAACTTTATGACTTTACAGATTTTACGGAACAAGACCTAATCGTGTTTAAATCTGGCCCTGAATAAGACTACAAGTAGGAACTTACGAAGGGTGTAGTCCCGCGGTGCGCGGTTTATACATCAACGAAACTCAACGCGTGCATCGGTTAACTTTTTGATGCGAATTTTCAGTTTATTACTGGTTGATGCTTCCAGGAAGCAAGAACATCAACCAGTACGGTCGCGTGTTCACGAACGGACGCCCTCTACCGGACAATCTTCGCATCCAGATCCTGCAGATGGCGATCGACGGCGTGAGACCGTGCGAAATCAGCAGACAACTGCAGGTGTCACACGGATGTGTCAGCAAGATTCTCAACAGGTCAGTCTATTTGGCGACGCTGCATGGGAGGGAGTCTCTCCTAGTAACTGATAGCGCTTACTGTACATAGACGTCGAGAGCCACCGCGGGGCCCGGAGACAACATTCTCGCGGGGCCCGTCTGGGGAGAAAATTTTTGAATTTTGCTTTTTAATATGGCGCATTCTGATGTACTTTATATTTTTGAGCGACGGCGGGGCCCCCAAACATCGCGGGGCCGGGGTAACTTACCTTCCTTTTCCCCCTCTCGACGGGCCTGTTTACCCACTGCCCAATTATCTTGATTATGCATGTGTGATAGGCCAATTTAAGAAAGCATATTGCATTGTGTTTTTAAAAAATACGGATCAGTTAGTCAGTCAAAACAGATTTATATAGCGGCATAACAGATGGCATTACATGTACATCAGTATGTCAATGCGACTTAATAAAATCGGTATAATAATGATAATATTGAGTTACCGGTAGTTTTATTCGCAAAGTGGGAGCACAATTTTTTCGCGCGAGAGCTAGCTAGCTAGCTATAGCGCGTATTAGCTACGGTAATTCTGTCTGTCTGTCTGTCCGTCTGTCCGTCCGTCTGTCCGTCACGATCCGGTACCAATTCAAGCCTAAGTGAGATAGAGAGTTAGGGGTTTCACCATATGTCATCTCTAGTATTTCGTGAAAAAATTTCATGTCGCTGGGTAAAGAGGGTCCCCGCGAACGAGGGGGCGAAACAGGGGCACCCCCTTAAAAAGGCGTTATTCTGCCGCTATTGGCTCTTCCAACGTGAAAATGGTTTCAAATAGGCACAGACATGTTGCGTATCATACAAGCACTGGCGACGAACTTCTTAGAAATGTCAACATCGATGACTTTGAATGACCTTGAACCCAAAAATAAGGGGTTTTAGTGAATTTTTTGCGATTTTGGGCTGCGGCATGCATTTCAAGGGTGAATTGCGCCGAAATGGCTGGAGATAGACCAAGACAACCTGCGTATGAAATTTTTAGCATGGAATGTAGACATTAGCGGTCCAAGTCCGGACCTTCTATATTCAAGGAGGCCTGAGCACGCGGGTGTCAAAGAGAGTTACCCCTGTAAAAAGTGGTTATTCATACTCTGTTGACTTGTCTAGCATGTAAATGGTTGCAGATAGGCACAGACATGCTGCTTACCATAACAAGCACTGACGACAAGCTTCTTAGAAATGTCAACATCGATGACCTTGAATAACCTTGAACCCTAAAAATATTGATTTTGTGTGATTTTTTTTGGCGATTTTTGGCTGCAAAAGAGTGAACTGCGACGAAATGGATGTAGATAGACTAAGATTACGTGCGAACAGGAACTGCCATAAGCTCTCGTGCGTCTCATGAGCATTAGCTCAGATTTCTTGTTAGCGCTGGTTTGTGCTTTTCCAACAGTTTGTGGTTACGTTTGTTCTTAATTACACAGCAAAAACTTTTTGTTCAATTTCCTGCAGAAGCCAAGTAATCTGCGTGAGGTAGGCTTAGCATGAGCTTAGCAGTCGATGTCGAACGCTTGTGTTTTTGTGAACGCAGGTTTCGTAAGACAGGTTCAATAAACCCAGGACAGATCGGCGGT
>Ga0209454_1002249_pt1 | contig 12963 bp, 9 predicted proteins | sample WorMetHERISLAND1_2_FD_187400 | JGI IMG/M metagenome (GOLD analysis project Ga0209454, IMG submission 187400) | Marine gutless worms symbiont microbial communities from Max Planck institute for Marine Microbiology, Germany - Olavius geniculatus... | ecosystem: Host-associated > Annelida >...
TGCGATAGCATATGCATGTATTCTAAGCGCGCATATGCTATCGCAATTCCGTCCGTCTGTTTGTCACACGGGTGAATCAGTCAGGCTGCGGCGCATATTTTAACAGTAAATTGCGCTGAAATTACTAGAGATTGACCAGGACAATTTGCATGTGATTTTTAAAAAGCATAATACGTAAGTTTCGGTGTACGGACAAAAAGCCACCGGACAAAGTGCCGGGATTCGTAAATTTTAACCGCCTGAGTTAGATCTTTTATGTTCGATGAGTGTTCAGTACAGATACTCTGTATTTGAGTATTTTCTTTAAAAAAGCATGATTATTATATTGCACGTTATACAGTGATTTCCCAAGTGGCAGAATCAATGTTGTCGCGCGCCACGAGAACATTGCTTAAATTACTTGTTAAAGTTTCTTACCAAGCTGATCGGCTTGAACCACAGATTCGTCTAAACTGCCAACTGTAGTATACATTTACCGTCGTCAGAAAGCTGATACTCATTTTATCATCCTCGGAGAGCTAGAAAGCTGAGTCCAACAACTGGTCGGTTAGTTGCCAGCAGATAGCTAACCATTCAGATACTGACAAGTCCGGCTTAGAATAAATGAATAAAAATGTAACATTTCGCTTGTTTTGATCTTCCCGGTAGTGCAGAAACAGATGCTGGGTGAGGTGGAAAACTGGAAACTTGAACGGTCATTCGGTTGCTATTTGTGTCAGAAATATTGGTACCGAAAATATTAAAATCTGATCACCCCTTTTCAAGTTACAATCCATAATGCTGAGGATTTTTTTTATGGGACACAATGTAATAAAAGCTATGATGCATGTCATTAAACAGCGAAGCAATGTGGGTGGCGTGGGTGAACATGGCACTTAAACTGCTACTCGATATAGCAGATGTAACGACTCTGTCATTGACCGGTCTGCCTAAACACCGCAGATGACCACAGATCAACTGCAAATCAACCATAGATCTTTCAGCTGATCTGCGGTGATCTGCGGTGTTTAGGCAGACCCGTCGTTGCCCATTTTATGTCGCGAGTGCTTCAAGTTTAACTAACCATTATACGACACAGTGACAGACCGCAAGCGATAATCAGCGCTGTCTTTCAAAGCATTGGCGGCTATTTTCTGAGAGCACTTCGGCAATTAGCAGTTGCCAGTTGACTATCGACTGATAAAATTGTTTGCTTCCTTTTTCTGCATGTAGTAAGAAAATTATTGACCAAGTCTACTCAGACAGTTTTCTGTACTGATGTTCTATTGAGAACGTTATGCGATTTTGATCAGCACTTGGTGAGATTTGAAAAGTTTGCTGTAAAACGTGTATACTTCTGACATTATATAGTTTTTTCGACCCCCGTTTTCGTATGCTGGATCAGTGAAATACTGTCTATATTTTAAATTCTAGTTTGCAGTTTGTAAAATATGTTTAAACACTCAAGTTGCATTTTGCTATTTCTTGGATTACTAGGAATCAGGTAGTGATGGACTGCATGATCGATGGACGTATAAGTGACGGCAGATGCGCGTCCTTTCGACCGTCATAAAAGCCGACGAATTATTAGTTATTACATTACGGCAACCAGCATAAACAAATAAAAAACCAGCTGTCGCTAGAATAACCGACCGTACTGGTTATCAGTGACCTTCAAGGTCATCCAAAATCGATGTGAAAGGGCGTATGCCACTTCTTATTAGTGATTAATAGCAACCTAGGCCTTATATGTCACCGTTTCTAAGATACGGCGACTTAGAGCTTAAAACATTCCGTTGAAAATTGCGGTTAAACTGCTGCAGATGAAGACGTGGTTACTATTGACAGCCTATAGGAAGTTGCCGGCGCTTTATTCAATGGTACAATCGCCGTTAGAATGGCTAGTCTTGCAAGGGCCAGTCTGGAATTCAACACGCGTTAATATCGCCCCAAAACCATTTTTGCTGTTTTCGAGTTTTGACTCATATCGCCCTTACATAGCTTCGTAAACTTTTTTTTCTCTTGTTTTGCTCTGATATTTTATGATGTCTGCGCAATGTTTGCTGCTTTTTCCGTCCGTGCTGAGTTTGTTTTATTTGCGTGACTGCAGACCCGACGGGTAGCGGCGGTCTGCGAGGTGTTAGTAATGGCGCCGGCGCTGGTGGCACTGGTGGAGGCGATATGTACGGTACGGAGCGGGCGGACGTGTGCTTGGAGGTGGCAACTGTAACGGAGGAGGAGACTGCGGGCTCGGCGCCGGGTGTCGCTCGGCCGCGCTCAGTGATGGTCTGTGGCGGAGACCGTCGACTGATCCATGCTCTGGTGACGCGTGGTCATCGTGTTCGTGTTCAGCTGCACAATCCACGCATGGTCAACTCCATCGGCACCTTCCTGCTCCGCTACAGCGGTCAGTTGCTACCTTCTCATGATGACCCGCTTTGAATTCAACATCTTATTCACATTCAGTGATTAACTTGACGGGTCATGTTAGTTACGCTGCGTATTCGCATATCTGGATGAGACAGAATTAGGCCTAAAAGCGTCTCAAAAGACGTGGTTTTGGTAGTTCTAGTTTTCTGTTCAAATACAGAAATTGACAGTGCATCCGATGTGCAAGGACCGCTTCGGATAGTCTAGTATTTATAATATTATAAAGAAATTTTTGCGAAATAACCGTTTAGATATTTTTAATCCTATGTTATGACGGTGCATTATTATGCGTATTTGAGACGGCAAGCAAAGTATAGCTCTGTCACATTATCGATGGCCTCTGTCATTACCAGCAAACTGCATAGATTGGTCGTAAATTAACTGATAGCTGTTCAAGACTATCTGCGAATATTTGAGGCAAAAATAGAACAGTTCCTTTATGTTTCACACGTGTAGACAGAAGAAAATGCAGTTTGCGGGACGGGGCGAATCTGCGGTTCTATTTTTCAGGTTTAGAGTTTTTTCTTAGCCTACTGCAGATCAGCCTCGCATTTTCTACCGCTATTCAGATTTGTCCCGCCTCGCAAATTGTGGGCGTGTGTGTGTGTGCGGTGGTCCGCTGTAGCTGTGGGTTGTGCCGACGTGACGGGAAACATTCTCGGCGGCTGGGTGCGACGCGACGGCGACACGACGACCGTCGGCTGCAACGACACTGACGAGACCTGGTACTTGGCTTGTCGACACGGCCGCTGGGTCGGCAACGTCACCGGCTGTGGCTCTAGCGTCAGACACACTGCCACCGGTAATCACCCTCGCACACGTGCCATGAGATGAGACCTAATGACATAGAACAAATGTATAACAACTTATGTTTTATCGCAGTGCACGTTGCAATAAAAATGCGAGTTGGTAGCATCACGTTCTGCGTGGAGTTGTCGTTGACCGTCTCCAGATATTTTATCGTTTCGTATTTTATTTTATCGCACGTAAGCGAGCGCCATGAATGACGAGCGTTATTCCGGCGATGACAGCTGTTGCTGCTGCGGTAAAATTGTTGCAACAGATTGAATGTTAGGCTGAAAGAACAGGAAATAGAACACCGTATTCGAATATCAGTGTAAAGAGTTCGGCGTCCGAAAATTACCAGACTGACAGATATTATGTTATTTTATCTTTTTTTTTATATTTTTACCTTATTCATTGACCGTGACTTTTTTTAGTACTAAAATTTACTTAGATTGTTTGGAATCTCAGATGATAAGACGCATAACCATACACTCGCTGGAGAGCCAACTAGGCAGGGCCGAAGGTAAATGCATCAAGCTGAGTGAACTTTAAACATTACACAAATCGGTAAGTAAGTAAGTAAGGAACGAAGGAAGTAAGCAAAGAAGAAGGTAAGCAGTCAAACAAATTACTGAGTAAGTGTACTTGTAGCTGGCGCGATAAAACAAACAAGTCACAATGCGCTGCTGCCTCACTTTCACAGAAACGTCTTCAGTTGTCATTCGAACTTGTGTTGCGCTGTTGAAGTTCTACTGGCATATTATTCGTCAGATATAAATGGGTTTTTTGTTTATTTTTTCGTTAACTTTTTGTTTTCGGTGCATGCGTTACATTGAGCTAACTATCCTCAATTTTTAAAATGCACATCTTGTGCTTTATGTTATATACTTTGTAAGTAGTAGACAAGTTTGTCTTTAATCTGTCGGGATTTCCAGTTAATTTCAGTGCTTTTTTTCATCACACACAATTTGCGTCGACGCGTATTACTTGGCGCCGTGTCGACTGTCGAGAAAATCGGATAAACTGGGGTGTGGACTAGTAGGCTAGTGAAGATCATCATAAGACGCAGCGTAGGTAGGCCTACTGTAGCTTTGCAGCCGTTTCCCATCAATTGTAGTCGTCGACGGCGGCGCCAGATGACTGAGGCAGGTGATGTGCCGTGCTATCAGTCTTTCGTTGACGTTGGCGCCATTCTTATGCAAGATGATGTTTGCCGTCGTTCATATGCTGCACTGATACTTAGGCTGACGTCGGCCTAGCGCGGCCGATGTGCATGATTAATGATCATAATTGGATTTATTCTTTTCGTCTCTAATAATCTCATGCCGGTCAGTCGCCCGAAGTTCGGTCATTTATCGTCGTGCACTGACGCCGCCGGCTAGGCCAACTTTTCACCGCACGCACGCCGGCATTTAGTAAATTGCTTCAAAACATGAATTACGAGAAAAGAAAACCGCAGTCGTTTGTTGTACACGTCGTACGCTGGCTTCTGGGCACATTGTAAATAGTTTATACGTCAATTACGCACTGCAAGTTTTACATGTGAACTAGGTGGGCGAAAGCCCACCCACTCGGACAAATCGCCCACCAACTCCGAGCATTTTGCCCAAATGGGTTTATCTATTATTAGCCATGTAGAAGAAGACTAGACATTCAAAGGAATCTGGACTGTTGAAGGTTCGATCAAGTCCTGCAGTGATATCGGTTGCCAGGGGCAACAGTAGATAAACTGAGGCTAAAAGGTCACTTTAAGGTCATTCGTGAATAATCAGTTTTACTTCTACTGTATAGACGTCTTACTCTTCGAAAGCAGATACCTGTGAAGCTAGAAGATTGAGGGATTCAAATCCAAAAAAATAGCCATCAAATTTACAGCTGAGTTACTGTAATAAAAGGTCATTTTTTGGATAATCCGTAGTTAAAATTCTTCTTGTTAATACAGCAATAGAGTGAATGTGATTGAAATTTATGCTGTATTTGAGCTTGATTGAAAGTTGCACAGTTGAAAGTTTGTGTTGAATATAATTGACATTGTTTTCATCAGTGTCTTTTTTCTTTCTTTTAATAACAAACTGTACAAATTTGAACAAAATAAAATAAAACTTTGCAAAAGCAAACATCAAGGAGGACCACCACTCATCCAAATGGTCACGATGACGATGGAGATGGTGAAGAAGGCAGGAGCGGATACCCCTCCGACCTACAGACGACCCTTGAAAAATTACATGTCAGTTTTTCTGAAGACCGTGATTAAACAGAGCAGCTGTCTGATTCAGAAGCGTACTTGTCAATAGAAGGTCACACTGTGAGGAGAAGAAGAACAGCAATGCAAGGAATAGAAGCTGATAGGGACGGTGGTGATTGTTCGCAACGACGACGCGACGGCAACGCGACAGTGACACCCCAGATACCACTTCAAGAGCACGGAAAGATAGGGCAAAAAGAAGAGGAGAGGAAAAGCAGAATGAAGGTGAGGGATAGAGAAAAAAGAGGAAGGAGAAGGAAAATGGAGATCGCCCACCCATGCACAAAAACGTTATGGATTGAAAAAGTAGGCGGAGCAGAAAGTTGAAATTTATCGACAGGCACTGCAAATTTCTGGCAGAATTCGGCAAACAGTTGCAAATTTCCGACGGTGGAAATTATTCGTTTTTGCAGATAAGGCTTTTAGTAAAGCTCCTAAATTTTAACCAAACGAGTTTTTAGCTTCAAATTTTGCATTTTTAAACCAAACAATTTTCGACAAGACAAGATTTTCGAAAATGCTCCCGACAGTAAAATTTAGGGGGGCAGTTGTCTTTTCTTCTACCCCTCCGACAACGACGCAACTGCCCACCCACTGATTTTGGCTTAAAAATTGCAATGCAATTACGTCAATAAAGATGCATTTGCTAAGTAATGGGCCGTTATTGCTTTCGCCGAAATATTTTATCTGTGTCCGTTTTTCTGTCTGTCCATCTCGTATGTTGGTTTATTAGTCTGCGAGATAAGTAATAAATTGTGAACAAATTTTGATAAGTTCCGTAAGCGATGGGGCGTGATCTTAGAAATAGTCGACAAAAATTTTGGTCACAGTTTAGACTGATGTGTATTAATGAGTATAAAAATCGCTATAGCTTTGTAACAGTTCTTTGATTTTGCTATGTGTGACTGTCTGTCAAAGTGTTAAGATAGCAGTCTACTCGTCTTTGATTTCGCTTATTTTCTGATTATCTGATTACCTTGTAACATTTTTTTACTACCTAACTTGTATTTTTGTGTTATTGCGCCTACATATGCACGTCCAGAGAAAAATGCCATGCGTGGTTGCGTGCGTTGTAGGTGGCGTATGGCGTCACATGTTTCGCAAAGACGACTCATTTCCTTACGGTGAGTCTTTGTCAAATTGTGCAACGTCAGGGTAATAGGATGCTGAAGAATGCAGTCATTTGTCTAGCGTACATGAATCTACAGTAGATTACAGTAGATTAAGTGTTTCGCATGTTATTGTGCGACCGTCTTAATAGGACGCAGTATGGATATTGCCCGTCCGTCCGTCCGTCGTCCGTCCGTCCGTTCTTCTGTCCATTTCATACACACTTCTGAAAGGAAAACGAAAAAGGGTAGAAAATATTTGTGTGAAATGTACACTGCCGTCTTTCTATATTTCCAAATACGCTTTTTGAGCAAGGTGTTATGTTATCGTATGTTTAAGTCAACTCAGCCTTTTGCCCCCAGGGGATGGAAAATGAGTAATAGCTCACAAGCTACGGAATAAAGGCCTACTGTGACTGCCTGAAGTGATTGTTTGTCTGCTCGATGCACTGCGTGTCCCTCGACCTTGGATGGCCGCATAATGCCTGCGGTATCATTAGCTCATGCAAATCAGCTACCACTTCTGAGATTATAATTTTTGAAGCGTTTTTGGTCACAAGCCTGACTCATGAAAATGACGCTATATCAAGTATCTATTCATTTTTATGCCTTATGCCTTTTTATGTCTTTAAGTGATTTCTCCTATTGCGAAACTTTTCTCCGAAGCGTGATCTGTTTGTCTGTCGTCTGTCGTGAGTGACGCATTTATGTTTTCTGCTTAAACTATTCGACGGATTTAGGTGTCGTTTGGCAGGTAACTGAGTCCATTGAGACATTGAGACATTGTGTTAGTTGATGTCCCTGACTTCCAGGGGAAGGGGGATTTGGAAGCCAAACCATTAGCAAAAACATGCAATTGGAAATTGCAGCCAAACCGTAAGTTTATGCTGCCATCTGGCGAATACAAATGAACGATTCTGCGGTGTGCTAAATTACGCTGGTCGTTGTTTACGCGTTGTCTGTGTGCTGGTAGGTGTGTTGCTGATGGTGGTGCTTGGTGTTGCTGTTGGTATCGTCGTCGGTGCTCTGCTACTTTGCATCATCTCACACTTCACTCGCAGGTCTCTCGTCAACGTCTTGGTCTTTTCTCATCGCTTTATATGTTCGCATGTCGCCGCCGATAAATCTCTCTGAACCTCTCAGCTGTTTTGTTTTAACGATCTATCGTAACAACATTTTTTTTCTCAGTCAGTTAGCCTATTTGGTACTTGCCAGTCAAAATCACCAGTTACATTGCAGTTACAGTTAAGTTTGTTTTTCTGTCGGTGCCAATTTCTGTGTAGTTTTTCTTATGCTTCATTTATTATCTTTCTAAGGTTCCGGGGCAGTTGCTAGTGCAACTTGTGTGCTTGACTGTCCTGTACATGTGCTTCTTGCAACTGTTCATTTTATGCGTTTATTTTGCTGCAAATATGTGATAATAATGCATGTACACTTTGTCCCAAAAAGCATCCTCGACATTTTCGAATGTAACTTGAAAACCAATTATCAGACTTTGTTAATTTTTGATACGAATATTCCTGACACAATTTGCCATAAAATAACTATTTAGTTTTCTACCTTACCCAACGTTTGTTATTGCACTACTTGGGGAAAACACAACCAGCGAAATATCACTTTTTTATGCAATGCAATGTGATTGCTTAATTAACAAACGCATAAAAACACATTATTTACATTTCTGACATTTTGGCTGACATTTTGTTTAGTTGTCCATTTTCCAACTGCCTGCAGTAAAGTTGCTCGAATGTTGGCCCACTATGCGAACACAGGCAAGGAGACGTTTTCTCCATTCATTCACAGCAGTATCGATAATGTTCTGCTCTTGACCAATCCAAACTGTACCAGTCGCTTCTTGACATCACAAACATTCTTAAACTTTATCTGGTAGACACACTGCTGCATGACAGTCAAACCTTGCAATAGACTGGCTGTTGGGGCTCACAGATTAGGATAGATGGAATTTATTGACGTTTTTTCATTCATTTTAACACGTATTATGCTTGGTCTGCTTTTCCCAAGTAGAGCAAAAGCAAAAGTCGGGTGATGTGGAAACTAAAACACTTATTTAATAGCTAGTTACGTCAGAAATATTTTTGCCAAATATTATCAAAATCCGCTAATTTTTACTCAAGTTACGATCGATAATGTCAAGGATGCTTTTCAGGTTTTCTGTTTATTTCAACACATGTTTTGCTTGATCTGCTTTCCCTAGGTAGTGCAGAAGCATACATCGGGTGAGGTGGGAAACTGAACAGTCTTTTGATGGCAAGTTCTGTGAGGAATATTCATACTAAAAACTAGAAGGCGCTCGTTAGAGTGCATATCTCCGCCAATTCGTGTACACAAACAGACAGACAGACAGACAGACGAACAGATCGACCAATCTCATAATCTGCTCCAATTCACTTCGACTTCGTTCCATTGACGGAGATAATTATCAAAATCTGGTACAGTCGAAAAATGTCGGGGATGCTTTTTGGGACACAGTGTAGATTATGGTTATAGTTTTAAATGATGCGCAATATATAGTAGAACATTATGCAAACTGTCGTTCTGTGTTGAGCATATATGCTCGATATTTTTGGTGCCGTCTTTCTTTTATTTTGCTGAATTTCTCGCCAGTGGCAACAATACCGTCATATAATATTTATGACAACTGCGCGGTAAAATTGTCAACATAAATATAAACCGATAACCAAAAAAACGACAGTTTTAGAAATGACAATATAACCAGTGAATAATCCGCATAACGTAAAATGAAGCAAGTTTAAGCTTGGCTTGGTGCAGTGGAGCCTACAGAAATGTGCTGAGAAGCTTTTGATTTAAAGTCGAGTATGGAGAAAAGAATCAGATGACTTGTTGTTGTCACGGGACGTCCTACGACATAAGCTGGGACGTCCAGCAGGTGTTCCAGAAAAAACCGCGTTACAAAGTTTAATGCGTCCTATGTCGAATGTAGATGTAATTCTGTCGCATACGACACACAGCACGACAGGACCACGCGTAGGCTGATGGCGGCATATCATGAGATCGTTAGTGCGCCGGCGGCGCAGCGAACTGCTGCTCTGTGGCTGCTTTGGTGCTTTGGTTCGTTCAAGCGGCGACAGTCAATCATCTTCGACGACCAGTCTGCCAGGTCGACTCGGCCTCTCGCCGCTTCCACGTGAAACGCAAACCGTTCATTTGTATCAGTCAGCCATTGCTGCTGCTGCGAAAGGCCGACATTTGCCCACACCGTGGACGTTTCCCCCGCCCGGATATTTTCCCGCTTGTTTTCGACAGCACAGTACAAGACATTCTCTTTTGCATGCAACGAGACAGATTATATACAAATAAAATTGCAAACAGGTTATTTAGTGTTGTACAAGCGCTGATATATAACAACAAAAGTCAAAAGTATAAACACGAAGATATAATGTGTTAGCTTATGCATTTAAATTGTTCTCAGTAGCCAGATATAAATGCTGAAGCTAGTGCACAATGTTATAAGCCTATATAATATAATATTTACTTTTAGTAATATTATGACAAGATTTAACGTATAATACTTAGTGTCACTGTGATAGATGCAATGTAGAGTTTAAACACGAACACACTGCACCAGCATCGCAGCCATGCAGCATTCGATCAACATGTACATTACAATGTCGGGGAGGGGAAAAAGTCCAGGGGAACGTCCGGGAGAATATGTCCAGGTAGAAAATGTTTTAGCAAAGCGGTCGGCCGGCTGACCAGCTGGCTGAGTCCATAGCGTCGTTGATTTCTCACTGGCATGACGGATCGATCATCAGTTAAGCCACGCCACTGCCAGACCACACACGACGCACGGCTCGATGCGCGTTGAAAAGCGCCACTCATCGCCCCGGCGCGCAGAAATTCATCAGCCAGACCCCCGCAGACTAATGAATGAGAACTGTTCTCCTTAGGCTCATTTGCAATGCGACGAAATCAGCCTGCAGTCGATACGTTTGAACATGTGGTTCATCATTTATTATCACTAATACTGTTTATTACTCAGTGCCTTTAAGCTGCTTTTGTGCGAAATGAAAAGCATTTATCCTGTAAAGTATCGCAGTACAACAATTCCAAAAAGTTTACGTTGGCAATTTAACCTGGAGTAATTGTGCAAAACTTTACTAAATCACTAAACATACTAAAATTACAGGATATTATTAATTTATCAGATAACAATATTTATGTATAAATCCACAAATGCCGTTATTATTGTACGGTTTTTCTGCTTAAATGCAAACCATAGACGTCCTAATGCGCTTTACTTGTCAGCTGTTAGAACCATCCGTAGAAAACGATGTATAATATTGCACGGCATGTCGTAAAATAAGAAAAAAAAGTGAGAATAATATTATTTTTGCTCCATCTATATGCGAGACTATACAACCGGCAGCGAGGACATTTCTTCGTCCTAATGAGCATTATTTCTAGGAGGACTAATGCTTTGTGTAAGTCGCGTGTTTGTGGTGGTTGCTAGGCGGGCGTGCAACATGCAGATGGAGTTGTCGAACGACTGTTTGCCTGAGACCGAGTACCAGGGCGTGTTGGCGCATCCACACACCGCGGTGCTGGACAGCGGCGCCATCGGTCACACGACCCTTCTACCGTACACGTCCGACGTCACAAACAGCAGCGACTTTCTTCATCAGTCCGTCGGCGACTGGTGCCAGCTGCCGTACGCCTCGTGTCACGGTGCAGTCTGTGGGTCACCAGACCGGTCGCCAGCTATCAGCTGCGCGCGAGGTCGCTACGCTGCCGGTGGAGGTGCACACGCTGTGTGTGGTCCAGCACCGCCGCCGCCATTGTCATCAGCGTCAGCGTCGCCCGGCCCCGGTGCTGCGTCGAGCGATGCAGCCGTCGTTCAGACACCGACCATCAAGACTGGCGGTAGATACGCACGACAGAACTCACTCACGTCATCGTTTTCTAACCTCATCTAGAAACACTGACGTGTAGGCCTACGTCGTAATTAACCACGTGGCGAACGGGACACACAGCTCAGATAAACTCTTTTCTTTTACTGAACGGAGCATTTAGCGTTGTACGAAATTTGTACGCTTTTTTTACTGTAACCAGAATGTTATGGTTAGCGCCACAGAATCCATCAAAACACACCACTTTTTGGTCAAAAAATTCAAATTTTTTAGAAAGGAAAGGCGTACTGCCTCTTCTCCAGACCTCTCCTGAGCAGGGAGGGAACACTCTTCCAGCACCGCACCTTTATCAACGCCTCGATACACATAAAATTCTCAGCTCCAAGTTTTAATATTTATACGTTCACTGCATGTAGACGACGTTCTTCATTGGGAAGAGGCTGAAAGTGCAAGGACTAGAGACCGAGTGAAGAATATTCAGAAAAAACGGCCGAGAGAGAATGCACGAGGGATGCAAGCGGTGTGTGAATTTAACACCACAAGCCGTCTGTATGCGTTGCAGCGATCAGAGAACGACGTGCGTAAAAGACTGTGTTTAACAAATCATAAGCAGTGTTGAAACGTAACCAGAGTCCTGAATAATTCAATTCACTGTACTTAGTGACATGCTATTATCATCACAAGTCACCATAACAAACACAACTGCAGAACATTGCATTATACACTGTGTCTCAAAAAACGTCCCACTTTGTAACTGTCCATATCTTTGACAAATATTAATTGATTTTTAAAATTATTTCACTGGCACACTTTTTTGCAATAAAGCGATTATTAAATATTCCACCACACCATAACTGCGTCGCTGCACTACCTTGTGAAATATAAATGTAAGAAAAACTAACAATACTAGGCAACAGGCGTGTTGGAAGTTGAAAAACATTTGAGACAAAAATCGCGACGAATGATCTGTATTAGACCCGTTGTATTAGACCCGTCTTTGTGGATATCTGGCGTGTTTGTGATATACGAGGTGTTTGTTTGTGGCCTTCGTGGTTTAGTAAGACTACCAGTTCATCCACAGTGGTCACGTTCTCTTCAGTACGTGGATGCTTCAATCTGCCGCTCTCATGCCTTTGTTCGGCGCTTCCTGTTGTCCAAATCTTTTTCGTAACGTGTCCCTGTCCTTTCTTGTTTTAATTTATCTTCAGAAATTTTGCCAGTATTTTTTGCGAACTGCATTTTATGAACTCATAAAAGTTCTTAGTTGAAGCCTTGTTTCTATTGCTAAATGCACGTTACATTAACGGTGTATTGTCGCTGCATAAAAAAATATTTTTTACAATAATATTATTTGCTTTTGTTTAAAAACACCAAAAAATGTATCAGAAACTAAACATTATTAGCTATTAATATAAAAATTGTTGGGAAATTGTTTTTAGAAAATAATTTTTGCATATGTATTACTAGGATTTTCGACATTTTTGACAATTTAAGTTTCACATGGTAGTGTAGAGACGCAGTTAAG
>Ga0209454_1002250_pt1 | contig 12963 bp, 6 predicted proteins | sample WorMetHERISLAND1_2_FD_187400 | JGI IMG/M metagenome (GOLD analysis project Ga0209454, IMG submission 187400) | Marine gutless worms symbiont microbial communities from Max Planck institute for Marine Microbiology, Germany - Olavius geniculatus... | ecosystem: Host-associated > Annelida >...
CATCAAATGAAAAAAGCTTTAGACTATGTTAGTGATTACCAACTAAAGTCAGCTTGTAAGGACGCCATATGCATAGCCCCATCTAAGGTTACTCGGATGATTTTTGCTGTTTTAGAGGACTGATATCATCACATCGTCCTTACACACAATTGTAAACTGGTAAGTTTTTTACATACATAGCAGTAGTCATTGATCAGTATTTTCGCCGTCGATAGAGTGTTAGATTTGTGTACGTTTTGATTTATTTTGATTGATTGAGTTCGGTAGCTATGTGCTGGACGCTTGCAGGTGTCATGTAATCCCACCTACAGCGGAACTCACGAGGTCCTCGTCAAATACCTCAGAGATCGCTACAACGTCGAACTAACACTGGTCGGACGCTCCATCGACGAGTACAGAAAAGCCATCAAATCGAACACTAAAGTAAGACTGAACTATACGATAAACTACTATCGGACCAGCTTGAGTGCTCTGTCGAAATTCAGTGTTTTTTCTACAATTTACTAGCGGCTTACTGTGTTAAAACGACAAAATTTCTCGCTACGTTTCTGCGGATGCATTTTTTTGGTTAGCAGAGAGATTTTACGATTATCATTCTAGACTAAACTTTAGGCCTACGTTTTATCGATTATGATGTTTGTAACGCTATTGCCATCTGTCTCCAGATGTCTGTCTCTGATGTTTTGTATGGTTTTTGTGACGTGTCTGTAACGAAATTATATGTCTTCTCTATAAATATTATGCAATGTTAACTGTGTTAAGGTTTTGTACGGCGAGACACCATGCAATCCAAACATCACAATTCTTGACTTGGAAGAGTTCGGAAAGCTTGGGAAGAGTCTTCCCGGAGCAGTGACGATCGTGGACTCGACGTTTGGGACGCCGTACTTGCAGAAGCCGATCAAACACGGCGTCGACATCGTCGTACACAGCGCGTGAGTACATGGACTGATCGCATTCTCTTAAATCCTATGTATACGCGCATGCACGTTTGCGATCGGCAGCCGTCTTAACGTCATTTAGCTGCTTACCATCATATTCAACGAGACGCAAAATCGTCATCCGATCGCCATCCGACATCACCCTGACGAAACTGTACAAGTATTTTAACGTGGAGTCCAAAAAACTAAGTACCTTAAGAACGACTTAAAATAAGCATTCAGCTAAGCAGCTTAAACTATCACGCCAAACAAGACGCAGTACGAAATAACGGAGAAAGAAAGCCAGTTACATGTAGCTTGAGCTGTGAAGTAGGCCTAATTGTAGCTTACATTTGCAGTCGATTATTGCTTGTGTTGCATGTACAGAACGAAATATATTGGAGGCCACACAGACGTGTGTGCCGGTGTTGCGACGGCTAGCACCTTGGAACAGTGGGAACAGTTGGCGCTGACCAAGAGAGCATTTGGAGGCATCCTGGTCGGTTATGTAGGCTATACACTGTAATACTGACAAACAGTGTGACTTATAAAGTGCGCCAAGTTTTTATGATGTCGTCGCCAACAACATAATGGCCCTGCAGTTTTCAAAATACCTTAGACGGCACACTAGATCAATAACAAAGTGATCATTAAAGATCTCACAACGACTCAAACTTTTCGCTACACTGTCTTAGCATACTCGTATAGTACTAAATGTTTATACTATATAAACGCACTAAAATATTAGAATACTACGATAGAATATTTCTATTAAAACTGAAGAATAGTCAGCGAACAGAAAACGAATGAATTGATAAACTACACCGCGTTTCAAAAAAATTGGGGCCACTATTATTTTTTAAATAACTCCGTGAAACATTGCCCGATTTTTATAATTTTTGGCAGGCAGCATCGCAAAGATACTTGACAAAATGGTTATAGTTTAGCTCACCTCACTTTAATACTGTCGCTACACTACCTTGAACAATGCAGAAGTCGTAGTTAGGCCGTTTACAACAATGAATTCGAACTGGGTAGCGCATACGTCGGCTCAGAAATGATTAACTGAATAGCGACAAACGCCAGTAAGGCTGCGTTCACACAGACACGAGTACGAGTACGAGTACGAGTCCGGGTTTCCATTTATGGCCCGTAGAAACTTCACTCGTACGAGTGGAGCGTTCACGGTCACTTGTACAAGCACACAACTAAACGCGTGTCGGCCATATTGAATTAAATCGAATCGAGGAAATGCTTCGCGAATAAAGAACAAAAATCTACTACAAAGTTACTATTTTTACAAAACCGCACATTTCTAACGACAAACAATTTTACGATAACGTCAGTCGTGACGTCAAATATGCGCCATGGTTTTTTTTATAAATTTTATTAATGCTTTTTACGAGTAGTTTACTTTCTACGAGCTGGATAAAAACACGACCTGCACAGAAACTACTCGTACGAGTGAAATTTACAGGTAACCCGTACTCGTGTTTATGTGAACGCAGCCTAACAGTCATTATTTCTCAAAAAGTCATACGTGTTACATCGCATCATTTTTATTACAGCATGTGCTCAAAATGTCCTCTTCCAACGCGAACGCAAGGGGTGGACTTTGACGTCACTCGTTAACAGCACGTTCAATAGCGCGCAACCCAGAGCAGCTCACTCACTGTTGAGGCATTATTTCAGTTCGTTGACACACAGTATTAAAACGAATAACATTAGTGTTAAAGACGTAAGAGATGTTTAATGATTTTCTCGTCTCAGTGATTTTCGGAGCCAATGCATGCGTTACACAGTATGAACAGAACTCATTGTTGTAAACGGTCAAACTACGACTTTTGCATTTCACAAGGTAGTGTAGCGACAGTATTAACGTGAGATGGGCTAAACTACAATCATTTACGTTGAGTTTTTGCTTGATGTTGCATGCCAAAAATTATCAAAATCGGACAATGTTTTTCGGAGTTATGAAAAAATAATAGTGGTCCCAATTTTTTGAGACACAGTGTAGAAAGAAAGCCGATAAACATAGACAATCCGACAAACTGTCCAGTAAACCGTGAAAACGTATAGTCTAACACACTACATTTGTATTTTTCTTAAAGCTGCGCTCACATACAGAGTTACAGACTATGACTAAATTTCGAACGTTTACGTCGTTTGTGTGTTCAGTCGCCATTCGACGCGTCACTGTTACTACGCGGCCTCAAGACTTTGCACTTACGCGTCGAGCGTCAGTCCAACACAGCCCATCGTCTTGCCGAGTACCTCGAAGCACATCCAAAGATTCTGCGTGTCCACTACCCGGGACTGCCGTCGAACGCCGGTCACCAGGTCGCTAAGCGACAGATGAAGATGTTCGGAGGAATGATCAGCTTTGAGATGAAAGGCGGACTGCAGGCCGCCATAACGTGCGTAGAGGTAATGATCGACGTATATAACGTAAATAAATTACAATAGTCAATGCATTCGTGGGATTTCGTGCCAGCAGTATGAACGTTTTATACATAATGAGCGCCGTTAGAAAACTTGCTGAGAGGAAAGAATTTTCACGTTACTTTCACATTTTCGCTGACCCAATATTACCTATCATTTTCCACTTTCAAACATACTTCTGCTTGCGGTGATGTAGTATTTCTACTGTACTGGGAAGAAAAAAAATCGTCGATGGAATTAGGAACCATGGCTATGTCTTCTGGCTTAACCATTGTTATTTTGCTGTGGCTTTGTATTTGTACTGCTTGCTGGGACAAAGCATAATATGCTTAACAATTTTGCATTTTTAGGAAGAGGCACTTGTTTTCTTTCCCATGCCTTGAGCGCTGATACCCAGCAGGAGACAGTGAAAACAAGCCGGTTAGGCTTCGCCAAGAGCCGAGGTCACGGTGCCGTGGTCTGGTCTGGTAGTGCTGAATTGCGTTGCTGCGTGCGTGTGTCCGTGCAGTGATGTTCAGTGTAGCCGAGTCCTCTTAGTTCAAGTCCGAGTTCAACTCAAGAAAAATAAGGACTCAAGTACGACTAGAGTCCAATGCCGGAGTCGAGTATTACGCCACCTTATATGCAGCAAACACAGTTACACAAAGCATTATAAAATATGTAGGAAATTTCCCGAATGAATGAAAAATGACCGATTTTTTTACTTCGATCTAAGTTATTATAAGTGCGAATTCAGTGGGTTCGAATCCGAGTCCAAGTCAAGAAAATAAGGACTCGAGATCTACATCACTATATCTGTGTCTGTGTGTTAGAGTGTGAAGATCATCTGGTTGGCGGTGTCGCTGGGAGGTCCTGAGTCGCTGGTGGAACACCCTGCCTCGATGAGTCACGGACCGTGGATTATGAACGCGCAAGAACGCACTGAAGCAAGCGTCGCCGACGGGCTCATCAGAATGAGGCATGCCATCGTTTTTATAGGCTTTTTGTAGTCCATAGTCATTACTGAAGTTTTTACGTGGTTAAAGTATCGCTGATTACATCACAGCGAGCAGCATTGTCATCTACTGCTTTAAGGTGTTAACAATTATTATTAGGCCTATTATTTATAATTATTATTTATAATCATTTTCCACCATGTCCATGCCTATCGTGTCCAATTCTACAGTTTTTTTTACGCGTAACGCCGATGCAGACTGTGAACAGTTAATAATTCGAAGTGCTTTGTTTTTATGCAGCGTTGGGCTCGAGGATGCGGAGGACCTCATCAAAGACCTGGAACAAGCTCTCGACAAAGTCGTTTGATGTCGCATACGGACGCCCGCAGAAAAATTGTCGGGGCAAATCGAAACTGCATCGTTTTTCTTCATATTTCGCTGATTTTTTCCACTGCGCCTGTTTATCAGATTCATTTTTTTTACTGCCGCCGCAATGTAGCTTGTTCGGATAAATGATACTTATTTAGGCCTACTTACTCATTTTGCCTTTTCCACGAGCATTTCACTCTATAAGCTATACTGTCTAACCATTTTGCCGTATAACGCACGTAGTGCAAACTGCAAAGTGCAGCATTGCCACCGTAAGTAATCTGTTCATTTGTTCGTCCGCTTTAAAATGTTTAAGAGTTCGCTAAACATTACACCTACGTATAAAGCCTCATCAGTATTGATAATATATGACGACAAATAAAATTTAATAGAGAGCTAGAAAATTGTAACAACTGTTGAGGATCTCATAGCTTTGTTGACATTTTACTGACTTGGCTTGCTGGAAACAAGGGCCTACGTAGTCGATCTAGGTCAGTATAGTTGGTGTCGTACTACAGAAGTTGGAGCTTCGTTTTGCATAGTAGTTTCACGTTACATGACAATCTCATTATCACACAGACGATAGCACGAACAGAGGGAGAGAGAGAGACAAAAAGACGGGCGGACAGATACAGACAACCACGCAGGCGCTGTAGCAGAGGCCGATCAACACAGAGCAGAAAAATCAAAATTGCGAGACATTCATGGCATTTTTATGCGGCAAGTCACATCTCTTTACCAACAGCTGCTAACTTCTTCTGCTTTATTAATTTGGAACAAATAAAAGTTTAGCTAAAGTCACCACTAAAAAGCGGAAGTGCTATAAAAACGTATTTTATCTCGCTGCACTATATACATATGCATACCTTTCCCATTGCGAGTGATATGAACTGGTAGTCGTGCTATTTTCACTGATTCCGACAAAGTCAACGTGACAGCACATCACACTTTATCTCTCTTCATACAGACTGTGCTACTGCAACGTCGAGTCGACGACTGCAATATTTAGTGACGTGTCGTCCTTCGTCAGCGTCGCCCAGGTTAACAACATAACTTGAATGGATAGACCACACGCGGTGACGCGGTGGTAAATTCATTGACCCACATGTACTGCAGACTGACAGTGTAATTGCACGGCCGGGTGACGTGGTCTATCGTTAACCTCGTCCCAGCCGCGCGTGTTAAAACGCATTCGTGGATGTCGGCAGACATTCGTTCGTCGCTGTCGATCTGTAGTCGCCTCCAGTGGTGCTGCATCATGCTCACTGCCCAGTGCGGTCAGTGAGTGTTGGTGCGTGTCAGCGGTCCCGGCGGACATACAGTACATCGTCGCTGCATCACAGCTAGTGGTACTGCTGCTGAGGCTGCACGCCGACCGTCATACGCGTCACGTGGACAGCGCGCATCAGCATCAGTTAGCGACGATAGACTAGCTTCTGTAGCAGCAACACTGCAGTAGTAGCGGCGTCGATGACATGACCGAAGGTAAATTCATTCGCTGTTCAAGACAACGACCAGTTATATCTGTATAACAGTGCGATATTTCTTACGGGATTTGCGCTATACGTATTTGGAAAATAAAGATGAAGATAATGTGACCGCGCTAGCCTGTCTAAGCGAGTACTTGATGCGCTCATTTCGTCACTTTTCGAGTGTCTTTTGGGCACATTTTTAGTTTTTATCGTTTTTTTTTACTTGCTGTTTCATTGCAAACTGAGTGAAAGATTTTGTTTAAGCAAATACTTTCCCATATACGCTAAAAAACGGTACAATATGCGCGTGGCGCTGTTTGCGATTACATTTCAAAGCAACAAGTCACATAATATTATGGCGATCATTGCAAATTAATGACAATTCGCTTGTCAATACTGTTTTATCTTCGGACTTGTTTTTTAAATCTCCAGTTTTTAAATGTTGGCGAAGTAGTTTGTTTTAGTCTTTGTGTTTGTGTGTGTTTTGTGTGTTTATGGGCCTCGAGCCTGCCATTGAAGACAAATAAATAAATAAATTAAAATCACGAGGTCAGCTTATTGCTGATTTCAGACTTGGTGTATTACATTTTGGGGAACAATGCTCACAAACTGAACGGCAGTTTAAGTCATGTTACATAAGGATACCTCGTTCCTAGACAGTAATGGCCAAAATATCTAAACAGATGAACTACCGTTGCAGCGACGGTCGCATATCGTGTCTGTCAACGGACTGATCGGAATCGAAAGCTTTAGTTGTAGTAGTCCCATACATTTTCCTGTTTCTTTGCTGTTTTGCTGTTTTTAGTTTTTTACATTTTAATTGCTTTGTTCGTGCGGTGGATTAAAGTACTTACTTGCTTTATATCTGTTAAACGCAAAAAGCCGTGCAGGTATTAGGCTACAGAAGTGAGATTAAAACTTGACGTTGCTATTATCCACAGCACTACCGATGCAAAATTTAAGTCATATTATTACCACAACTCCGATGTGCCACTATGAACACCGCGTTCATTCAAGTGTTCGACATCACCATCCTTCGCTGCAATTGTCGAGTGTTGTCGTTTCCGAAACTGTCCTCCGATTGCCCGATCTACGCAAAGCACGTGTGTTTCACTTTTTATGCTCCACTCTGTATATCGCAGCGATGCACTACGTGTTGCAGTCTATCTATCTGTGCAGCGAATGTAGTTGCTAACGCTGTTGATGCATTTTCATCACTTATATGGTGTTTACACAATCCAGTAAACGTCCAGCAAACTTCCAGCAAGCGTCCAGCATTAGCACGTGTATTTTAAATACATTTGCTGGACGTTTGCTGGATCGTGTAAACACCCCATTAGGAACCGACTTGATTTGAACTTCATTATCTGAAGCGTCGTGCTGTTTGCAGCAACTGCAGACTGCTGAGTATCAGATATGTTTCTCGAGCAAGCGAAGAAATGTGCGTATTGTCGTATAAATTCTGGGCAAAGTGGATGTTTTTGTGGATAATTGAATTTAATTCACGAGAGTGTATTGCCTGCGTTAATCGACGTGAATCGACTTCGCCATTATTGCTCTCTGTCGTGCTTCGTTTGATTCTAAGCAGTCAGTGTCCGAACCCACTGCAAATTGCCACTGCATTAGTGCGATGCGACAAGGATAGTCGCTCTGCGTTCTCCTTAGTGCCGTCTGTCAGACGTCGCGGCAAAGTGCGTTGCTTTGTCGCCGTTGCTGGCGACTTTGGGTTCGAGTGTTAGCTGAACAAAATAGGAAAGTAACATAACTTATTGCATATAAGTTCAGTATCATTTTCGTAGCAGGTTTCTGCAGATCACTCCCGAGAATCTAATCGAATGATTTGTGTTGCGGATTGTGTCGCAAAGTCGGCGTAATGGAATTTGGGCTTTAGTCTGCTTGCTGCATGACGTCAATGTCACAATAGTGTTTCAGCTGCCGCTACTCAGATCTTCACATGAGAAAGAAATGCTTCAGACGAAAAAAAATTTGCCGGATTTTCTTTAACCCGCGAGTTATTTTGACTATAAAATTATTTATCACTTAATGAAAATTGTGTGTTTTTAACGCCGATATTGATACTCCGAGTCTCCGATGTCGGCCAGTGTTAAAAACGGCCAACTTTGAACCTTGCACCGCCCTACCCGGAGCGTTGAATATTGATAGCTGTATAACGTTTTGAGTGATGTCTGGGTTCAATGGTTGGTTTTAATGTATGGCATAAGAATTATTGCCGAGTCTTTAAAATAAACTACACTTAATTTAGTAGAGCTTTTATAAGATTTGTCAATCGCCAAAAGGATTAAAACGCCGTGTACATTAGCCTATCAGCATTTTGAAATACAAACGTTTAATGTCTTTTCAACTCTTTTCCTTTCGAAGAAAGTGCGCACAGTTAGATTTGCAAAAGAATAGTTTGCTCAATTTTCTTCAAACGGAGAATTTGTGAGAAAATCCGGCAGGAACCGTGTTATCGCCGTGAATTAATATTCTCTGATATGCGAGTACTGGGATTAATAATATTTTCCGGTCGTGAATCGAGTTACTTCTGTGGCCGGCGATGCTGGATAAGCGCACCTGTTTTAATTAGCTGCAGCAGCTGATCATAGAACGCAGGTAGTTATTGGAAAATATATTAGACGTTGTAGCCGACGGGCTTCCGTGCAAGACTCCTGCTGCATTCGTGCAGCTGACTCCTGCATTGTGAAATGCTTCTGCCTGATCTATACATGTTATATTGTTGGTGTCATACAATGTGTTCGTTTCCCCATCAGCAAAATATAAAAACTACTGTATAGGTATCGGCAGAGAGTCAAACAAGATGACACGAGGACTACGAAAAAAATTAACCAGATCTGCGACATAGGCCTAATAAGAATAATTATTTACTATGAAAAGTCAATAAGCGTGCGTCGTCGTGTCAGTCGCAAAGTTATTGATCAATGACTGTTGGACTTTTTCTGCTTAGTGTGCCTGAGAATAAAAATTAAAATGGGTCAATATTGAAACTGCCGCGTATATATTAGTATTTGCAAGCTGGCATTAATATTTACAAGTTAGTCTAGCGATACGTTTGAGGTTTAACTCGAGTTGCTTTATAAGAGCTTTTGTGCTGAGGTCAGAAAAAAATCGGTCGACATCAGAATTTTGCTGCTTATTTTGTATCAACGATACAGTGTAAAGAGAATTTTTGTGTGGGCAGAAAAATCAATTAAACCTAAGTTTATTCATTTTACGATTTTTTTCTAGCTTACAGAAAACTCAAAGCCGTGTAAAATACAGTTTTATTTATCTGTGTATACGCGCCATGTGGTTTAGTTTGGTTTTCTTTCCAGTTTGTTGATGACATGTCGATGTGTTACTTTGCTGCAGAGTCGATTCCAGCGAACGTTTGCTCCATCAGAAGAAAATCGGGTACGCAAGCTTTATCGACAGTGATTATTGATTTTTTTCCTTATGTGGCGTCCGTCTGTGCATTGGCACATTGGGGGCGTTGATGTGCTAGAGAAATTGACGTTTTATTAACTCGCTTATAGCTGATGACTGTCTTCTTAAGCGGAGTTTTCATTTAAAGCAACGCACGCAACGTACGCAACGCAACGAACCCAGCTGACGCAACGACAGCAAGGCCCAAAACGCAAGGATTGAAATTTTGTTCTTGAGTTTTGGACCTTTTGGCCGTTGTCAGCTACGTCAGCTGCGTCTGTTGCGTACTTTTCTGTCTTGCGTTCGCAGCCTTCATTGCGTTTGTTACTTACTTTCTTGCGAGCGATTGCATGCATTATGTTAGATGGAAACCCGCCTTACCGCGAACTGACTGCGATGTACAGCTCTTAGTCGATGTAATGATTGTGCTGCTGCTGATGATGATGCGGCGGATGTGTTACTGCAGTGGCTGCGGAGAAATATGATCCCGAAGTCGACGACGAAGAAGACACCGCGGACCAGGTAACTTGCGTCACGTATCCTAGCAACGTGCTGCAACATTATGTTTGCCTATTTAACTGTCTATAGCTAGCAGATGGATGAATCGGGCGCCGACATCAGATGACACGTTTCATGCTCCGCGGATGCAGACGCAGCTAATAACTCTAATGCGCAGCACACTGCACGCATAAGCACGTCCTGAGATTCGACAATTAGTCAATACAATGTATGCGACACACATCGTCACGCGGCTAAAACTGTCCGCGGTATGCTGTGGTCGTTCCTATAGTCATTAAACCCAAAAGTATGCACGTAACATGCCACGGTGTTACATTGGAGGATTAAAATTTTTTAAAGTGTTAAGTGCGTGTAGCGCTAGCCTTTATTATGGGATTTCAGAGATACGAACTGTACGGAGCATTACCTGCCATATGGAACCACAATTACCACCCAACGCACGTACGTGATTAACGCGCTCTGCCTTAACGGCTTACCCCAGCCAAGCAAGCCGGTACTTCATTGACCTACCCCGGACGGATGGAAGGCTGAGTTGGCTTGGGCGGTTGATTATATGCCTAAGTGGCTTACATGTCTGCAGACAGTCACCAATCCAAGTAGCCTAGTAACCGCTTGATAGCAACCCAACTCCGGGTACAAATTACGACTACAGTCGCCTTTGGTCGTGAAACCGAAGTCCTATCAAGCCGGCACACTGAGCACACTGTTTTTTGTCGATTGTTCTGATAGTAGGGTTACTGTTTGCAGGCCTTGTGGCATTCCTGCCACCAAAGCAAAAATAGCGAACGAGAAGTACACAGCATCACAAGAAAAAAATCTTTTTGCTGAAATTTGTCAAAGTGTCAAGGAAACTGTTATGTCGACCATATTACTCTGACGTTTTTACATTAGAACCGTATTTCAACAATCTTAGTGCAATTTGCCAGTGGCCTTATTCGCTGCGTGTGTAGAGCGATACATGTAGTGTTAATTGATTGAGTGGGAGATAGGCACACATATTTGTTATCCTTCTTGCTTAAATGATCGATCGGCTCTTTAGCCAATTTATCACTTTATAAAAAGTTTCGGCACTACTACAAATTTTGGCTGATGCGATGAGAACATTATTTTAACGTGTTCGCGAGTATCATCTCTTTCGGCGACGTTATATCGACTTTTTGCTGTCATCGGTGATTAGTTTTTTTGGGGAAAGGCATTATGCACTGTAGACATTACAATCACGGCAAAGCTGATCATAGAAGCGTTCTGGATAATGGGGTTAGCAGTTTTGCACGTGTGCAAGAACTACAATAAAGTTGCAATTTGTTTTGTGAAGGAGTGTCACCTGACTCCGCTTTTTAGAAAATTTGCCCCTTAAAGTTAACGCAATTTTTTGACATTTTTGGTCAATTATTGAAAAAAAAAATTTTCTCCAAAAAATCTGCAAGCGGACCAATTTTTTTCGTGCAGCACATTGTAGACTAGGTATCTCTAAACGCAACGCGGGTCTTCATTAAGCCGGGGGGCGCGCTGGGGGTTCGAAGTTGCCGGTCCCTATAATGTGGCCTAAAAATCGCCCATTTTTCGCGCAATGTTCACCGCTGTATAATCTCGCTTACTTTACGACGAATCGGCGCGATTTTCGGACTTTGTCACTCTGTGGTAGGCCTCACTCAGCTTTGTACGACGCCTCATCGCAATTCGACTTCGCGCTTACGGTTTTTGGCTCAATGTTGATATCGTTATTTTCACGTGGTAATGCGCGGTTTGTTTACCACCTAGTCGGCCTAGCCAAAGGCCACGCGACTCCCCATCGCGATCCCGATTTTCGCTTTCGATTTTCTTTAGCTACAGACCCCCAAGATTTTTGGGGATTGGCGTTAAAGCCTTCCTTTTCGACTCCGAACACGCTGGGTGTTGTATTGCGTTTGTATTGCAATAATATGCAAAACCATGCAGTATACAATACCGGTTTCCTGCAATCTTCCAGCGCTACGTTCTGCTCTGTGATACGTTAAGTTAGTGGGTTCAACTTGGAGTCGACGGTCACGACCGCTTCCAGCCTTTTTATTGCAGTTTTATTGTAGTTTTATAACAGTGCACGTGCGATATGCCGTAACGGCGTTCGCTAATTCGGCTCGCTCGATATCTGCCAGCACTCGACATTATTAACTTCTCGTTGTCGTTATCTTGTTTGCATGCCACACGCATGCACATTTGGGCCGTTGTTTATCTGGTTGTCTGGTAGATCGTTCATCCGAAAACCGACGAGCAAAGAACACGGCTCAAGGAGTCCGTGCGAAACATCTTCCTATTTCGTTCGCTCGATGATGTAAGTTCTAGGATCGTTTATCATCAAAACTTACCAAGCGTCGGATGGCGTACACACACGTACATTTCTAGTCCTGCTTTTTTCTGGCGTTTGTTCTTTTTCAGAGCTGCAGAGCTTGACGATTAATTACACGATTCATTGAAAAAAAATTCACGATTAATAAAAATGTAATCGTTAATTTTTTAGTATTGCAGTATGGTAGCAGCTGCGTTAAAAACTTTATTTTAACATAATTTAATTTATTATAATGGATGACTCTCAACAGTGTAATGAGTAAAAACATTGGGGACAGAAAGTACAGAGTGGGCCATAAAAACTGTCCCCTATTATTCTGCTTAAAATGCTACTGCATTTGTTCATATGGACAAAATGACACACCATATAAATTGCTAGCTTTCTCTGCACATTTTGATATCAAAACCTAATGTGTATTTTAAAACGTTATTAACAAATAATACGATAGAATCAAAGCACCCCAACTGTATTATATGACAATGGTGAAACACAAATGGAAATACGTGCTTGCGTGTATGTCTAAGTAAAACAGCGAAAACTTCATACAACAACAAGAC
>Ga0209454_1002251_pt1 | contig 12959 bp, 11 predicted proteins | sample WorMetHERISLAND1_2_FD_187400 | JGI IMG/M metagenome (GOLD analysis project Ga0209454, IMG submission 187400) | Marine gutless worms symbiont microbial communities from Max Planck institute for Marine Microbiology, Germany - Olavius geniculatus... | ecosystem: Host-associated > Annelida >...
GCGTATTATTAATTGGCATTACATTTTACACATATTTAGCCGATATCGTTTTCTCATTTGACTTGGCCTTTAAGGCTTTATGAGATAGTTACTTTACGGTAAGTTTTTCACACAATGTGGGATTGTGGCCAGCAGTTTTTATGGGTTGAAAAAGTTCGTGATTCGAGAAGTTACAATTTTCTGACAGACAGATGCAAATTTTCGATGGAGAAGATCATGTGTATTCAGATTTTTAATTTCACCCTACATTCTCCCTAAATGGGCTCTTGTTTATGAAATTTTGGTTGTTTCATAATTTTTTAGTAGGGCTGCAGAAATTAGTCAATAATTAATTGATTAATCATTAAAAATCAGTTAAAATCTGATTAAAATATTGTGTGAGCTAATCACATGCATATTCAGTGTGTGATTAGCATATTGATGCATATGCATGTGTTGCAGGATGGCGCCAGAAGTTATTGCTTGTGATGAGAATCTGGGTGCTACTTATGACAACCGAGTATGTAAAATTTGCTTTAACCTACAGATTTTATGCCCAAGTTTTCTGCATATTTATCTAAACTATACAACAACAACTACTACTGTAACTTTTGCAATGGCTACTACTACAACCACTACAACTATAAATGCTATAACTGTCGCAGTGTCAACTACAACTGTTACTACTACTGCTGTTACAACAAGAATGACGACAGCAGTTATTATTACAAGAACTAAAACTGCTGGTATTATTTTTGCAATAATTTAATACGACAGCTGAAACACTTGCTCATGGCTAAGTGCTGTCTGCAGACTTCGGTTGGTTGCTACGATATGGCTAGAAATGAACTGTTTATCCAGCTAATTTACCTACATTTCAAGCCGTTAATGGCTATGACAACAAACGCCAAAATTGACGTTTTAAGATAATATATTGTAATAAACACACAATAATACGCAGTATCAGTTAGTCCATACAATTAGCTTCATATTTATACGTAAAATAGCTGGCTATCTGTACATTTAATCATTCCTTATTACAGCAAAGCAAGTAGCTTAGCAAGCCAGCATATGCATACGCCTGATGATGGCTGCCATCAATTCAAATTCTCCCAGCTTTTGCCGCTGTCATTCGATGTCCAAAGTATCTGCTGATGATGTCTGTTGTTGGCTGAAAAAGATCTTGACGTCGGGTCATGTGGTTCACTTCACGTTGTTCCGGAATTACCCAGAAATTCTCAGTTGCCGACAACACCTTCTTGCAAAGTCAATGAAGGTTCCGTTTCCAGGCTCGAATTGTCAGATTCGATTCAATCAGCTCTTTCAACATTCCACGTAGCCTCTCTGTTGGACTACGACCACCTTCGTGGTTTTCAGTATCTCCATAGTAATTCTCACGTGAGAAATATATCGTTTCTCATGCAAAATCAACGTTTTGAGCCTTCAACATTTTGAGCCTGTTCTTGGCTTATCACATCTCATCACTTGAAATCAAAACATGTAACTCTCCATCTTGTTTACAACCGACCGTTACTGTTAGTGATGCACGGATTTTGCAGTTCTGTAAACATTCAATTCTGGCAATGTTCCAGCATTGTAGTTTGCCCAAGAAGCAAGCAAGCATTATAGGTGCATAATATATTCTACTATCCTATGCCGGCCATGCTGTAAAATATTGGTGTGCACATTTCACAATCTTACACTGTCGACGGGTATCATGCAGACAAAAGTGCCCAAAAGCTATGTGACCTTGATCTTTGACCTTGATATTTGATTAGTATGGTTCTATAGATTGAAAAGATGTTCGGGCAGAATTTCACAGCGGTTGATGAGTCTTGCACAGCGGTTGATGAGTTATCGTGTTGAGAGAGAAAAAAACACAGTATTATGTGACCTTGGCCTGTTGTTATGAAATACTGAAATGTGTATGTGTATTAAATCTGTTGTTTGTGTTTGTGATGTTTGTTGAGTAAAACATATCATTAGGATAACGTGCCAACAATTGTAAAAATATGTTTTGGTTTGTAACATTATTCAGAGATAACTGTGTCCACTTTTTTGGCCATGGTATATATGTCTATTAAATGAAGCATTTGCTGTGTGCATTTAGAGTGATTTGTGGTCATTGGGAATCACAGCAATTGAGATGGCCGATGGCAAACCACGTCAGTATCATACTGTTGTATTCTTAGCATTTGTTGTACATTATGTTAATTTATGCATATAACAGGCTTACAGCTGGATTTTATGATCACATCTGTTTTTTATGTTTTTGGTTATTTTTTCTAACTTTTCAGTTGGAGTTGGATGTTAAATGGACGTTGTTTTTATCTACATTGTGATGTTTGTTTACCTGTCTGTCTGTCTGTTTGTCTGTCTGTCTACATCGTGTTCCAAAAAAACAAAGCCTAGCATTATTTATCATATTTTTGCTAATATGTGACCGTTTATCAAGGTTCTTTCACTGATAGACTCTGGAGAAAATTTGCTGCAAAACTGCGATTGGATTACTTCCTGCCAAACCCAAAAAGTGTCACTAGGTACCTGTAGTGAACTTGTAAAATATTATTTTTGAAAAATTGTTTGTGTATCAATATGTCTGCCTCTGTCTTTGTCTGTAGCTCTGTGTGACATGCATCCAATGAGAGCTCTGTTTTTGATCCCAAGAAATCCTCCACCGAAACTGAAGACCAGGAAATGGTGAGTACCAGTCCTGGCGTGCTTATTTTTTGTCTTTATTTAGTATAGGAATAATATCAAATAAGAATAACATGAGATAAGATGTGATATAGCCTATGCATTTGTAAATAAAATACAAAACATTTCAATTTTTAAGTTTGGAGAACTAACAGAACGATGCTGTTTTGTAACTTATTTATCGAACAACCTCGTAATTATGTATTTGTTGCGTATACACCGTGTTCCATAAAAAACACCACTGTTTTACCCACATGATGCATAGCATTGGTGGCTGATGCCATTGTATGATATATGTCTGGCTGTCAGTCTGGTGTGATGCTGATCATGTAGGTTTGGCTTACTGGAATTTTACAACACAGTTAGTTAGCCCAATGTCACAGCTCTTCACATGCATAGCTTCAGTGATCTGGTCAAGGGCAACTCTTAGATAGACTCTAGAATTTAAGGGTGATCAGAGTTATGTTAGTGAAAGTTTGTGCATCTTTCAACTAATGAGTCACCATATCTCAGAAACGGGGGGATAGTGCCACGGTTACTATTGATCACTAATAGGAAGTCGTACATGCACTGTCTTTTTGTCTCTCTGTCTGTCCATCTATGACTGAATGACTGAATGTCTTATGTCTGTGTGCTCAGGTCCAAGAAGTTTGTAGACTTTATCAGTGTTTGTCTAATCAAAGATTACACCCAGCGACCCAACACGGACCAACTGTTGAAGCATGCATTTTTTCGTGATCAGCCGTCGGACAGACAGATTCGCATCCAACTCAAAGACCATCTCGACAGGCATCGGCGCACCAGACGACGTCAGTAGTAGTAATAGTCATAGTAGTATTTCATACTAGTGTTCATAGTAGTACTAGTAGATAGATTCACATCCAACTCAAAGACTACATTGCAATGGACATCAGTGCAGCAGATGAACTTAGTTTATTACTAAGTTAATGTGTATTTCTATGAATTTGGGATATTTTAAGAGTCTCCCCATGTTTTCTGTGGATCATGAAATAAATTCTTTGAATTTGGGATATGCCGAGAATCTTCCCAGGTTTTTCCTGGAACTTGAAACAGCATGTCTTTCAGTAGACTCATAGGTCAATACTGTAACTAAGAAGTTATACACCGTGTCTTAATAAAAAACGGGATCACTGCCACTGCGAGAGTTCACCCATTTCATCTGATGAATGTAGCACAAGCGCTGTGTGGCTGTGGACCTTTGTATTAGGCCAATCAGCTTGAGCCACAGATCTAACTAAACTGGCAGCTGCAGTGACTTCATTTGCCATCTACACTTATTACTATTACTCAGCTTAACAGCTGATACTTACTTTACTGACCCACAAAGTGTAGAAGGCTGAGTCCTCCATAAACTTCATAAGCATTGTCATCCACTATTACTGTTACTGCTGATAATGTGGTGGTAAGGCTATGTTGTATGTATGAACAGCGGAAGATACAGAGGTAGATTATGACGTCGGAGGCAGCGACAATGAAGATGACAAGGAAGATGCTGACTCAAGGTTATTGTAAACTTTGATATGTTGCAAAGAAATCATTCTACTACTACTAATACTATTACTGTTTTACTAATACTACTGCTGTGCATCATTTTGCTGCTAGATATCACCTGATATTCTCAGTTCATATATGTCAGCCATTGACTTATCAGAGCTAGAGACCAGTTTTCTATATGCCTTGTACTTTTGAGCCGAATCACGGAATTTGCTAGTTTCCACAGAATTTGCGAGTCATTGTGATAATTGTGGTAGGCATTGAGTAGATTTTTGAGTAAATATTTGGTTAGTACCTGGTTTGGTGAGTGTGCATGGCAGTTATTGAATATTCACTTGAGTGGCCAGCTATTCAAGAGTCGAGCCTGTGTAAGTTTTTTTGCCAGTTACAGTAGTGCAAGAAATGCTAAACACCCAACCCACTGTATCATGCTGCTTAGCTGACATTTTTTCCACTGAGTATTTAACACGTTGAATATTTAGCACATTGCACATTTAATGTGTTAGCCCAGTGACAGAGATGCTGGGAGTGTGCTGATCCGCCAGCGTTTTTTACGGCAGATATTTAACACATTGAGTATTTAATGTAGTAGTGCGGTGACGGAGATGCCGGGTGAGTCAACTCTGCGTAAGAACTTCCAGCAGCTGCAGGAAGGAGAGGGTCGTCGGACACCAAACCCACTATATCACGCCCAGCCGGCGTTCTTTCCTGCTGACAAGCCAGTGCCTGCAAGGCCACGGGGTCAGCAGCTGCAGCCACCGTTGCAAGTTTCACGTAATGGTCACAATAAGCAACAACAACAACAACACAGGCCGGGCCACCAGGAGGTATGTGCGTCGTGGCAGATCTGGAAATTTTTGGCAGGGGAGTGGCAAGCAGTTCTGAAGGGACAAAAATCAAGACTCGAAGCGCCAAAATGAGGATGGTTTCTTGGAGAGAGTTGGCAAGCTTTTCCCTACCAGCTATGGGATATGTGGGGGTGTTGTAAGCCATTGCAGTGGAGTTCGGGATGAAACCCTAACACAAATGCATTCTGGGTGCAGAAAAGCCTGGAAGATGGCTAAAACTTTGAGGGGATGAAAGGATAATCTCAGCGCGAACTTACTCTGATTAAGTCGGTATTATTTACAGTTGACAAGAACCCAGCAGTGGGGTGGGGGCAGCAGGTGCATTTGTGAGGTTACAGGGTTGATATCTGCAACCAATCTTTAACACAGTGGTAAACATCAGCCCAGGCTGGGCCATCATCATCAAGCCGTTGCTTGATAATCCACATATAGTTCAATTAACTGACTGAATTTCACCTGTGCATTGGAAGGCTTGCCGACTGACTTTTCAAAATCCCAAATGAACTACATTTGGCATTTCAAAGAAATGTGGCTATAAAAATTTAATTATCCATCAATATGAGTTGGCAACCCAATGCATCGGTCGAATTCACTAGTGAACTAAACAATGCAAGGAATCCAAAGGTTTGATAGTCCAAAAGCTTTAAGGTTTGTGTGCACTCTTACACTCAAGTCTCCACATTTCCTAGGGGTGAGGCTAGAGGTAGCATTGGGCATTTGGGTTAGGGTTAGGATTAGTGAAAATTTATAATGCAGTCAACATTTTTGGATTGTTTCTGTGGCTCATTGGCTTTGTGGTTAGGAATAGGGTTAAGGTTAATGATAGAAATAAAATGGATCTTTGGCTACGGCGGACCCAAAACATTACATTATTCCCACAATTGCTAATATTTGTCAGAGTACTGTTGGAATAGGAAGCTGTACTCATTAACTGTTTGTGCTGGTGTTGTTAGGCTTCAGTGGGAGTAGCTGTGTTGAGACCCTCTGCAGTGGCAGATCCAGCGAGGAACCAGCTGCAGCCAGGACCACATCACAATGGCCGGAGACCAAGCCCTCCCAGGGCACTTGTCAGCAAGGGGGTTGAGTACCAGCCCAGGGCCAACGTAGCTGCCCAAGCTAGGGCTGAATACCCGGGGCCACGAGCTGATGTTCACGCTGATGGCAGACGTGGCTCGGACCCGTCACCTCGTCATGGAGCAGCCATCAGAGATCAGTTCTCACGTCAAGCACACAATGAGTCGCCTGGACAAGGCTACAGACGTGAAGCACATGAGAGACAAAGCGATTCTCCCAATCGAGGCTACAGACATCCCAAAGAACATGACAGACAAAGTGATTCTCCCAGCCGCAGTGGATACAACAGGCGTGATGGGCACGAAAGACAAAGTGATTCTCCCAATCGAGGCTACAGACGTCCTAATGAACATGAGAGACAAAGCGATTCTCCCATTCGTGGTGGATATAACAACAGGCGTCAAGAACATGACACACGAAATGAATCTCCAAGCCGAGGAGGCTACAGGCGTCCTGATGACCATGAGAGATTTATAGCGGTTGCAAGATCAGATGTGCGTGGTCGGGATGACTCTCACAAATTGGTCATGCCTTCCTCATCTGACATCATTTTAAGACCCGCCATGCCGCCTTCTGACCTCCAGAAACCGCGTAAATATTATTCATTGTGTGATACTACTACTAGTAGTAGTAGTAGTAGTAGTAGTAGTAATAGTTGATGTTGTTGTTGTTGTTGTTGTACTATAGAGTGCCATGAAGTTGGGGTGTCGGATGCCTACATCCAAAATTTTGGGGTGTTTGGACATCCACGATACCCTCAGTGTCTGCGTCTATGGTTCTTGGAGTGGCAAATTCTAATAGGCTAATTTTCATCATTTTGGTCTTGTGGCTTGGCGGCAGGGTTGTTAATATTGTAGTATTGTAATAAGTACTGCAATACTTTTTAGTATTGCAACAGGTATTGCAATAGTGGTTGCATGTTTAGTATTGCACGTCGTATTGCAATACTTTTAAGACTGTAATATTGCAATACTTAAAAGCAATACTTTTCTATGTTTGGTACACTCCTAATCATGAGGATGCAGTTTAATTATGCAAAGAATCTTTTCATTCTATTGCTTGATCGCACGAAATAGACCAAACGGAAAAATTGCGCATTAGCACGACTTGTTTATTGTTTAAATTCTGGGTTGATCACGTTATCATGTAGTTTGTAGTTTAAGTTTAAAAAATTTGTATACAGTGGCAAAAATCACAATTTATTTGGGGGATCGGATAGTGGAGTATTGCAAAAAGTATTGCAATAGTATTGCAATACTCTGTCCACCAAGTATTGCTACTGCTATTGCAATATTTTTGGCCAGTATTGCTAACAACCCTGCTTGGCAGCATAATGGTTAAGATGTTGGACTTGCGATTAACCTCAGCTTAGCCTTCTATCCTTCCGGTGTAGGTAAATCGAGTACTGGTTGCCTCCCTGTGGTTAAGACAGGAATATTCATCTATGTTGGATGCCAGGTGATCCCGTATGGCAGTTGATGTTTCGTAGCTCTCAGATGGATTACCATTGGGTGGTGTTGTCTACCATTAGCCTTGTTTAGATGTGGTGGTAGTGGGTGAATCAGCCGGTTGTTCGCCAACTGAGGGTTTGACGACTGGAAGAGCTGAATAAACTGGTAGCGATGGTGGTGGTTGTGGATTGGTTTTGGTGGTATTAGTAACAGGAGCAGTGGTAGTAGTTCTAGTAAAAGTAAAAGAAGTTTCTTGCTGTATGTCGGATGCAGTAGTGAGTCAGCCAGTTGCTCGCCAGCCGAGGGATCGACGACCAGAAGAGCTAGATGAAGTGGTAGCTCAGCTTAACAATCTCGGAGGTCTTGGTCTCATATCTGGTAGCAGAGACGATCACCAACGCATGGTAGAGCCTGCTGGTAGGTCGTGAGATTTCTGTTCACAGACAGTGTCATAAGATTATCTTAAGATAGGTCAAGTTTGAAGACGTCTGAAATTGCACCAAATTTTGCATGTTTTTGGTCCCTAATTTTTTTTGGGGTAGAGCCCCTCAAGATTTTGGACTGGAATTATAAAATCGAACAGACTTCCGAGCACCGTGCAAAATTTCATGGCGATCGGCTGACGGAGCTTTGGGATCTTGCAGCAAAAAAATGAAAAATGAATGCCAGCAAAATATAAGTCCACCGCGAAAAGAATCATTTCCGGGTAGTTTAACTGTTGCTTCGAAGTTTTGCAGTATTTCAGCACTAAAAATATTGCAATACCACATGCAGTACTAAACATGTAACAAGTATTGCGATACCTGTTGCAATACTAAAAAGTATTGGAATACTTGCTGCAATAATTGCAATACTGCTATATTAACAATCCTGCCCAGAGTCCGCTGCCACCACCAGATGCAGGGTCCTTCCAAAAATTTCTAACTACTTAAAATTTAGCACGTTCACTAATAACTTTAGGGCCAGGGGCCTGATGAAAGTTTTTCATGTGACATGTCGCGAGGCAGGCATGACAATTTGGGTACAAGTTTGAGGCTTGCATGTAAAAGATTTGGTGTGTATGATGTGGCGCCGTTGTTCTATGGATGAGGGACACCTTAACAATTTTTGTGATATATGACATGATATGGTGGGTGACCATTATATGGTACAGCCAAAGTTTACTCCATCAACCAGATTTATTTCAGTTGTAGTAGAAGCAGTTTTATTAGTAGTAGTTGTGCCACGGATTAACCCTGTGCTTAACCAGCCAGGTGATTCCATTTTGTTGGCAACTGGCATTCTAAAATGCCAATGTGGCTTGTTAGTTTAGCAAAGAATGGCTTGGTAGTGTGATAGTATTGCATCGGACTAGTGATTGCAAGGTTGCTTGTTTAACTCCAGGCCGGTACACTGTCGGGTAACAACCGTGGGCACATGTGCCTGGTTGTGTGCCTCTGTCATCAAGCAGTATCATTTGGTACTGGCCTAATCTCTGGGATACTAACAGTGGTAATGCAGTAAATGGCAGAGGCCTGGCTCTTTTTCCATATAACTCAGCTGCAGCTCGCTGCCAGCTCAGGGCCTTGAAACGGAGATGAGCACCGACCCTGCAGTCACAGAGCAGTGAGAGCATGCTGGTGATTATGGTTGACTTTGCCTTATTCTAAAATGCCAGATTGAGTCGAATTTAGCGTTGAATCTTCCTTCAGTTTAGAAACAGCAGCTTCTTCATTACTCTGATACTTATTATTACAGGTGGAAGTTCGGGAGTAGGGAAGGATGCAGTTCCGTCTGCATCGCGGCCGCTGATAATAGAAGATGATGACAGTGAGGACAACTTAGCACCAGCTCCTGATGGGACTTTGCTAGCTTCCACACCAGCCAGACCTCTGTGAGTAGTAGTAGTAGTAGTAGTAGTAATTGTGGTTGTGTTAGTTGAGTTGTTTTACAGTTTTTGGCCTGCACTCGTTAATATTTATTCGCGACCTTTCTGTTTACGTAACCACATGGCCACCATAGTCCAGCAACAGCTGTTTCTATAACTCAGCTTCAGTTAATTTGCGAGTAACATAATGGCACTATCTAGAAACACGCCTAAGAATAACTATTCAGTATTCATTTTAGGCAAAGTGGTGTTTAGTTAACTCATTAGTTAACTAAAACAATACAGGAAACTTACAGGTTGCAGAGTGATGCATATGGTGTGATATGTTGTGTTACTTGTACGGCCTGCTAGGTAGCTACACTGTATACTACTACTACTGCTATTGTGTTGCTTGTACAGGCCACCAGGTGGCTACACTGAAGACCTTTTTGATGTCGTCTCTCTAATCAGTGAGTTGATATGTCCGTGCTATAATTTCTAATTATTAGACAATAGTTTGTCATAGTTGCTCAGTATTGTCATGTTCTTAGTTTAAGTGCTTCACATGGAAGCAATGGCAGTGTTGTTTTCAGCATCATGCTCTGTTAACGCGATAACTCAGGAACCGCTGCAGTGAGCTTGATGAAGCTTTGCACGAACACGTACTATGTCAAGGTCATAGTTCATAGGCCATGGTCACACCAAGGTCACATTTTTTTTGTGTGTGATACTGTTTGAACCAGTCGGCCTAGATTCACGAAATGTCATTTGCTAGATGGCCCCACTTGGGGCTACTTGCAGGTGGTATTTTGCATCGAGCAAGGCTTGTCAATCTTGTTGCTAGGTGACTGAATAAGGATGCATTATGCTTAAGGTTTGCAGCACGCAGAAGTGGATGGTAATTTTGACACCTTTAGTTAAAACTGTGCAACAGTTGCTTTCAGTTTTGACTAAAAGCTTAAAAAGTTAATAGTCGTCTATAGCTCTTAATGGTAGCTCATTACAGAGCATCACCTGCCAAAGGGATCACTCAGTATTACTTCCCACCCAACACAGGTGAACATGCTTTGCCTTAACTCCAGCCAAGCAGGCTGGCACCTCAGTTTACTTATCCCAGAGGGATGGAAGGCTGAGTTTATAATTTTATATTGGTATTAATTTCTGTAAAACTTGATAGCAACACAACCAGGAGTTGAACTCACAACCTTTTGTTTGTCAGCAGTTTAACTAATAACAGTGTAGTAATTCGATGAATTTATAATTATAGATCATTGATATCTATGGTGTGTTTGTTGATTAGCGGACTCACCAGCCAGTCAGAAAGCTGCTCAGGTGTCATCGGTGTCTAAACAGCCGTTAGACCCACGAGTGTCAGCTCCTGGGTCAAGCCGTTCAGACCTCACCAATGTACGTAACTACGACATACTACTACTACCCTTATTACTACTAGCTTCTAAACAGCCCGTATACTTCTGAGTGTCATCTTTTAGCTCTGGCCATAATCTGATGTAAAGCATTACTACACATATTACTACTACACATATTTCTACTACCACTACTACTACTGCTATTACTACTACTAGCATTTAAACAGTTGTTAAACTTGCGAGTGTTCACTTCTGGCTCAAGCCGTAATGCCCTCACTGATGTTACGCTTTCTACTACTACACTACTACTACTACCAGTACTGTTAAAAGAAAAAACAATTTAGGTATGTAGCCAGCCACTCGGGTCAACGCAGCCTGGCCCTCTCTTTTGTGGGTGTAGGTGCAGTGAGCACTAGCAAAACTGGAGATGTAAACAGAACACTGTGTGATTGTCTGGCCGCATAAACTTATGTCTGGATGAGAGCTGAGACTGATAGTTTGGCTTCAGCTTGCATTTGCATGTTTCGGCTGTGCGTTCGGACCACAAATTTCCCCCCTTCTCATATTGCAGCGAAACCATCAGTCCTATGCTGCAACCTGGCAAACACAAAAGAGTGATTCTGTTTTTTGTCAAATTACTTTGGTTCTTGTTATGTAATATATGTAATTGCAGTTCATATTGTGTGATGTCATTAACAGAGGGCAGACCAGTCAGTGTTGAATACTGCCAGCTCTTTGCCTGACTTGTTGCCTCCCGATTTACCACCCAAGTTAACCCAACGCAGCCGCGACCAGGTCGGTACTAGTAGTAGTTGTAGTAATAATAGTAATAATGGTCATATAGCTCCCCCTAGCGGCTCAGCCAAGTGCCTCAGATTCGTCCACTGGCTGACATTGTGCACTTTAAATATGCACATACTTACTTACTTACTTGCTTACTTATAGTCGAGTCTTCTTATTTTGAGTCCAAGACCCTGAGTCATGAAAATAAGGACTCGAGTTCATTGCCGGACTTAGTACTACATGGCTGTGAGGGTCTATGTAGAGCAAACAGAAAACACAGATAAAATATGCAATAATTTCCTGCGGTAAATAGAAAAAATGACAGAGTCACAAGGGTTTATGTCTTGAGTCATAAGGGGTGAGTCCAATTCTCAAGGGTCTGAGTCCAAGACACAAATGTTCAATCTGAAGTGACGAGGGTTTAGGTCCGCGTCACAATGGTCCAAGTCCAAGTCATGAGGGTAGGACTTTTAATTTACAAGGGTTCAAGGGCGAGTCACTATAGTCCGAGACCGAGTCATTTAGTCAGCCATAATTTACTCATACCTAGCTACCAGTAACATTCTGGCTTAGTTGGCTAGCTCCAAGTAAACTTTGTAGCCATCCACCAAAAGCTATTAGCCATGGCTGTGGGATGGGTTTTAGTTGATTTCACTGTTCACTGCATGTGATAGTAACAGCAGTGGCAGCAGTAGTGTAGCAGCTGTCATTTTTGGTTGTGTGGACGGGCCCAACTGGGATAGATCGGGATAAACTGGGATGGGCTAGACCGGGATATGCCAGGTGCATTGCAGTGACATATACACCGGGATAGAGTTAGATCGGGAGGAGTGATAGAGCATGAGGGGAGAGTGTCGTAGAAGGGAGTGAAGAGAGGAGAGGACGATTAGTCGTGCCACTCGGTAGACATGAATGTAGATTTGCTGGTGTTATCGTGCAGCAATAAACGGTAAATAAACCACACTCAGCTTTTCTTTGCCTTCTGTGCTCAACGATGGCAGGTCCAAACCACAGAGAAACAACGTTTCATCTATCAACGCATTTGTCTGACTCACGACTATCCAAACGGGCACTAAAGAATCGTGGACAAGGACGATTGAGTGGACGCGACTGTAGCATTAGTACCAGTAGCTGTCTCGGTATGCATTGCAGGCTCATAAAGACTCTCCGTCATCGTCCTCAGGTGGTACTCCGCAGCACGGCAACAGCTCATTCCAGGCATATGGGTTCGGAGCTGGCAAAGATCGCACGGCGGCCCTCAAGGCTGAAGCAAGTGATACTAGCAGTAGTAGTTCTGGGACACCGGCCAACATGTCGCGACGTGGTTCACACGTCAAAGTCAACATTACCCCCACCCAGGCCCCCGATAACAGCACCCCCGAGATAAGACGATACACAA
>Ga0209454_1002252_pt1:2500-12959 | contig 12959 bp, 6 predicted proteins | sample WorMetHERISLAND1_2_FD_187400 | JGI IMG/M metagenome (GOLD analysis project Ga0209454, IMG submission 187400) | Marine gutless worms symbiont microbial communities from Max Planck institute for Marine Microbiology, Germany - Olavius geniculatus... | ecosystem: Host-associated > Annelida...
GTTGATGAACTGTCAATATCTGGTAAACATTGATGGTAATAGTAATATGCACTAATCCACTTATAATATGGAATAATAATCCTATATTACAAGTAGAAATTGTATCAAAATGATAAATTGCAATGTGCATGCATGCTTTTTTGATCTTTTTCTAAGTCGGCAAATATGTTGCTGTTATTTCTTCCCAATTTTTTCTTACAGTATTGTGCAAATTGCATTTTTCTTAGGATTCTTTCGTAAATCTGATCTGCTACTAAGATTTTCATTAAGGTTGACTTATGAACTTCTTTTGATTAAGCCGCAGTTACATCAACTTGTAGCGTTGTGATAACAGTTGCAGAATCCCGAGGTGCAGAAGTTGATGACCAACCCACGTGCTCTGCATGCTATGCTGCTGATACAGCAAGGAATGCAGGAGCTCTATGCTGAAGTGCCAACTGCTCTGTGTGCCAGGTAATTCAGCACTCACGTATTGCCGAGAAAAATATGTGGGCCGACTCTTTGACGTATTGTGTGTCTGTCTGCCTAGCTGTACACTGCAACTTCCATGCTTTTGATTTTTTGAATTCAAAATTGGCGCATTGGTTACTTCTGCTTTGATGAACATTCACGCCAATTTCGCTTTTTTATGTGCTTCTGTTTCTGACAGACAGATGGATGAACGGACGGACAGACAGGCATGAGCGATAATAGTTGATATAGCTGTGGACTGTAAACCTATGTGAATAGCCACATTTTGTGCAAATGTTGTCTGGGGAGAATGGAGAAAATCAGCTGGGTAGAGAAGGTAACAAACACAAACAATGCATACTGTGTTTCATAGTCATGTCATGGCTCACCAGGCTCTCATTATTTCTCTGAAACTTAACACAAACTTGTTCGTAATAACGTAATATTATTTCAAGTCTTTTTTGTCACCACGGTGGCCACGTGTTTTCCAAAGTCCTTGACAGTCCCTGAAAAAACTTTTCATTTTTCCAGGACTTGGAAAGCTCTTGAAAATCGAATAGGGTTTTCAAAGTTTCAGACTTTGATGTTATAATGACACTGTGAAGTCATAAATTCTGTTAACTTCCTTACATCGTGTGGCTGTGAGAAATTGACTGAATTGGAGAGATGCCATAATGTTTTAGTGATGGTATGTTATCAGAAATTAATGATACATTATCAAAATAAGTTGCGTGTGTGTTGCTTTCAGTGGTGTGGACACAGCAGAGCAGAGTAGCATAAACAATGCTTACACTCAGTACTTGTCTCGGATGCTCAACATGGCCGCTGGCCTCAACGATGATGTAAGCTCATCTGCCCGGACCAATTTACATTATAGCTAGTAAAAGTTACAAAGAAATTTAATAGTTAACTGTTAACACATTGACGATTAATTTATCAGTAATTTTTATCAAAAACTAGCCTGTGATCATTGTCCAAGAAAATATATTTTTGTTTAGAATTATCACAGATGCATTGAGACAGTCTTTAAGTGTTTTTCATCTGTTCCTGCAGGCCAACCGAAATGAATTTTCTGGAGGTATTTAGTGTTTATTAGCATAATTTAGTATGCTTTCTAAGTGATCTGACTTCAATTGAAAAATGAACAATTATTTTATTGTAATCAACTAATCATTAAAAATAATTAATCATATGATTAATCATTAATTTTTGTAGCTCTAACTTTAACCTGTGATCTGTAAGCATCTGGTGTCTGTTGAATGCTGTGTGTGTACAAATGTCTGTAGAAGAGCGATGAGCAGAAGTTTGCACTGCAGCTTCAGCAGCTGGCAGTCATGGGATTCTGTAACCGAGCAGCCAGTCTTGAAGGTATGTAACTTATCCCTGTGCCTGGTCAGTGCGTTCTCAACTGCTGCTCTGTGAAATCATTTTTTGTGATCTTTTGTCAATGTCTTTGAAAGACCTTTAGAATACCATGCCATTTCTGGGGTCATAGACATTTGCACTAGTTGCCTCCACCGTCTTCGGTCTCCACGCTGAGTTGAGTCCATGATTGAACGGCTGAAGGTCGGCTTCCAATAGCCCGATGGACATGGATGTCTTTTCGAGCTGGCGCCTCCAGCCCTTGGGGAGCTTGTGCTGATATGCCGTTAAGAAACTACTCACTCACTCACTGATTGACGTGTAGGGCTCCGAGCATGTCATGTGTACTGTAACTGTTGAAAATTAGACCAGTTAACAACTGAAGTGAATGTTTTAGGCTGGTAGTCAACCAAAAAGACATATTCTTAGATTTGTTATGGCTAGTTGTAATACGAACAGCTTTGACATGGCCTGTTTTTAAAACGTTAATAGAATTTTTTTTAGTGCAAGAAAATGTTACAATAGATGTTACAGATCAGTAACCTAATAAGTGGTTGTGTAGTGGTGAATTTGTGCTGTGTCGACGTGCATACTATCAGTTTATTATGAATTTTCTAATGAATGTAGCAGTGAAAGACCGAAAATTTATTATATTCGATAAGTCATGAGTAAACTGTTGCTTACTTACTGTTTGAATGTCTGTCTATTTTAGTTGTTTATTAATATTGTTATGTATTTAGTGCAAGATAATTTTACATGTGTTTCATTCATTTGTGTGAAATGCTGGTCGTTTTGTTGTCAGCGCTGTCAGCATCACAAGGCGACCTGAACTCTGCTATCAAGAGGTTGAAAGCTGAACACTGAATGATCTCGTCTAATCTGAATTGAACTGACAGCATTAATACACTGCTGGGAACAGTTGACCGTTTGTTTTAACAGAACAAGCATGATTTGATGCATAGGTGTCAGCTTCATTTGGTCAAGGGGGCAATCACTTACGGGGTGACGCTTCGCAGCGGCATCTGAACAGCAATTTTTTCATGATTTTTAGCAACGGCAGAATAAACCAATCTTTTGCATTTTGCAACGTTAATTCAACTAAGCTCACTATGCTGTCTTCCTACCTGTGTTTAGGGGTGAGGAATGAGGAAAGAAATACCAGTGAGGGATGTAGTAGGTAGGAAGAAAAGAAAAGGCAAAAGTTAGGAAAAGGGGTGTTATGAGATAATGGTAGGGTCTGGGGAGAAAAGTAAAGTGAAGGGAGGGGTGGTTGCCCCACAGCAATTTCCAGAAGTTGGCACCTCTGCTTTGATGGCGGCAGTTTCACTAGTGGAATCCATCTTAATTCATGCATCAGAGGAACTGTATTATCAAGGTGTCATTTATAGTTGTTTCAGTGTTCATTCGTAGACTCTGTGTGTAGTGTGTTTATCTGACTACTGGGTATCTTGAATCTGGCTGTTTTCGCCATCCCAATCCAGAGATGTCGGGATGAACAAAAATAATCAGTTTTTCGTATAATTGGCGATTGAATAACACAAGTTTTATCCATCTAATGGAATAATTATTTTGCATACTCAGTTTCTTGCTATGGGCTGTAAGTTGCATTTTGACTGTTGCATCACTCACTTATACTTGATACTACCTACTTGCACATGATTGGATAGAATAGGAGTCCAATTAAAGTTGGATCGTTCATGAAATTGTGTAAGAAAATGAAGCTGTATATTTGGCTAATGAAGATAACTGTCCACTGGCATGCATGCCTGTTCCGAGACTTCGTGCCAATTTGTTGTTCTGGCACAAAGTGGTGTTTATTGCTAGAAGTATTCAGTGCCATACAATTTTGGCCAAAATGTAAATTTGGTCCCATTGACCATCGTTGTTGGCAGAAAGACCTATGTGCAGTAATGGGATAACTGCTTATATATGTCTATGAAAATGAGAACTCGAGTTAAACAATCTGTAGTGAATTATTAATGACTTCAACATTATGACATGCATATACATCTATACGCGTGCTGCACTTGTACTTTGACAGCCACGACTCCCAATTCCTTGAAGTAAAGTCGCAAAAGGGATTGACAAAATTACACGCATACTTCATTCACTCAGTTGGGTTCACGCCCCGGGTTCTGGCTATGCCCCTGCCTCTTATGAACGTCTTAGACACATTGCAATGAAACAGTCAACCCATGGGTCACGTTCATGTAAGAAGTAAGTTTAGCATTTTACACTTCAGTGTCTCGAAAGTCAAACAGTGTATTGACGCCATAAATGCCCATGCGTGTCTCAACAACATTATTCACATAACACGTGCTGTCCATTACGCTTACAGAAAAAAACACAATAATACAATGCAAACAATATTCTCTTCTTACATCTCATATTTAGGCCTAACTGTTGCTATAACATCAGAAGTCCAAACAAATAACGATTTGAAATTGTAGGCCTAAGTGTAGGTCTGAAGCATTAAAAATTTGAAATTCTCATCGTTCTTTGACTTTGTAGTCACAAACCGTAAATGATTACGTTTGGTACAGCGAAGATGCCCCACAAAGTCTGTCCTATATGCCGCAAAGCCACAGCTTAATCACAGAATATTCGGCGTTGATAAAAGCCAGCTTTTATATTTTGGGACTAAATTAACCAGCAATCAAAAATCAAAATGTGCACTTAGTCAGGTGAATTCACTTGCGTTCTGCGTCACACATTTCAGTGTAACAGGATAAATCCGATCCTGTGAATGAAAAGTGATATGTTTCTTTAGTACTTTACTGACAAGTACATCTGTATGTACTGTTCTGCACAAGTGTGCCATTTAAATGATAATTATTTATACATAAGCCTAGTACATTGAACTGAGATTGAGAGACTGAATTGAAGTTTTGCAGTATAGGTTGTGGTCATGCCTAAAGATGGAATAGGCCTACTATGCATGTAAACCCAGTCTTTGCTGTGCCAAATGAGACACTCAACTATCGAGAGTCGGGTCCTGTAATCAGTTTTGCGATCTATAATGCTAAGTTCTTGCTGTACATGGCCCCACTAAATAAATCGGTTAAGAAATGCCTCATAACAAAACAATGACAGTGTTCGTTTCACTGACAGCTAGCGCTTAAACAAACGAGTCGATACGGACGCACGCGTACGTACGGACTGACTAATACGATGCAACGAACTTAACAACAATTGGTCATCAGCTGAAGTGTTTTTGTCCGCCAAAAAGTCTCGGACAATAATAGGCAGTATTTTTTGCAGCTGCTGGTGGGCACGCACGGATTCGGAGGCCCGCGAGCTTACGCACAGATTGAAGTCAAAACGGGTCGGGCCAAATTGACCAAAACTTTCACTCGGGGGAGGAGAGGGGTCAACGTTATAGAATTATAGAGTTCGCTAAAAAGGCCTGTTTGAATGGAACAAAATGGCCGTTTAATCGTTTTTGTACAGTATCAGTGTTGGTCCACGACCAGCCGTGGAAGGGTTGATTGTGAAGAAATGGCAGTGAAAATCGGGCTGGTGCAACGTCGGCGAAACGGACCGACCGGCCTCGATCTGTAGAAAAGGTCTCTTGATGACGTACTGTCTGTCACACCCTTGAGCCCTATCAAAACAGTGCAAGCTATAGAATCACTAAATCTTTACTGTGGGCTGCCTTAAGGACTCTAGTTTTAGTGACAAAATTTTGTGCCCCTCGGTAAGGGGGTTCCCCTCGAACGAGTGCATCAAATAGGGGTACCCCTCTAAAAACGTTATTTAGCCGCTATTCGCTCGTATACTGTGAAAACGGTTGCAAATAGGTACCAACTTGCTGCACATCATAACAAACACTGATGACGGACTTTTTAGATTTATCAACATCGATGACCTTGAATCCCCAAAAGAGAGGTTTTGGTGAATTTTTCGCAATTTTTGGCTGCAGCGCATATTTTAACAGTAAATTGCGAAGAAATGGTTGGATATAGACCAAGACAATCTTGCACATGAAATTTGAAACATTAAGCGTAAATTTTAGCAGTCCAAGTCCCGACCCCCTAGGTTCAAGGAAGCCTGCGCAGGCGGGCGCCAAAGGCGGCTACCTTTGTAAAAAGTGGTTATTTTACTGCTACTGGATCGTGTAGCGTGAAAACGGTTGCAGATAGGCACAGTCATGCTGCTTGGTGCACTGGTGACGAGTTTTTAGTGGTATTTAGCTCGATGACCTTGAACCCCAAAATAAGAGGTTTTATTGAATTTTTTGTGATTTTGGGCTGAGACACACATTTTAAAAGTGCAGTACGCCGAAATGAATGGAGATAGCCTGCGAACAGGAACTGCTAAGGCTGTCGCACGTCTCATGAGCTTTGCTCGAATTACTTGTTAAATTATCCAGTTTGCCGATAAGGCGCATTTTAAGAGTAAGTTAATTTAAACCACTGCTGGAGTCGGTAAGCGAGTACGGCAGTCCGGAGTTTATACCACTCCAGGCAGTGTGGTATCGTACTTGAACCACACTCAAATCGCATAGACTACGTCGTCGTCGTTTCCTTTATAACGCACGACTGCAGCCTAAAGTTGAGAAAACCAACTACCAGTGCGAGCTGAGCGCGGCTTAATTGAATAGATGGCCATTTGATCGGTATGTTGCATAAGCCAACGGCCAGCTGTAAAATTCAAGTTGATTTTGAAGAAGCGGCAATAAAAATCCAACCGACGCAGCGTTAGCGAAACGGACCGGGCCGCGAAATTAACTCGGATAAAATGGCAGGGCTGTATAAAGTCGACGGGCCGAATAATTGCAGCTTAAATCTGGATGACATTCATTGGCATCGGTTGACTTGAACGGTCTTGGTGCAGGTCTTACACTTGACGTAGCAACACCAGTAGTATTTGCACTCGCAGCGGTACCGCACGTCGACCTGACGTGTCGTGTAGCCGCGACCACAGCACATCGACCTACAGCTGTCTGAACGAGACTCGTCATCCGTTTGACATTCTCTGTACACCAGCACATACTTTTCTCAACAGTGGCGTCGTCGCAGAGCGGGGGAAATTGCCAATTGCTCCCTTCCCCTAAATTCTGGGCTGTCGGAGAATTGTCCGAAAGTTTTCTTCTTGGCGGAAAATTTTCGTCCAAAAATGCAAGATTTGGGGCCGATAAGCATCCGTTTAGGAGAAATTTATGAGCAAAATTGAACTTTGCGCACCCATAATCTGCTCTGTCGGAAATTTGCAACTGCATGCCCCGCCTATTTTTTCAACCCACGACGTTTCTGCGTATCAACAACAAAATGCCTACATTCAGTCGATCAATCAGCCAGAATTGCGTTGGTAGCAGTGCTATTTAATGGATAAATTGTATACTAAATTGCAGAGACGTGCACCAATATCTTCACAAAATTATCCGGGGTGACACTCCCAGACCCGTGTAATTGCACGGAGATGGCGCAAGCTTTCTCCTCCCTCAGACCCCGTCAGCATAATACGTCCATTATCCCAGTTTTTCAGATCTTCCCGCGTGGTAGCATAAGAAGGTCTCAACGATATTGTTCGCGGGTTCATACACCTGCGGGCTGCGGCATCAGTGATTTGGGCGCGATCACCTGTGTCGGGTGACAGGTAACACTGTGTAATCCTGTGTGGCAGCTGACGCTCCGTAGCTCTGAACCGGATTCCCTATGAAGTGCCATGCCATTTAACCATTTAACAAGCGTGTACCTGTCTTTAGTGCCGACAGAGCCAAGAGACGGGTCTGGCAGGCAGTAGTCCGGTGACATGGTGTAGTAGACGATGTCGGTGACATTCAGCGTCCTGCGTCGACGCAGCACTGGTACCAGTCTCTTGCCCGGAGATGACACGCTTGTCGACTGAACGTCAACGCTGTCGACGACAGGCGCCTGACAATAGGGAAAATACTACGTAAATCCATGTATATGTGTCCTACGCTTAAGCGTCGGAAACGGGTTTTACACGGGCCTATCAGTTTTCAATGAATAAGTAGCAGAAATCGTAATCACTTTGTCGCTTGGGCGTAATGTAACAAAAGTGAACTTCAGTTTTCAAACGTTAGAAAGAAAAGCAGAAAAGTAATGAATTAAACACAGGGGCAACGAAAAACGTTCCCAATTCCAGCCTGAACCAAGCCAGAGCTTGTGACTGCGCCGTAAACGTTTCAACACTAAAATTTATATACAGAAGCCTAAAGAGAGAACAGAATGCGCAAATACGTTTGCGATTCTTACGTCGTTGCGTTTGCGGCGTCGGTAGGCGACCTCGATAGCGAACGAGTATCGGTCAAGTAGTGAGACGGCGACGGCACGCAGATCGGGCAGCGACTTCCAGCACGTACGCATTGAACACGAGCCGGACACGCCGTGACATTTGCACGCCGTGGTCAGACTATCCACTGCCAACTGTTCACATAAAACACAACATCACCCACACTGTGTGGTCAGGTCAACTCAGCCTCCTAACTTCAGGCGCATCTAAACGAGAAATTACTTCAGATGAGCGTAACAGCTTACGTACGGTCCATATGGTGAAAGCATAGTGTGGTTTATTGGAGCGGTGGTATGTCTCCTAGCTGCATCGCGGGTTAAACTGTTTGCCCACGCGAACGAGATGGCCACATAGTGCGCTGCGGTATAATTAGCTCATGCCAATCAGCTGCCACTTACGAGATTGTAAAGCACTTTTGGTCACGAGTCTGACTCGTGTGTAGGCAAGGGCGCTTTGTAAAATCTACACAAGTACCGGACTATAACTCATTGTATATGAAAAAATGAGTTATAGTTATATGAAATATTTAAAGACTACTACAGAGAGAGCACTGAACTCTAACCTAGTGCGTAAAGCGTTTTGTAGTAGCCATTAAGCCGTCCACGAGTGCACGACGCTCCAAAATTGGCACACCAGATTACATTTCATCAGACGACACTGAAGCACTGTGGCGCGACTGGTCTACAGGTATTTTTTTCATTGAACAATTATTTGCTTGACAGCGTACGCTCTACAGAATAGTTATATTTTGAAATGACGTTTGAAAGGACCAGTACCCAGCAGTACGCCAACATATTTCTGTACTATGCGATGATTTCGAAAATTGCACAGACACGTTACGAGTGACAACGAGAAAGAGACTGTGTACGCAGTAGACGTATCCACTGACTTTGCGCCCGGCGGCGTAGTTATGGACATTGGTCATCGTGCGTTTAGACAGTTTCTTCCGATTGCTCCAGCCGGCCTCGGTAAAAGTGCGGCTGAATTCCGCGGCGAATGCCACATCGTCGTTGCAGCCACCCCAGCGAAAGTCGCCGTCCGGCTGGTCGCGGGGTGTGGCACCGCATCCGCACCTGACGGATGTACCGGCACTGCACGCCTTGCAGACGGCGTGCGTCAGCGATGCACCCGTCAGAGCGTAGACAAACGCCTGCTCACGACTACCTGCATACATGCCAAGTGCCAATCAACGCAGCACTCGTTTTCTGTAACGTTACTAGCTAAAAGATACGAGGGTTGATCAACAAGTAGTGAGAATCAATGTATTAGACTTAAATAGATTTTATAATCTATATATCGGTAAAAAAATACATTTTCTTCAAACACATATGGGTTTGTTGCGGATGTGACGTCATTGAAATTGACGACGTCACAGCAAATTAAGCAGAAACGATTTAGACAATTCACAATTCTCCAGTCTGTAGCCGAACTCAGCAATGTGGTGCCCTAAAACATCTGATTTTCTGAAAGCGCGAACAAATACGTTTATAAATTTCTCATTTGCAACTACGAATATACGATAGCCTAAGTCTGCGCTGGCCGTAAATAAAAGCGCTTGAGCTAATAATGATGTCACACAAAGATTTAACGTTACCAGTAAAATTTTATCAAAAAGTTAACAGTTTATGACATCTTTTGTGTTGACGAAAGAATTAGCAACGTTCTTAATTTGTTACACGAAGGCCCTCAATGTGGGGAGAGACACTTCCCCCGGACGTTTCCCCCTTCTCGAACGTCCCCCTGCTTTATTGCATACCCGGACATTTTCCCCCTTATATATGACGAGCGCATGCGTGGTCTTCCTCCCCGAGTCTGACGTTGTTGACGGCATGTAGCTAGGTGCTGCTAGCGACTTGCTGCAGCGGCTGACGACGACGACGACGACGACGGCGCCTCTGTTCCGCGCATCACGCTGCGTCCGCTGCCGCCGCTGTTCCCGGTGACCACCTGGAACGTGCATGTCACCACGCTGAACGGCGACTTCTGGACGAAGCGTGGAATAGGGGCTTCGCTGCGTTGGTCGGTCGTAAGCACCCGTCGGTGTGGTGCGCCAACGAGTCACTGCAGCAGGATGCGGCCGCGGCGTCGACGACACTGCTGCAGAATGCACGTGGCCAGCCGCCGGCAAAGCATCCCAAGATGTCCACCCAGATTCTGCAGCGTCATCTGCACAACATCTGTGCAGCACGACGTGATGACTGGAAGACGGTGGAAGAGACCTTGCGTGCGGTCGCGTGCACAGTCAGCTTCGAGTAAAAGTGACAGTGACACTTTGCTGACTATTACACTATTTCTTCTTTTTGAAAATTAGCTGTATATAATATCGCCTTATTTCAGTGATATTTAAATTAATATATCAAAAGACTTGCTGTATAAAAGTGTATATATA
>Ga0209454_1002256_pt1 | contig 12954 bp, 5 predicted proteins | sample WorMetHERISLAND1_2_FD_187400 | JGI IMG/M metagenome (GOLD analysis project Ga0209454, IMG submission 187400) | Marine gutless worms symbiont microbial communities from Max Planck institute for Marine Microbiology, Germany - Olavius geniculatus... | ecosystem: Host-associated > Annelida >...
GTACTGCAGTACATCAAGATGTTGTCGGTCATCGCGTTACCTGTCGCTGCAGTCATCTGTCTCGTCAGCTACACTCTTCACAACAGCCGTGTCGAACGAGCCAGCCAGGTGGCAGCCGTAGAGCAGTTTAAAATCTTCGCTAATATCGAATCTCTGGTGACGTCAATGCGTGCCGAAAGAGGTTACACTACGTCCGTTGTTATTCTGGGTGGCGAAGACGCTGCAGCCAATGAGGAAATGTTCAGGCAGAGATCGCATACGGATTATGTCTTACTCAGTTTACCGGTCTGGCCGGATGGACTTGCCATTAATAATGTTCCGATGACGACCAGAGAACACCTGGGAGACATGCTAAATGCACTCCGAGGCAAAGTGTCGACTTTGTCCGTTGACTTTCACAATGTTCTGGACTTCTACAGTGACATCACGAAACAGTTCATGTACTGGCTTCTGGTAATGTACCATTTATCGGATCTGTCACAAATGTAATCAATCACTAATCAATCAGTCAATCATTTACAACACATGTATATGGCGCCGTATATCTTTTGAAAACAAAAAGCAAATAGGCATTTTTTGTGTTTTTGATTATTTCAGAATCGATGATTTAAACATTCAATCATTCAATTTGTCGAACTCGTTATGTAGCTTATTTTTTTAAACTACAAAAAATTTAACTTTACATAACCTTGACACTAAAACAATTATGTTAGATTAACTGATATTAAACCTAGAAACAGTAGAGCAAATGTATTAGCAGCTAACAATCAGCCAAAGGTTTGGTGACAAAAATTTATACATGTTTGTTGACGGTTTAAAAAATACCGTTAGTGTCTCTCTCAGCCACAAACAATTTTCAAAAAAGATAATATCGAAGGTACGTGTAGTTTTGGTGTATACGGACAATAATGTAAAAACCAGCACATTACAAGATTTCAGATGCTGGTAACATTGTATTTTGCACTTTAATATAGCGCCAATGATAGTATAAAGTTTAAACAACACGTATAGTACGATAACAGAAAAGATCATCAAAGAAACTTGCTTATCAAAGAAAAGTAATGTCACGTGCCGCTAAATTTGCCAGCTGTACCTGGTACATGCCATTAAACAGATGGGTAGGCCTATTTGTTTTTTTTTGCTTTGCAAATAATAATTGATTGCTTTATTACTAGTGTATATTACTAATATGTTTGTTGCTCAGGAAGAATCAACTGGCATTAACGTGAGAAGCTATTGGCCGTCAGTGGTGGCGTCTGGTGCAATGTTGCTGGCAACCGATGCTCTAAGTATTGAGAGAACTCTCGGCTCATACATGCTGTCCGCATGCGACCTCTCAAAGTATCAACTTGCCGAGTTTGCTTATCTCCAAGGCAGTGCCGAATTGCTCCTGAGATTTGCCAGAACGTATGACGTCAAAGCAGCCCAGCTGCTGGACCAACGCATCTATAACACCTCGATGCAGCGGAAAGTCAGCGAGTTGCGAAATATGATACTCGACGAAGAGTTTATTGAGATGTGCAGGAATCTGACCGACCATGAGAGAACGGAGTTAACATTGAAATGGGCCGAGGCCGTGCAGTTGTTTATTCTTACTGTTGATGAACTGCGAGGAAGCTTTGTCATTCCCTCCATTTTGCAGGTAACTCGTCCGTTATTGTCGTGCAATCTATCATCATGCAGATAATCGGGTAGAATTCTAATAATCAAGTCAAAATGTACTAACTGTTTTTACTTTTTGATTCATATGGTTCTGCAAATTTTGAAAACGTACGTAAGAGCAGCTTAATGAGCTTACTAAATATGAAAAATATAGAATGGAAATAGCAACAATAATGTTCATCGAAACGGTAGGAATCGTACAACAGACTTAAACCACGTCAAAATATCCGTACTAGTAAAAAGTAGTTTGACTGCATAAAATCCGCTCATAAAATTACTGCAACCCAGTAATTTAAATGGTAAAATAGCTCAATAGAATGCTTAAACGTCGATTTTGTCTAAAATAATCATTTTAGGGTCTCAATGACGGCGTCGATTTGGAGTCTCAGAACATGACAATTTACAGCGTCTTACTGGTTCTGGTCACGCTGACATGCCTTGCTCTGAGTTTGTGGTACGCCAGAAAACTGGGAGATATGCTGAGCAAAATGGCTAAACACGCTCAGAAGCTTCAATTGAAGTCGATGGAGTTGACTGCCGAGAAACGACGCGCTGACACGCTGCTCTGTCAGATGCTGCCAAAAGAGGTCGCAGAACAACTCAAGATGAACCGAGAGGTCAAGGCCGAACAGCGCATTAGAGACTTGCGTTGGTGCGCTATACAAATGCATTTTAGATTAGCTTAGATTAAAAGGTCAAGGTCAAACACAATGAGGTCAAGGCCGAAGAGTTTAATTGCGTCACGATTTTCTTCAGCGACATTGTTGAGTTCACGGAGATCTCCGCTCGCAGCAGTCCCATGGAAGTTGTCAACATGCTGAACGCTTTGTACAGGTCGATACAATGTATTATTAAAATCTATGACAATGTTATGCAATATTGCGTACAAGACAACAGTTTGCTTATTCGTCAAAATTATTTCATTTATTGGACAAATTTTAATAGTTTTCACACACTGGCCCTCTATTTGTTTGCTTACAAAATCTTACTAGATAATTATGTTATGATTAGTATAATATCGGCTTGTTGTCATCGTTACAGCGTATTCGACACATCCATTGACCGTTACAAAGTTTACAAAGTGGAAACAATTGGCGATGCGTACATGGTGGCGAGTGGTCTACCGACTATCTACGAGCGTCATGCTCAGGAAATGTCTCTTCTGGCACTGGAACTTCTCGACTCTGTCAAACATCATGTGATTGAACATCTGCCTCAACAGAAACTCCAGCTACGCATTGGACTTCACTCCGGTTCGTCAGCTTTTATTGTCAACATTTTGGCTTGGCAGCGTATTGAATTTGCGATCAACAGGTTGTGTGTTCGAATCCTGGTTAGGTCGATGTTAAACAGTAACTTTGGGCAACTTGTTAAAGCGAATAAGATAACGGCATATTATAAAAAATGTGTGGTTTGTGATTTGTCGTCCACAATACTCGCTTCTTTTATCACTGCTGTCAATATTCCAGTTACTGTGAATCACGCTTAAGCCTATATGGCTTTACGAATATAATATAATGACCATTGTTAACAGTCATGCGGTTAAAAAGGTATGACCTTGTTTTACTTGTTCTGCAAATCAAAGCTGCTTTCAACTTTAGACAGGCATTTGAGGCGACTTTATTAAATAAAGTCAACACAAAGCAAACTACTATTTAACTGTTATTCTTCATAAGGAAAGGTTTTAGTCACAATCGTTAATATTTGAGCTAAAAGAAAAATTAGCGAAACATTACAATTAGACAGAATGAACCAAAATGCACAACATTTTATATTAATTTTAAAAAATTGCAATATTAACATTTAGATTTTTGTTTACTAGGCGTTTTGCTCCAGACTTTGATAACGCACTTTTTATCGGTTTTTGTGATAACTACTCAGTGAACCGCTAAAAGCTCAACCTGTTATAGTTGCTAATGAAAAGCAAAAAATGTATCGTAGGAGCGGTGGTGGCTGGTGTGGTTGGACTAAAGATGCCTCGCTACTGTCTGTTTGGTGACACCGTGAACACAGCCAGCCGCATGGAAAGCACCGGAGAAGGTACGTCGTTAGGCCTATTCGCATTGTCCGCAGGACCTTGACTAAGCTTCTTAACTTTGACTTTTAGCTTTTCTCTTTTTTTCTAAAACCTGGTGTAGTTTTGATTATTATCATGTCTGTTTAGAGGTTTTCTTTATATTTTGCTACAGATTCACAACATTTTCGTTTTTTATCTTTGTGCACATACTTGGGAACATTTCTGTTCTACTGCCACCTGGAGTTCGTCCGTGCCAAAGAAACAAGTTTTATCATTGCAGTTTTAACACTGGTACAAACGATGTTTGAGGTGCAATACCGGCTATGTGACGTCACGTGAATAATGCCATGTGAATAGTTAATTGCCACCTGTATTCAAACACCTATACTTGCCGTCTACGCCATTAGCTCATGGAAGACTTGTTTGGATACCTGTGAAATGTTTTTAATGTATGTATACAGCTGGAAAAATTCACATTAGCGAAGCGACAAAAGCAGCTTTGGACAGTCACAGCGATGGAGAATTTGAAGTAGAGCTTCGCGGAGAAACCGAGGTTAAGGTATGAGATAGGTGACCGCAGGTAAATAACAGGTACGGCCTGATGAGAAATAGTCACTAATTCTATTGCCGTATCTGAACATAATGTCGAATAATGTTACTTTAACATCACCATTGTCATTATTACGAAGTTGTCGTCATAGACAACGTATACATTTTGTACTGTAGTTTTATTTTCAGCTTGTATTTAGTATTATTATGTAGAGTTCAACATTGTTTTGATTGGTGCGGATTCAATAGTGACATTTTTTCTAACAGTATTTCAACTGTATTCACGTCTAGGTAGCCGATGCATTTCGAATTCTATTTAAGATTGCTTTTATTCGACTTGAAATGATTTTTTTTAGTTTACTTGTGACATATTTTGATCGATGCCTTAAATTGTTATAATTTTTTTCCATAACGTTGTGAATCAATACAATATGTACAATAGATGTAATTTTGTTCAGTCCATGTCGTTACGTCAAATCAGAAATCTGTGAAATCTAGTATTTTGCTTTCATCAAAATAATAAAACTTGCTAGTCATTATTTACTTTTAAATGCCAAGGTAAGAATACCCGTTTTACACAACAATGGGAGGCCGGCATAAGACAGAGAATGGCGTCAGACGGCAGTACACTGCAAACCCTATCGCCGAAAACGTCAAGATATGTTCAGTAGGCCTATTATAAGTAGTGAACACCGGTCACGCGAATCATTTGTTTACCTCTATGAGCGCAATGCTGTGGCTAACGTTAATTGTTATATTACCAAAAAGATAGTTTGCGAAAATAATTATTTCTGCCAATGCTATAATATAGCATGAACAGATTATAAAATCACTTGCATCTGTCTGTCAGTCATCAGCTTATGCGTTCCTAAGGCCGCGGTTTTTATTCGATTTTGATGAAATTTTGCACAGTGATTTGGGGCTCAAAAAATTGAGTTAGTTTAGGGTAAAAATTTAATCATTATTTGTTTATTTTGCCTTAATTGTTTTTCCAACTTCTACCCCGAATGAATTTTAACGAAAAGGTTTTAATACCACAGAAAGCAGGCTCGAGGACCCAAAGTGTAACGGTTAATATCTTAAAAACGTGGCTTAAGGGCTGCCATGGATGGAAACCCCAAAATACCTGTATCCCCTAATTTGCCTTTCCAAAAATGGTAATCACTGCATTCGCAATGATAGCTAGGCATGGCTAAATGTTTGACATGCAATATCTTAGCAACCATGCGAAGTAGAGGGACAGTTTCATTGGACCAATTATACGAAACCATTATATTGCGAGTACAATGATCACATAACCGATGACGTCGTCACCCCAAAATATCAAGGTGGTGACCTAAAATTTTTTAAACCTTTATTTTTTTCTAACCGCAGCAGGTATACACTGTGTCTCGAAAAACGTCCCACCATGTGATTGTCTATATCTTCGCCAAATATTAACCAATTTTTAATTTTTTTTACTGGCACATTTTGTAAACAATTAGCAATAAAGTGATTTCGCCACACATTAACTGTGTTGTTACACTACCTTGTGAAATATAAATGCAAAAAACTAGCAATCATAGACAGCATGCGTGTTGGTAAACGAAATACACTTTCAGCCAAAAATGCAGTGAATGATTTGTACGATGCTTAACTTTGTTAGGTCTGTGTCTTTGGATATCTAATGTATTGAAATTATGTTTGTTTCTAGCTTTTGTGGTTTAACAAGCCTACCATTTTATTTACAGTGATTACGTTCTCGTCAGTACTTGTATGCTTCAGCCTGCTGGTTTCATGCCTTTGGTCGGTGCTGCATGTTTTTCAAATCTCTTTTAATAACGTTCCCACTCTTTCCTCATTGCAGTTTATTTTTAAACATTCTGTTAGTATTCTCCGAAAACTGTATTTTTTGAACCGGTACAAGTTTCTTATCAGAGTTTTGTCTCCACTGCAAAATGGCACTTTACATCACCGGTATATCGTCAGTGCATTAAAAATTATTGTTTACGACAGTATCATTTGCTTTTGTTTACAAACATTAGAAATGTATGTAAAACTACACATAAATTAATTTTTGTATAAAAGTTAGTAAAAATTGTTTTAGAAGATGACCTTTGCATATGTATTATAATGATTTTAGTAATTTTTGAAAATTTATGTTTCACATGGTAGTGTAGCAAGGCAGTGAAATTGTGGTGGGATATTTAACAGCCACTTTATTGTTAATTGTCCACAGTATGCGCCAGTGAAAAAATTCGAAAATAGGTTAATACGTGGCAAAGATATTAAAACAAGACAATGTTCATATGAACACGGAGTCTGTCCAATGCATTTCGATAGTTTACAGTGTATGTCCGTATAAATATAATCAGTGAGCTGTTTAGACAGGTAGAAAAATAATCAAACAGTTTAATTTTAAATTGTACACCACCAATAATCCTTTCATCCTTCTCTATTAGTTTAACTAAACAATAAACATTGTCAGTCACGAGACCATTTGATTCGTCACCAGCGCTTTACTATAAATAGTTCATCGTCACCATGCGTCTATCTCGTACAGTTATGGGGATATGGCGCTTCAAAGATAATGGGGACCTTGACCTTTTGGGGTTACGTGACGTCATCGATCAATGACAAAGTGGGACGTTTTTGGTACACAGCGTAGAACGGTAATCGAGGCAGATACAAGTTCGTTACACAGAACGTATTTCAAGTTTCAAATTAAAAATGATTAAAAAACTTAGACTTTCGTCAACATTAGGCTTAATACTGTTTAGCAATTAGTGCCGCAATAAACTTTAGGTATGTTAGAGGTGCGTAAAACACAAGTTATGGCTACACTTGCTCTTGGTATAATGTTGTCTGTCAGGGCAAGGGAGTGATGACGACTTATTGGCTAGAAAAGTCATCGCCAACCATACGCCCTGAAAACAACGAGCACGACAGTTACGTGAACTTCGTCAGTAGCCCGATTTCCTACTGATGTGTGCTTAGAGTTATCCAAGAGCTTGCATTAATGACACTGGTGCAAAAAATGTGGACACACTTTCGTTATATGTACGAAAATGAAATTTACGACGACTCTAGGCGGCATCACTGAAATATGCGTCTGTCCGTTGGTCACGCTTGTGCATTTTACTAAAGGCGTTGCACAGAATGTGATGCTACTTGGCAATGACACCTGTATGGCCCCAAATAAAATGCATTAGACAAAAGCCTCGAGCTCATTGCAGGAAAAATAAACTTAGCGTCAAAATCTTAATTAAAGTTTGCATTGCAAATCGTGACAAAATTACTACAAATTCATAGCACAAGGGTTGCTGCCTACAGGAACGCAGTAACGACTAAATACGACTTTCTTTCCCTTAAAATACATAGGCCTATTTGCAAAGATGCCGCTTTGACCTCGAATATCTCTGGAACGAATAGAAATATTGACAAGCGGTAAACGGCGAACTTGGGTCTGCTAACAACAACGGTTAGTTGGATATAGGCTCCTAATGTCTATTTACCCAAAGTCATCACTGCGCATTCTGCGTATGCTGATGCATTTGAGTTCGGACTTCGGGCCACGTGACTTTACTACCGGGGAAATTTTAACCCCCGAAATCCCCCCTCCAATCGGACTTAGTGCCAAAATACTTTATTTTAAATTTTGTCAAAATAAGTGTAGGCCTACATGTAATTCATTGTAAAACAAAACAAGTTGATTTGCAGAATCAGTAATTGAGTTGGTTCAATAATGTTATTGTTATTCTGAGAAGTAATGACTGTGTGTTCATAATTTCGGCAGCACAAATACTTATGTCACTGTATTTGCTATTCCTGGCTTAATCCTATAGCTGTAGCTTAGAACTTGATATTGTGCTCTCTCCTAGGAAACACAACAGTTGACAACTTAACTTGTAGACGTAGATTTTAGTGTATTTAAGTGTTTTTGTGCATTTGTGCATATTTGTTATAGTGCCATATTTACGGTATGTCTGTCGTTTCCCTTTAACGCTAAGAAAACTTACTTACGAAAGCAAAAACTTGAGACACACATAGACCTACATGTATCCGTCACCGAAATGCATCAAAATGGGCAAAATTTTATATTGCGTTTCGGAACATTCAGTGCACTCATCTACTAAGAGTTCTGCTTCGGACCCAGACACGAAAAAAGAAAAGACAAAGAAGATGAAAGAAGAAAAGAATAAGTTGAACAAAATGTAAGAAGTAGACATTGCCTTTTTGAAAAAATTTTGGATACGTCACTGTTTATAATACTGATGACAATAATAAGCACAGATTTAGTAATTATTGTCATATATAATTTATTCAACTGGTTATATCATTCATTTACTTTAAATATTTTAAGTTATGTGACAATCGGTTACATGTACTGCTGTAGGCCTAACTCTGCAATAATAGTCAACTACGGTAGGCTTATATCAACATTTTTACACTTAAGGTTTTGTTTACAAAAACAAATTCGACAGCTAAACAGGCAAAGAGATTTAACTGTATAGCTTATTAGGGGTATGTGTCAAACCATTTTGTGCAGTGTCGTTTTTAAAGAGGTAAATAAAACTATTACTTACCAAATAATATAATATAATATGGTACAGCGTGTACATGTGAAACATTGTTTTGTAAAAATGATAAACGTTAACTATAAAAACATTTTTGTGAAGTTGTAAAACGAATTTTTAACAGTAGCACATCTGATCCCGTCGGCTATTTGATCCGGTGTCGTAGAAAATTTGTCGCACCTGGAAATTTCTTCCCACCTCCATATTGTCATAATGTAACTAACGCTAACGCTAACACTAACCCTAACCCTAACCTCAACCCTAGCCTATCCTAACCCTAATTTTAACCCTACTCCTAAGCCTAACCCTAACTCTAAATTTAACCCTATTTTTAATCTTAACTGTAACCCGTACTGCTGCGTGTGGGAAAAATTTTCCGGTGCGACGAATTTTCCACTACACCCGGCATGCAAATTAGGTAGATGCGGGATGCGACACCAAGCTGCAGAAATCAAAATGCAGGACTGGAATTTACGGCACTTAAATACAGAGGTAAGAAATGCAGAAAAAATGGAAAAAATGAAACTTTATAGTCAGACGATGCCGTCGGCTTACAGGCATGGATCCACAAACGCAGGACCTGTGCCAAGTCTGTCTCGTTCAACTACGTTCTTGCGCAGCGTGGACATCAGCAGTGCGAATTCAGATAGGCCTACGCACACTGCAGGCAAGTTTTTCGTTTATGTCTTTAAATTTTGGCGTTCCTTGTGGTGTGAAAATCAACAAAAAATCTGTCGTTTTTATGGGGCTTCGCCATTTTGAAACGACCAGGGGCTTTTCTGTTATGGGTTCTCGCTCCGCGCTTGTCATGGTCTGACCGCTTTGGCAAATCCTGAATTTGTCACTACACACCCGCCTCCAGAGTTTCTGTGCGCCATTGCGCCAACCGTACTTGTCTGTAATGGACTGTTTATAATGGTATGAGATTTACGAAAGTGCAACAACGGTGCATGATCTTTTTTACAACAATAATATTTTATGCGTTTCGTTTGACATCGAATACTTAGTACTATAACCTAAGTAGATACCTGTGAAAGACGCTAGGCGTTTACAAAGCGTTAACATGAAAGACACAAAAACGTGCAGTGTTATTTTACGCGCTTACACGCGAACACTGCAGCACTGCAAGCAGTGTTATAAAGTATTTACGCACTTCAAGTATTTTGAATATCAAGTATTTAACTACTATTGAAATAATTAAACAGTATTTAACGGCAAGCATTAAAATATTTTCAAATGTTGTTATTTGAAGTGGTATTTAATTAAATATTTACAAATAATTTAAAATTTGTAATACTTTACTGCGACACTGTTTCGCAGTATTTGCATGTTTGCATAGTTGCGTAACAAGTAGACCTATATGAGTATGTTGTACGGGCCATATTTATGTTTAAAATCATTAAATCTTGGCTTTTAAAAGAAGCCGTAACCACCATAGATTTTTCATCTGCAGGAGTCTTGAATGATGTATGTGTAGCAACGTCAAAGAAAGATAACTGACTTTTCTGTTTCACTACAATGTCTTCTACCACAAAGCCACAGCTGCATCTAAAGTATCTGTTGTTACACAGACTTGACGATAAAACGTTTGAAACTCCAGCAATGCTTCAAGTCAATCAGCATTATTGGCGATATAAATGAACTCATACTCGTAATTATTAATAACAGTTTATTAAAATATTGAAGCCTGAGAATTAGCACTTACACACACATCAGAAAAAAAGAAAGACAAACAGACAGAAATTTAACTAAAGTGTAAAACAGTTCACAGACATCTCGTGACAGACATTTTTGTGATTTCAGTTTGATATCATTTCTCTGTGTTTTTTTTTGCACTGAAAAAACACAAAATATATTCCCCAGTTAGCAGCACTGATGCTGTCGCGCGTCACGTGATCTATGCTCAGATTATTTGTTTCAGTTGTTAGCAAATACGTAATATAAAATATTTGTATTTGTAGTTTATTTTCAGTACGAAAATTAATACCTGCATTTCAAATGAATGTCGAAAACACAAGTCAAAATAAACCGTTTATACCTTGGCTTTGCTTTTTAAACAGTCTTCATTTTTCACAAAAAATTTTTTGTTTAAACGCGTAGCCAAAAGATTATATAAATGAATACTTTTTTACCAAGGTGAAAAAAAGATTTTTAGCAATGCCAAAAATGCACCAAAATGCGTCATATGGGAAAAAATGTTTTGCGTCGCTAAATTGAACAACTGTTGAACTGTCTATTTTTCTTTCGAAAAATTTGGGTTGCTGTGTGGGATATTTGGGATGTACTAATTACTTTCCATTCTAATACAGTCTTTGTCTCTCCTTTACTGTCCTAATACTTCGACGGATGATCGAAAATAACGTACACTCGATTGCATTCCCGGATGTTCGTGGCAATGAAATTTGCGTATAATAGCTGTTAGGCCGTTGATTAGGGATTACGTTACTGCAAACATCTGATTCCACATTAGCTATCACTGCTGCTCTTCTCTAGGATGCAGAGGGATGCGGATGCTGATGGAGTCGATCCACTATATTAACGGACATAAACCCAATAACGAATTTGCGGACGATATCTTACTATTTCATAACAAGCTGTATATGATTTATACAATAGTGCCACTACCGATGATTGTGAGCAATCGTGAATGGTCTTTCTGCTGCAAGTAATGTTGTGAATAATATTATCTTAAAACATAACGTGAGACTTACGACGCATCTAACGACAAAGAAAGTCGTTTGCTGTGCTTGGATTAAAGCAACTTCAAGAACATTTTAAAGGCAACTTTGTAACGCATGGTTGTAATTCTGCAAAATGTGACGTCAAAAATAGTCGTTTACTAATAAACGTAGAACTAAAAGCATCGGACAGCACAAGCTTCCGCTAAACGAGACCAGACCCAATAATACTGGGGCCTGAGAAATTTTTACACCACACTTACTACGGCCCTATCACTTTAGAACAATGAGTTGAATCACGGAACACTTACGACATATTTTGAGATAAATCTTATGGCAATGTGTATACATCGAATCTTTCGATTTTTTTGCGTCTGTTCGACACAATACCGCAGTGTGACGGACAAACGGACGCATGGACGGACACCTCAACGATGGATAAGACGTGCGAAGCATTTTGCTGTCGCGCGTAGAAACGTGTAGGTAAAAATTGCGGTCAAACCGCTGCAGATGGAGACATGGTTACTATTCACAGCCTATAAAAAGTTGCCAGCGCTTTATCCGATGGTACCATAGCTGATCCCCTACGACTTAGCGTGTAGCCACAATACCGTATGATGCGCTAAGACCTTTCAAGGTCATCCAAAATCAATGATTTTTATGTCATTTGAAGGTTAATTTGCGACTTCTTATTAGTGATCAACAGCAATTTAGGCCCTGTTTTTTATCGCTTAGCCACAATACATTCGTGACGGACGACAACGAACGACAAAGAGACACTGAACAGACGACAACCGTACCATAAGCTCAACCGTTATTTAGGTATTTTCGGCTAAAAAATTAAAATTGTCAAAAATATTTTAACTAGAAAGCAGTCAGAGCCCGCACACCTCTGCCAAAGCAATGTTGTTCGCTAGGTGGCAGCACCATCTTTGGTTTTGCAGCGGTTTTTCTTATGCCCCATTGAAAGCAATAGTAACGAAAATTTCAAAGTGATCCAGAATCCAGGATTCCTTTCGGATAACCCCCAAACTTGAACCACTGGTAGTTTGTGCCATTCCCGACATTCCCAGAAAATTTCAGAAAGATCCGTCCATAACTTTTTGAGTTATCTTGTTAACAGCCAGACAGTTAAACAAACAAACAAAGTCTGGCAAAAACATTACCTTCTTGGCGGAGGTAAAAATTGAATTAAAATTGCCACCAAAATCCAATTGTTTGCTTCATGTGTCGCATTTCACCTTTCTACGCAGTTGCGTCAAAATCTGCTAATTGAACAATTCTGCAAACAGAGAATCAAAACCAAACTAAATATTTGGGGCAGAGACCAATGTGAGTCTGCCCCGCGCCGTAAGTCCGATTGGAGGGGGGGATTTCGGGGGTTAAAATTTCCCCGGTAGTGAAGTCACGTGGCTCGAAGTCCGAACTCAAATGCATCAGCATACGCAGAATGCGCAGTGATGACTTTGGGTAAATAGACATTAGGAGCCTA
>Ga0209454_1002268_pt1 | contig 12930 bp, 4 predicted proteins | sample WorMetHERISLAND1_2_FD_187400 | JGI IMG/M metagenome (GOLD analysis project Ga0209454, IMG submission 187400) | Marine gutless worms symbiont microbial communities from Max Planck institute for Marine Microbiology, Germany - Olavius geniculatus... | ecosystem: Host-associated > Annelida >...
TCACAAATGCTTGCACGAGGGTTTTAGCCGACCCGACATCCAACGACTGCCGGACACGACGAATCTGTCTGAGATGAAAGAAGCAGGTAGCACTGACGGCTGAAACATGTTTCTCAAGACTCAAATCAGACGATATAATAACTCCTAGGACGCGTACATGTCTACTGGGCTCGATGGTGTCAGTACAGCGAGATATCATCTTTTATCAGAGGCCTAACTACCAAGTCACAGGCAATGAGCCCCATTTGAGCGGATGGATGACTGACACCCGCAATTTAACGTCATCACTCGCTCACCCGCTCAAAGTCAATTTTATCACTCGCCGACAGCGAATGTTCCGATTTGTCTTTATCGTTTGCGCTGCACTAAATTTGGTCAAATGATTCTGCGGCAAATAATTAAAATTGTTGCCGCCAGATGTCATATCTTAAAGCTAAAATGCACCAACTTCGATTTCTGCGGTGGCTCCACCCCAGAGGGCCCAGCCCACGCTGGGAAAGCTCACAGTGCCCCATCAGATCTTCTAGCTCGATTACAGGGGCCTTACTTTTAAGCTAAGAGAGAGGAGGGAAATAAAAGAGGGAGAGGTAGAGGGAGGGGGGAGATAAGCGCCTTCTGTTTTAAATTACGCTGTGTAGTGTAATACGTGTAGTGTAAGAGTACGCCATAAGAAGAAGAAGAAGTGTAATATCAAGGTTCTTATACAGCTTTTGGTTGGCGCAGTGGATGACGGTGATGATAATGATGATCAGCATAATCATAATGCTGTGCAGCAGTTTTATGTCAAACCTGCGACTGAGGTTCTGTCGCAGACGAACTGCAGCGCGGATCGCATAGACTCGTGACGTCGACATTCCGCGTGTGCGCATAACGTGGTGACGTCATCACAAACGGAAGTCAGTAACGACGACGACAAACTCTCTCGCCTCCTACAACGTATGCCGTTACCGTAAGGCGCATGACACACGATCCAAGTTCTGGCCCCAAGTTAAGATTTCTGTGAACGCTAAAGCATTGCAAGACGTCATAGAAAGTGTGCTGAAACCTTCAATATATTGCTAACATCAATAGACGTTAGGTCCAATATACGCCAGCAAATACAGACTTCAGCAGGCGTCTACAACATAAACTATGAAGCTAAGTTAACTGTTCTAGCATAAAAGTACTCTGAAGCTTTTTTCAGGGCTTTGGACTTTGGCAAATCGTATAATTTAAGACGCAAAATGTAGAGTTATCGAAACGTTAATTTTTTTTAACGCGTTAATAACGATCTGACATAAATAATGCTGAAATTGTAAGTAGACTACATAGACAAGGTGAGTGGAACTCGTGTCTGTGTCGCAAAACCGTGATGCCCCCCGTGAACTTGCACAATGGACACATTTTCTTACATTTCTTGTTTCACTCAGTTGCTTGAATTCATTCTATATGGTCAAATAACCGCAGTTTAATGAGATATTGCAACTCCTGCTTCGTAGAATATAGTAAATTTACGTATGTGCGTTAATTTTTTTCAACGCGCGTTTTATTGAATATGTTTATGTTTATTCGCCACTCAGGCAGAAATACAAATACAGAATATAAAAAAAGTACAATACCACCAAAAAACGGGTTAACGCGTTAATTTGACATTTCTAGTAAAAACAAAATAATATCAAAGTTTGGCTCTGGAAACTGCGTTTTTTGACTCAGAATGTACCATAATCGTTGTCGGCTGAGTTGTTTTCTTACTTAATGCGCATGCGGATGAGTGGCAAAAATGACTGGTAGACCTGTGGAAAGTGAAATAAATTTTCAACAAAATCTGTGTAGTCTAATATTTCCCACCTCACCTTTCCAGTCAGCCTTTTCTGCCACCTAGCGTCCATCATCCTATGCGCCCTGATTCTTTCTGAGACTTTGGCGCGGCTTTATAAATCATTTACTTACTTACTTACTTACTTACTTACTTACACTGGCAGTGACTGGCTGACTAACCTACAAAGCGCTGTCAGTTGTGTTGAGTTTAGCGCCGCAAACCACGAGTAGCCACACAAGACATCATCATCAACAACATCAGCAGCAGCAGCAGCAACAGCAGCTTGTACAGGGAATAGCAGGTGTCTGCTGAGTGGACTATTACAGTTCCATGACGTCGTCCAATCATCAGCTTCCTCGTTCACGTCACGTGACTCAGACGCGGCTGATGACGTCAGCGTTACCATGACGACCACACTCAGCAACAGACCTGGAAGAAAAAACGCCCGAAAAACAACTTGGAAAACGCGGGTTCCACATACTTTATTCAATAACCAAAAGTTTATATTTTAACAGTGAATTGCACCGAGAGATAGGTTTATATCAGGACGACCTGCGTACAAAATTTTTAGCAGTTTGATCTCCTAGGTTTAGGCAGTCCTCCGTACGGATGTTTCAAATTTGGGTACTTTTTCAAAACACATCATTATTTTATTGCACGTAGTACACTGATTCTCCAGATGGCATCATCAATGCTGTCGCGCATCAAGTAGGCTTTGCTCAAATTACTTGTTGCCATCGTTCTCCCTCTCCCTTCGCCTTCCCGTCATTTGACTTCGCCGTCGACATCTCCGTCCATTCGTTTTATATTTGTCTTCGTCGTCAGTTCGTCTTCTACTTCGTCTTCTCCGTCGAGTGGTCCTTGTGGTCAGTCGTGGTCTCGTTGTTGTCCGTTGTGACAACTAGTCATACCGGCTATCAGTTCGCTGAACTGAAAATAGAATTAACAAATCCGCACGGAATGGAAGTACGGCTGGATTTCGCATAAAAATAAGACACTTACCTTGCAGTAGACGTAGCGTAGCCATGAAGACACCCGCAGATAGTGAGACGTGCAAATGTTTCTGAATGAATGAAATAGGCCTACTGTACAGCCTACGAACGTAAACAAACATTAGTCATGGCCATCAACTAGTAAGCGCAACAGTAGATATGCCTAACTACTTCATAACTGCTACGTCAACACCAGTATTGGTCCGGCAGCGTATTCAAGCAGAAGCAGAGGCAGAAGTACTAGAATTTACTGTTAAACTGCTCTCTATAATAGCTGCTATTCAACAGTAGGCTAGGCCTACACATGAAGTTGTGTCACTATACTTGGGAGTTGGAAATAAGTTATAACTCAGTCATATTAACTACCGGTGATGATAGTTTTTATTAAAGACACCGCTGTTAAACACAATGCAGAACATACTGACATGCTAAAAAACTAAAAAAAAGTCTTTGTACAATACAGACGTAGGCCTGTATACATATGCGACGCTGCGTGTACGTCGAACTGTACAACGTTTGTATTTACCGGTACCCTAACGTATGCTCAGGCCTACAATCATTGGGTCCAGTCTTAATGTGACATTGTGACACGTCAGTCACGTGTGACGGTGCTGTAACTTGTAAAAGTTGTAAACACGTGTGACGTGACTCGGCATTCTCTGCTAATATTTACGACATACTGGGCCTCGGTGACAGAATCACAGTCCACAGACTCGGTGCCTTATGGCAAACTGGCTCTCGGGTAACTTCGTACGATGTTATCATCTTGTCAGGTTGGGTTAACGTTTGTTGAAGGTCTCATAATAAAATAGATATAAAAAAGTTTGAATGTCCATAATACACGTTACATGTGTGAGCAAACAAGAGAAGCGGTGTTGACTGGGGAAAGCGAAAGGGTACCTTTACTGAACCGGGCCCTGTTTACACAGACATCAATGGTCGATAAGCTTATATCACATGACACGGCAGGGATGTGGTCAAGGACTCCATGTCTCGTTACCGTCTCAAGACATACTCGGTGGAGTGACTGAGCTGAGTCTTGTATACCGCGTTTACACGAGGAAGCTGCATGGCTTGCTCGTAGAGCGCACGACGAGCGCACGTCACACATTGAGCTCTCATTAAGCAGGCCTGTTAGGACCCGCTAATTCAAATGTAGGCTTATAGCCCGTTTACACGATCAAGCAAATTTCGAGCAATCATCAAGCAAACATCCAGCAAATGCATTCAAAATACACGTGCACGACGTGTGCTCTAATTGCTCAATGTTTGCTCGATGTTTGCTCGATGATTGCTTGATCGTGTAAACGAGGTATTAGCCCACAGCTGATCACAGCTGTGCACGACGGGCGCACGGACGACCACACGACGTGCGCTCGTAGACGAGCTTACTGTGTAAACGGAGTATTATACCGTTTTTCACGATGAAACAAACGTGAACCAAACTTAGAGCACACGTCGTGCACGTGTATTTTGAATACGTTTGCTTTATGTTTGCTTCATCGTGTAAACGGGTATTATAAATCAAAGGATGCTGTTACGTCATCGCACCGCTTGACGTCACACTCGACAACGTATTTTACGCGCGAGTGCTATAGCGCGTATTAGCTATGGTAATTCTGTTTTGGTGTCTTGATGTCTGTCACAACCCGGTATCGATCGGAGCCCAGGTAAAATAGAGACCTTTGTTTTTACCGTATGATACCTAGAGTCTCTAGTATTTTGTGACAAAATTTTATGCCAATGGATGAAGGGGTTCCCCACGAACGAGGGGGAGAAAGAAAGGCACCCCTCCTTAAAAAGGCGTTATTTTACCGCTATTGGCACATCTAACGTAAAAATGGTTGCAGATAGGCACAGACATGCTGCATATCATAACAAGCACTGGCGACGAGCTTTTTAGAAATGTCAACATCGATGACCTTGAATGACTTTGAACTCTTAAAATAGGGGTTTTAGTAAATTTTTTCGCGATTTTGGGCTGTAACACGCATTTCAAGAGTGAATTGTGCCGAAGTGGCTGGAGATAGACCAAGACAACCTGCGTATGAAATTTTCAGCATTGAATTTAGATTTCAGCAATTTAAGTCTGGACCCTCTAGGATCAAGGAGGCCTGCGCACGTGGGTGTTAAAGAGGGATTCCCCTCTTAAAAGTGATTATTTATCCGCTGCTGGCTTGCCTAACGTGAAAATGGTTGTAGATAGGCACACACATCCTACTTAATATAACAAGCACTAGCGACGTGCTTCTTAGGATTGTCAATATTGATAATTTTGATTGACCTTAAATTTTAAAAATAGGGGTTTTGATGATATTTTGGCGATTTTTGGCTGCAAAGGAGTAAATTGCGATGAAATGGATGGAGACAAACCAAGATTACCTGCGAACATGAACTGCTATAGGCTCTCGCGCGTTTCATGAGCATTAGTTCAGATTTCTGGTTGTTCTCCGTCGGCCCTGCAATGTATTGTATTGTATTGCACTGCCGCTGCCCAGCATTTCGCAGTCACGATGTTACTTACGGCATCAACATGCTTGTTTACTTTTAAAATTAACTGAGAGAGACCACTTCAAAGAATACAACTCTGTCCAAAACTCACCTGCATCGTCAGCTGTCATGCAGTTGAAGGCGTTGAGTCAAATTCTAAGACGGTAAGTCGATTGCGTAGACCTCAAAGTTGACAACGGGCGAAGAAATGTTCGCTTTGCATCAGCGGGTCAAAGTTCATACGGGGAAATGGTCAACAATAATATTGTCACGAGACGTACTAACGTTTTGTCTCGGACATGTGCTCAACGTCCCTGTCTCGTCTCGGGTCATTGTTGGTCGCAAGAAATTTTTAATCAGTTTCAGCTTGCTGAAAGATCGTGTAGATTAGTTAAGATAAAAAATGTGACAGAATCTGTTTTTGGCATCCGCATCGGGCCCACTCAATGACCTCTACGCTTCGATTGTAGGCCTGCCTTTAGGCCGCATTGAGCGAGTGACACCCACAATTTAATCTCGTCACCTGCCCGCAGTCCTGTGTTAGTGGCGACCGGCTAAGGCAATGGAGAATGGCAAAATTTGACCTCTCTCAGATCCAAAACCCCTCAACCAATCGACACAAAATTTGAAACAGATGATTATGTCAGCGAGATGACCTCTGTACAAAATTTCGTGCAAATCCGTCCATTGGGGGCTTCTCGGCAAATGGGTGAAATATAACGAAAATTTTTCTAGTATATATATATATATACCTTTTATTTGTTGACTTACCTACAGGTCAGACCACCCGGCGGATTTTCACGCACGATGGCTCGGACAACGCGGCATCACGCAAGGGTCAAACCTTTTAGGGAACCGAAATTCGAAGTTAATATCCAACCCCTGAAGAATCTCACCAAAGTCGAAAATTGGGCCCAAAAACGGACTTAGAAATTTTCGGCCAAAAACCCTCCTGTATAAAAATTTTATCTATAAACGGCCCCTAATTGTCACCGTAGCCCATAAAAGTTATATACAGAATGCGTCAAAAAAGTGGACCCCAAAGGTTTTTCGCTGTTTTCTCAGCAACCGTTTAGAATTTTAATTTGAAATTTTACAGATTTATTTACTTCTACATCTAACTGCCCAGTAAAATGTGATTCCGTTGAAAAACGACAAAGTTACAGACTTTCTAACATGTCAGCCTACCGATTTTTTAGCATTTAAAAATGTTCCGGCTACAACATCAATTTAATTAATAATATTGTTGAAACTACACAGTTAAATAATGATCAGATACCAGAATTCCATTGTCACTGCAAATGTAGCTCCAAGCTACAACACCAGCCTCCAGTCACCTTATTTGAGAATTCTTTCACAGCTTTGTCGATCGGTCCCTGTGGCAGACTGCAGGTTGCTCCAGATAACCTGAAGCGCTTCCTTGAGTTCAGCGCTTGCTTTCGGAGTTTGACTTAACTCACTACAAAGTAAGCGAGTTGAGTTTGAGTTAAAACTCATTTAGTCTGTATGATTTGAGAGCTTGATTTAATTCGTTCTGTATCCGAGTTTTTCCAACACCGGCTACAGGGGCGTTTACGGCCGAAAATTTTTGTCCACTTTTGGGCTTAATTTTCGACTTTAAGCAGATTTTTCACATGCTAGATATTAACTTCCATTTTTTACCCCCCCCCTTCCCCAAAGGCACACCCTTGCGTGAGGCCGCGTCGTTTGAGCCATCCGCCGGGCGGTCTGTTCTGTAGATGCGTCAACAAAAAAAGTATGTACGAAAATTTTCGTTATATTTCACCCATTTGTCAAAAAGCCACCAATGGACGAATTTGCACGAAATTTGGCACAAGGGGCCGTTTCGTGGACGTAATCACCTGTTTCGACTTTTTTGTCGATCGGTTGAAGGATCTCGAGGGGTCGAATTTTTTCATTCTCTGTTGACTTAGCCCGTCGCCATTAGCCTAACACAGGGCTGCGCTACCGCTCGCCTGGAATCAGCCTTTCGTCATCATTGTATGACGTCAGATTGAACTCCAAGTGCACCCCGTGACTCGAGGAGACCCTGCGATCGGTAGGGGTGGGGATTCCAAATTACTGACTTTAAATACAAAACCAGTAGGAGTAGTCTGTCTGTCTGTAAGCCCACAGCTCGTGGCATTCGCGCAGTTTGTGCTGTGTCAACTGCAGCCGACATAATTATATAGAAGAATTTCTTAGTATATCACAGGTTGGTTGTTCATTAATACAATACAATACAATGCAATTTAATGCAACATAATTATAGCTATAAAACGTTATTGTTATGTCGGCCCAGTGTCGACAAGTTGTGTGGCTGTCCGCTTATCTTTTAACAGTTTGAGCCAAAAATTGTTACACCGGTTGCTTCTGCGGCCTTCCCCGAAGGACGTGCACATCTCTACATTTTTTTCGAGTTAAGTATGTTGCGATAGCACTGTGCTAATTTTTACTTGTGATAAAGTTGTCACACATTGTGCAAAAAAATCATTCTCGAAAGCGATATAGCCTACGTCAGCTTCTGGGGCTTCGCTGTGAACCCGAAGACGGTTCTCGCCCTCTCACAGTGGTCAACGTAAAAAACGGGGTGACCGTGACACTGCGCTCCACGACTTCTTATTTTCAGTCTGTAGTTGCCCCACTTGAATTTGAAGCTTAGGGAAAATTAGTAAAATTGGTGCCACGAGATGTCAGATTGTAAGGCGAAGCTGCACAACAATTCGGTTTTCGCTGGGGCTCCGCCCTGGACCACGCTGCACGAGAGAGCTTATAGCACTCCCCAGACTTCCTAGCTGTAATTAAGAGAGGCTAATTTTAAGGGAAGGGAAGAAAAAGGGGCAAGAAAAGAAAGGTGACGAAAAAAGGGAGAAAAAAGCAAATGGAAAGGAAGGAAAAAGAGAAGAAAAGTACAGTTAAAATCTTATAACAAATTAACAACCCTCTGTGTCACAGATCACGCCATGACAATGACAACTAACGGTCAACGTCTTCTGCTGCTGATGATGATGATGCTGTTGGAAATGGTCCACATGCTGTCGATGGTCCATGGAGCAAAGTCACGACAACCAGGCGTAAAGCTGGGTAAAGCCAAAGTAATAAAAAGTAAATAAGTCTGTGTGGTTAAACTTTTATATCTACTGCATAAAGATATTTCAAACAATTAAGTAACCTTGCTATATTGTCGACTTGATTTCTAGCCGTTAAAATCCGAGATAGTTCCATTTTTTACCTCACTGAACCAAATAGGCCTTATAGTGGAAAGAAACGAGCGAGGGAACCGGGTCTCCGCGTAATAGATTAATGAGTGTTTTATAGTTTTACCCAAAGTTTTCAGTCACTTCCATTTACTTTACTTGTCAAAGATATGCACTCTCACGAGCGCCTTCTAGTTTGAAAATTAATGTAGCAGGCGCCCGGTTTTTCCAGACACAGGGTACGTTTAGAAACTTTGGTTTAGTTGATGGCACAGGTTCACTACAGGTGTGCATTAGGCTTATTATAACATTTTGCATTAAAGCACTTGATGCTGCGTAAGGTGTTTGTTTTGGTCTTGAAAAAGTCTCGTTTGCATCACTAACGCAGGCTGTAGGCCTATGCAGGCTGCATACGATCGTGTTTGTATGCAGCCTGCAGAGGTGAAAGATTAAATTTTTTTTTAAAGTTTTTTTAAGTTTTCAAAATTACTCTAAAGTTTTTTTACAGGTTTCTGGGATTTTTTTGGTTTTTAGTGTCAAATGAACACCGTACACAAAATTACGACCCAGAAAAAAACATCTTATACACCCTGCTTGTCTCATAATCACATTGTTTCCTGTATATTATAGCAAAAGGAAGTAATCAACATTCACTAATTTACGATTAAATATGAAATAAAATATGACATGTAATTTATTCTACTGTACAATAAACAAAAAACCTTAAAAGCCTAAAATAGGACTTCTGCGGTTTTACATTTCAAAAACCTAACAAACCCAGGTTTTTTGGACCAATTTTGCAGACGTGGATGCAATGTTGTATTTCCTCTTAAGGTGCTGCGACTGTGCTGGTGCACTGCATGTCGTGGAAACGGACAACGACAGCGTGAGTGCAAGTGACGTGTCAGGGATGAATGGCCTACCGCACAACTGCCACGACATTAAGTCAAAGTTTGACGCCAATACGAACGGCGTCTACACGATCTACAGCAGGATTGTTCACGCGCAGACTCGCGTTCTGTGCGATATGACGACTGGCGGCGGCGGCTGGACCGTGCGTAGCCTACTAATCAGTGATATTTGACTTAAGTCAAAGTCAAATTCGAATTAATTTTAGTGAATTTGACTTTGATTTTGACTTCTTTAGTGTCTCTGGTTTTGAAGCATTTGAAACGTCTTAGCTATCGTATAGGCGTTCGTTCGTCTGTCTGTCTGTCTGAGGCCTTTAATCTCGGCTCCCTAAAAGACTCTGTAGTTTTTTTGTAACAAAATTTCTTAGCGCTGGCTGAGAATATTTCATCGAAAGAAAGCATCAAAATGTATTGACTCGTCTAGCGTGAAAACGGTTGCAGGCACATACTTGCATTCCTGACGAGCTTTACGGGGTACCAACCTTGATGACCTCGAAAAACCTTAAAATGTAAAAAAAAATAATTTTAAAATAAGTTTTTTTGGGGATTTTTGGCTGTGACGCATATTGCAACAGTGAATTGTTTCGCCATTACTAAAGATAGACCAGGACAATCTGTGTCTGATTTTTTTCATAAAACGTGGAGTTAAACTATCTAAGTTTCGACCTATTTGGTTTAACGTAGAAGTCCTTTTATGGATACTTCACATTTAGGTACCATTACAAAACGTATTATTATTTTATTGTACGTTGTACACTGATTCCCCCAGTAGAAGCACCGATGCTGTCGCGCGTCCCGTGAGCTGTGCTCAAATTACTTGTATTCGTTGACACACGTAGAAGCCTCGTTCTTGTGCGACAATTGACCGCGAGTTAAACGTTCAACTTAATTGTTACTGTCCGCAATAACAACGACAGTAGGCCTATTGTTTTCAGATCGTCGCTAAGTTTTTTTTGTTCGTTTATCTCTGTTAACACGATTAGGCCTACTCTGGAACCGCTACACTTAGGCCTACAACTTAATGAAATTTTGCGCGTAGATGTAAGCTTACCTTAGCAACCGCAAGAACCCTGTTAAATTTCAATGTCATAGGTCAAAAAATTAGGTCACAGAACCGGATTTATGGATACTTTACCATTGCGAGATAAGACAATGTTACTGTGTTGCTAGGCAAGGCGAGCTAAGCCGATAATTATTGGCCGACGCTGACGTCGTTGCTATATCTCAGCTTGCTACGGCGGCTACCGCGGACAGCTTTAGCCTTGCGCAAGGCTCGGCAGTTTTGTGTTGAATTTGTATCCGTGTTCAGGTGTTTCAGCGCCGCGTAAAAGGCGTCGTCGACTTCTATAAAAACTGGAACTCTTACAAGCATGGATTTGGATATTTTCAATCAGACTTCTGGCTCGGTAGGTCAGCTCAATTTAATTGCGTAGTTTGTTAATTGTCGATAAATGCTGTAAAATGTTTTCTTTTAAGTTTAACAGTTGCCATGCTTGTCTGACTTATGTGGTGTTTACACGATCTAGCAAACTTCCAGCAAATGTCCAGCAATTCACGTGTATTGTGAATACATTTGCTGGAAGTTTGTTGGACGTTTGCTGGATCATGTAAACACCCTATTAGGCCCTAAATGTATCTGGTTTAGGACTCATTGGTGTCCATATTAGGCCTACCTGTTACACCAATCACACGCAATAAAACTTGTAGCCCATGTAGCTTATCAGTAGAAAATGCCATAAAACGTCTATACAGTACAGAAGCGAAGCGAAAAATAAGCTTACAAAAATGCAAAAATAAACGTCTAAATAACTTATTTAAAAGAGATTTTGAATAAATCGAAATGGCATTGTTTTTATATGTACAAGTACACTGTGTTAGCGAAATAGTGGCCTTCCGTGAACATTTTGAAATTTGCAATAACAAGCGAAAAAAACTGCACCGATTTTAATAAAATTTTTTGCATACAATGCGACATCTAGTCAATAACGCAAAACCTTGTAAAAATCTGTTGTTGAGTTTAAAAGATTATTTATTTTTTAAAAGTAATTTTACAAATCTGTGTTTATTGGCTGACGTGATCTGTAGGCTAACGCCATATGTTGTTGATAGGCTAAACAAACAAAATGGTGTCTAAAAGATCGACGTTTAACCAAAAAAACTCAAAATTAACAAATGATACAGTGTCAAAAACTCACAGTCTAAATTTCCGAGACACAAAATGGTCTTTTGTGTTTGTGAAACGCCTGCTACACGATAATGACATTAGTTGCATTTGAAAACTTCTGGCGTTCGGCAGCGTTAGGCCCCTATTTAAAAATTGATATGTCCGCAAAGACTAAGTAAATTTTAGTGAAACTACAAATAGTGTTCAGAATAAATGGCACTTCATGCATGTAAAATGTTATTTAAATCGGTTGCAGGTTTTTGCTTGTTATTGCAAAATGTTTAGGGGCCATTTTTTCATAGTACAACATTGTGACCGTGCACTGTTGCGCTGAGCTTATGACATTATTCTCCTTCTCTGTGTTTCAGTTTTTGAGCAGACAATATACCTGGACAAAATCTCTCTGGAAAACATTCCCCGGACATAATATCTTCTTTTTAAAGGTCAAATTTAGTACAAAATCCCCATAATGCAATGTTGACAAGCGTCAAGAAAAAGGCATTACGTAGTCTTAGTTTTTAAACAGTCAAAACTCCAGGTCAGCACAATTCTGTGGTCGTGTACGTCAATGGCGCGGGTGCCGCAATTAAGCCTCTGCTTGTTTCAGCTCTTGTACATTTGCAGGCAACGAAAAGCTGAGCTGGTTGACTCACTCCGGCAAGCGTCAGCGTCTGCGTGTTGATCTGGAAGACTGGGAAGGCAACAAAGCTTACGCAGAGTATGATAACTTCAAAGTAGGCTCCGAGAGATCAAAGTACATAATCATATTGGGAAAATACTCCGGCAACGCAGGTCAGTAGGCTATATAGCAGCGCATTGTGTCGGCGATTGTCATGACTGTAAGCGTATTGAGGATGCGTTCGCAATGAAAGCAGGCGCTTTCCTGTTAATTTTTGTCAGCATTTTATTAATTTTATAATTATTTTCGGTAATTATTTCTACTACCAAATTTTTAAGTTTCCTAAATTTTTTAACATGGAAATTATTTTCAGGAAAAATCAGATTTTCCATCGACGGTCTTCTTGACCACAACTTACATGCAACTGCTAAAGTTGCCCAAACTATCTAAAGCTGTTTGATCCCATATCTGTCAAGTGACGCTTCAAGGTTTCCGTAACAGTAATGATGACGACGATAATAACAACTACAGGGTGGTCCAAAAAAACGGATACCCAGTTTTATTTTTGGAATAACTTCGGTAATTCAGCACCGATTTTAACCATTCTTTCACTGTTACAAGCAGAAATTTATGGCGCGTAAACGCGAAGTTCTTCCGTTCGCCGCACCTTTATTGTGTGACCACATTACCTAGCAAAACAAACACTGTCAAAGCTACAGTGGTCTCGGAGAACAGGCAACACATAAAGATATCAATTTC
>Ga0209454_1002276_pt1 | contig 12915 bp, 9 predicted proteins | sample WorMetHERISLAND1_2_FD_187400 | JGI IMG/M metagenome (GOLD analysis project Ga0209454, IMG submission 187400) | Marine gutless worms symbiont microbial communities from Max Planck institute for Marine Microbiology, Germany - Olavius geniculatus... | ecosystem: Host-associated > Annelida >...
GTATGCTAGTGATCCGTAGTCTTCATTCGTAGATCTTATCCATATGGCTTTTGGCTACAGTTTCAAAGAAAGCCTAGTAAAACAGAATCAGTCGCCAGAGGGCGCCAGACGACCAGCAGCTAAATATGTATAGTGTTTTACTTGTACTCACCAGAGGGCGCCACCTATCTCGCTGCCAATGCCTTATCTGCTGAAAATCACAAATTTCCTTTACCCCCCTCACATTTAGCACCCTCGTTCTGGGTGACCCCCCTTCGAATTTATGGAAAAGCTTTACAGTTCCTGAAACTAGTCTTTCAGGCAGCTGATGGTGAAGATTTGGTGATCTAGCTTGCACCGTTTTGGACTGATCCACCCGTGTGACGGACAGACAGACAGACGAACGGACAGATGGAGAGACAGAATTGCAATGGCTAAGACGCACTTCAGCAGTAGCTGCTGTTGCACGTAAAAATGTACTGTGACAGAATTAGCCTATTTACAACATAACTTGGCCACCGGACTGTGATTGCGACATCATTTTCTACTGCAGTGACCAGACGGTTACTGCACTGACTGGATAGATTGCACATAAAACATCCGCTCTGGCTGCGGCATGAATTCAGAGCTGTATTTTGCTGCAGACTGAATCTTATGCATTGTTCAAGAAGTCATTCCAAGTCGTACATGAATGGCTGAAAGTAAGATCGGAAACGTTGCAGCGTTGTCATTCGTCTGATGACTTGTTATCCGTGCTGCCATTGGTCAGTGCCGTCGTACTGCGATGCATTGGCGAGAAGCAGTTTTGGCCAATCACAGAACTGTCGGAGCTTATCACGGCCAGACTGATACGAACAAGGTTTGCCATGTTACAGTGCCAGCTCATTTCTGGGTGTTTAGGCTAGGCTGGCTAGGCTTGTTGCATATCATATTTCTGATTAAGTAAATTTTTAGAGGTTTTATTTGCGTTATTTCATATTGCAGTTTACCTTCAATGCTTTGAAACTTTTTTTCCGATTCATGAGGGAAGCAAGGTGGCAGTTTCCAAACTTTCGGTGCCTGGAGGTTGGTTGTTTTTGGTAGAAATTGCATCTGGCAATTTTTCTGTCTTGTAAAAATACTGCTACAACAATTTCTTATAATAACTCTGAAAGTTTATTCCAGGGACCAGCACAGCCAAACCTGGAGTCACTCTAGAAAACGGACTGATTAAACAAAATTTGATGACGAGTAGCTTTTGACACTGTTGGTTGAGCGAACGAAGGGCATCTGTTCTTTAGAAGAAATTTGTTGCAACAATTCTGATTTGGAGTATCTCTGTAGAAATATGTTTTTAAAGCAAAAAGCAAAAGTAATACATGCAGTAAATGTCACAGCTTATCCAGTATCATTTTTTTCTCAAAGCACAGATAATGTGAATACAATACACCAAATGAGAGTAAGGGAATGACGTTTGACTGCCCTGTGAATTACATAAACACTTTTTTGATAATTGGAATGTGTTTGGGTTCTTAAGTTTCGATTGTATTTTATCTGCCGTGCTATTGTGGCTGTGAGGATTCGATGATTGGATGCATGTGTGGTTTGCAGTGTGTGCCGTGAGCTTTGTCAAGCGTTAGCAGCACACCAAGAGATAGAGACACTTCTTCGCTGCCTTGCGTTCATTCACGACATTCCCGAGTCTGCAATGTTGACGTGCTTAAAATGCTTCCTCGTGTAATTTTTGAAGTTTTATGCTTTGTGTCTTCACTTTTCATGTTTAAAACTTAGAGTTGTGTGATTTGAAATTTGATCTCTTGGTTGCAGCACTTTTGCTGAAATTTGTTTTTGTTGTTACAAGAGAAATTAAGTTAAATTTGTCAATGTTGAAAAGTTATCTAGAGGTTCTCTGGATTTCTGTATGAAGTTCAGTTATGCCACTGAGGTACTTCTCGATGTGAAAAGACATATGCTTTATTTGATGCATTGAGCATTGTTTAAGCGTTTTCTAGAGTGACTCCAGGTTTGGCTGTGCTGGTCCCTGGAATAATTGTGTAAAGGTAAAGGTAGAGGTATAGCTCTTAAGGAGCGAACCCCTCACGGAGCGTCACTTGTCATATGGGATCACACAGTGTTACCTGCCGCCTGACAGAGGTGAATGCACCCCATTTTAACCCCAGCCAGATAGGCTGGTACTCAATTTACTTACCCTGGAGGGATGGAAGGCTGAGTTGACCTAGGTGGCTGGTTACATACCAAGATGGTTTACCTGCCCACAGGCAGTCACCCATCGCAGTACTAAGCGGGCCCAGCATACAGTAACTTCGCTGATCGGATCAAATGCGTTACCATTGCACCATGCCACCAACCCGCTGCATTTGCTCGATTGTGTGCAAAGGTTCTGTGCAATGTTACAGGGCTGATGAATCAAACTTCAGTAATGTCAGTATACCAACGACGTCTGATGACAGCTGTATTGATGTCTTCAGTCCACAGCGGGCACATTGCATGTATCTTTTTGTGCATTTAAGTCTTTTTACTGATACGTCTGGTATTAAATTTTGTTTTTGATGACATTCAACTGTGTTATTATATAACAGTTGGTCATGATATGTTTAACAGTATCACACTGGCCTGCATAATTTACTTCTGAAACAAGCATTTTGCGACTGCAGGCCTGAAATTGTGCAGCAGACATCTCGTTGGATGGAAGCAAATAGTCATGAACTTTGAAGGGGTTAAGTGGTCGGTGCATGCTTTATTGTTTAAGTGCTGAGGTCGTGGCACATTTTGTACGTTCTGTTAATTGCTTTTTCAGTTTTCCTTGCTTTCTTACCTACTACCAAGTACTAGAAGTAGGAGTTGGAGAAATGGTAGACCAAGCTTAATAGAATTTTCACTGTTGATTACATTATGTGCATAAGTAGGTAGGAGCTTTTGGTAAGTCTAGCTAACCTAGGCAGACTTCAGATACTTTCAGAACTATACTTAAAGTGTATTTCATTTAATTCCTGATTATATTTACATTTCATGCGGTACTGATACTTAACCTCAAAGCAGCAATTTAGTTTTGGTTCTGCCATATAATGATGTCTTTTTGCTGGAGGCTTTGCATCAGCTTAAGTATCGACAGGTTGTGGTCAGTATTAGCAGTTTTATGAATGCTGATAATGCATTGAGCAGTTCGAGTTTTTGAATCATTGAGAACATGTGTTATACTTAGTATTGCACAGTTTTTGATTTCTGTTGTTATACTGCTGCATGAAATGCTGCTAACAGTCCCATTGTGTTTTTCTGGGGCTTTTCAAATAACTTTGGAAAAATAGGTTAAGGTGAAATCGCCGATAGTCAACAGGCCCTCTCACAGCTCTGTGACAGATGCGAGTGGTGCTCATCTCCGTTTCCAAGGCCCCGAGCCAGCAGCATGCGGCAGACGCCTCACCTGCCGTATGGGATCACACAGTGTTACCTGCCACCGACACAGGCAAACCCGTCCCTGCCTTATATATGGGAGGAGGGCCAGACCTCTACATATTACTGCTGTAACCTTCCTGGCGGTGAGGCCAATACCAATTTGTACTGCTTGGTGACAGAGGCACATGTGTGTGAACAACTTGCCTAAGACACTTGACAGTGTCTCGGTGCGGAGTCGAACCTGCTGCCTGAGTGACCTTAGGATTACAAGTTCAGCACGTTACCGCTAGACTACCAACCGAACAAAAGAATTAGCCATGTGGCAGAATGTATTGCAATGCTATATGCATATGTATGATTATCGTGAGGTGTGTACTAATGAGTGTTGCTTTTTTTATGTCAGTCATTGAAAGTGATTTTTTGTGCCTATGATACAATCAGATGCTGTAATATCATGTGCAGGAGCTGTTACGTTATCTTGAGCAGTTGCTCTGCACATTGTCTGCTGTTTCATCAACTGACAGCAATTATCCTTCTGTGACTCAGGTACTTAGGCCACTTGTGCAAACGCTATTCATTCATTTTGTTTATGCCAGATGCCAGTTCAATACAGTAATATAAAAACTTGATACTAAGACAAAATCAGGAATAAACATTCAACTTGAAATGTAAAAATTAGAGATGATTAAAAGCTAAAATATATTTTTGAAAAGTCTATTAATGCAGAAAAGTTTGCTGTAGTTCGATATGGTGCATGCAGATTTTACACAATGTTGATACTCGATGCTAGTAAAATGATCGCGTACCGAGCATGAAATAGCCTGCAAATTACGTTTGTAGACAACCACATTTTATTCTAAAACAAAAGCTTTCTTTCGTCAATGACCTATACAGCTGTCAGTGTCTTTATCAAGTGCATCTGTGTCTTTAGTCTCTGTGGTGTTGTTTAAATCTTGTATTATTTGTGTGTGAGATTTGAGTGTCAGTATTCCACAGTGAAAAGTGAAGTCTTACCCAAGCCGTGAGGCCCATGGGTGGTGCTGATCTTCATTATTACCTTTGTTTTGAGCCAGACACTAGTTTACTGCTTTCACTGTGAGACCGTGGATATGAGGTTATGGCGTCGCTGATATGCCCATTTATGTGTGTTCTAGTTTTTGCTGGTACTCACTCCACTTACGCATGGAGGGTTGGCAAGGATTTTTTACTATTTAACTTTTCAGTAGGGAGGTGTTTTTTCATTTCCGGCAGTGTAAGATACTCCTGGACCTGAGCATTATTCTTGCATGGCATCATTCAAAATGCTTTCCCTTGTTATAGTTCTTTACGACATAATTGAACTCTGCACATGCTGTATGTGTGATTATGTGATGTGTGTCTACGTGTCAATAGGTGATTGACTGGATCAGTCTGTTGATTGATGCTCACTATGCACAGATGGCTTTGTCCTCGGACACTCCGGACTTACACATCCGCCTGCAGCGTGCTCTTCACGTCCAGGTTCCTAGTGTATTTAATTAATTCTTTTGTTGTTGTTACGTGGTGATCCGGACTTGTTGTCTCATTCAGTGACATTGTTACTGTATTCTGCAGTGTTACTTGTATGCTACAATGGTCGACTGTGGTTCTTTAGCTTACAGTCGCATGCTGTTCTACAGAAATGCCTGTTTGTTGTAGACTAGATTACATGCACATTTGTCATGCATGTGACAGTTATTGCTTACTATGTGCTACAGATGTCATAAAACTTAAGTGTTTAAGTGTTAGTTTGATATTTGACATTGTTGGATGTCATTTGCTGTTCTGTTCAATATTGACCAGCTAAATGCAGGCCAGTAAAAACTAGGATACAGCAATTAGTTTCAGTAATTTAGTTCAAATGTTGAAGCTCACTGCGGAATCTCTGCTTTTGCTGGCCTGTAACTAGCGTCGTCCTTGGCTGTTTTTCGCCATTACGACAGGCTGCAAAAACTTGTTTTAGACCCGGGGTCTCAAACTCATTTGGGAGTGTGGGCCACACTGCAAGATATCACTCAGTTGGTGGGCCGCATTGTTTTTAAAGACGACAGAATGCAGTAAATGCCGTAATTAATACAACGACATAAGTAAGTTTACAGTATAGTTTAGAACTTGAGACTTTTTCTTGTCTCCAATGAACTATGGCCATTGATTTGACAGCATTTGGCAGAAACCAAAAAGTTGACGTTACGCTTGAAATCACGGGTGGTAGCCAGTCGCAGTGTCGCATGCAGATGTTCATCAGTGAGTCTTGATCGCAAAGCAGATTCGTGATTTTCAGTGAACGCAAGTGGAAAAATATAGTTTCACTGGGCTACTAAAGGAAAAAAATACTGTAAAATAATTAAAATGACTTATTTTAGCCCAGATTTTTTAAATTTTAATAATTGTGTTACGGGCTACAAATAACATCTTCGCAGGCCGCCGCGAGTTTGAGACCCCTGTTTTAGACAACAATGAAATGCTACTTATATAAATGCTAAACTAACTCACTGACCCTAACCCTATCCATAATTGTGGCAGCCTTGGAATAGCGGGCCGACACGATCTGAAGACTCATCTTTTTTTCTATCTTCTATCCCACACGTTCAGTTGCTCTGGCACTGTAATCATTCATCTTATTTTCTTATTTATTTAGGAAATGTCATAGCAGTTTAGTTTTCTGACTGTGAACATCCTGTGTCATGAATCGTTGACAAGCGTTGTTCTGTTGTTTAGTTTATTTTGTACCATAAATGCAAAAAGTATTCCCGTTAATGTTAATAAGAAGCCTACTTGTTATTGGTCTGTATTGCATAAATAATATATGTCTGTAGAATGCACAGCAGAGCTATAGTTCATGAATGATTGTTTTGTGCACTTGTGTAGCAAGAAGATATCAGTGTCATGAACGAGATAGCTGAACGCCTGCTGTCAATTTTGCGAGGCAGGAAGACCCAAGAGCCTGACGTCGGCTCGTACTGTATCACCATGTTACATATTGACTAGTGATACAGATTCAGTGATGCACTGTTACTGACTGTTGCTGTGTCCATTCTTCACATTCTTCTTGAGAATGTACATATTAAGCCACCTCTACATAGTAACTGGAGCCTTTGTTGCTTTGTTTCTTTTTTTCACTTTCCACTTCTCCAAAACCGGACAGCAGACCAAAACCATAATTGGGGGGAAGGATGACCCTTTCTTGGAAGAAGTTGAGGCCAAAGGTCACCCAGCTCTGTTGAGGGTTTTTGGAGGGAGGGCCATTTTAGATATCCAATATATTCAGCCGCATCAGACTTAAGGCTTTGGGTGGCCACACGTTCAGCCCTGCCTCAAATTTCTAGTTGCAAGAAGACCGCAGGGTGTATTGTGGGCTGTCAGTATAAAGAAAGAAATACAATGAAAAGGTGGGTTAAGTGCTGGAGTGAGCTAGTTTATAGACAGCTTAGAAGTGACGTTTGTCTGATAGCTGACCAGTTCATCATTTTTATCGTTTTTAGCATGATGATCACGTTTTCTTATTTATGTGTTTGGAATGTCGGGTCAGTTGTTTAAGGCTTTCTGTCCGAATTTCATAACCTGACTTTTTAGAAACTCCCAAACAAAGTTCGTCATTTGAGCTGTCTGTTTAACTGTTTTGCTTTTACTTGCTTTTCTCTGCTGTACTTATGGCAATAGAAGATTGATACTTTATTGATCAACTGATTTATTTATTTGTTGAGATCATGTAATGTCAGTGATATTTTTGTGGGTGGCATATGGACGTGATGAATGTTCTGTACCTCTCACTTATCAGAATAGATTTCTTTAATGAACCAGTCTTAAGTCTTAAAGTCTTAAGTCTAGTGAACCAGCTTTGTGTGTCAAAACAACGCCATTATCTCCGCGGTTCACATATCAGCTCACTACTCACACTAGTTAATTATTTTTATCCTGCTAAAGTTAGGAGGCTGAGTTGTCCTGAGCAACTTGTTCAAGACACTGTTCTTAATTTTAGTTATGCCTTGTCAGCGACTGGCGAAAGTTCATTGTTATGTAACAAAAGCATGTTGCTTGTTTTTTTTTGTTGTGGCAGCCGAATTTCAGTTGCTTCTGTAAGTTTTTGTGCACGAAAGCAGCTAGACTGCTTTAGCGCGTATTAGACATTGCAATTCGGTCCGTCCATCCGTTCGTCCATCACACGGGTGGATCAGTCAAAAACGGTGCAAGGTAGGATCACCAAATGTTCACCTTCAGCTGCCTGGAAGACTATAGTTTCAGGAACCATAAAGCTTTTTCTTTAATTCGGAGCGGGTCACCCCGAATGACAGCACTAAATGAAAGGGGGTAGGAAAAATTTGCAATATTTAGCCAATAAGTCGCTGTACCTGAATAACTGTGCGAGATAGGGCCTAGGTTACTATTAATCACTAATAGGAAATCGTACACTGGCTCTCGATTTCCACCGAATTCAATGATCTTGGATGACTTTGAACGCCAAAGTAGGGGTTTTTATGAATTTTTTGGCAATTTTGGGCTGCAAGACACATTTTAAGAGCGAATTGTGCCGAAATCAATTGAGATAGACATGGAGAAGCTGCATATGAATTTTTCAGCATTGAACGTAGATTTTGATGGCCCAAGTCTCGATTTTTTAGGTTGAAGTAAACTTGCGCATGACTGCATCAAAGAGCGGTACCCTCGTAAAAGTCGTTTTTACCGTTGTTGGCCGCCGTCCCCGATGTATTTGTGTCATCATTGTAAAAATATGTAGCCCTATTTTAATGCAGAGGTGTGCTTTGAGGCGACAAAATTTTACAGACGAAAACCTTGCACTGCATGTAATCATGGTCGTCAGTGCTGGATGTTTATTAGTTCTATAGACTGTATAATGATCTTTGGGCACATGTTTTGATGCCGTGACTTTTACGCGCGATAGCAGAATGCTTCGCGCGTCTTAGCCATCGTCTAGGCGTCCATCCGTCTGTCCGTCCGTCCATCCGTCCGTCCGTCACACCCTGGCACTGTATCAAAACGGTGCAAGCTAAAATAACAAAACCTTCACATTCGGCTGCTGCCTCAAGGTCTCTAGTTTTTCGTGACAAAATTTCGTGCCCCCAGGTGCGGGGGTTCCCCTCGAACGAGGGCGTCAAAAAGGCGTAGCCTACCCCTTCTAGAAGACGTTATTTTGACCCTATTGGCTCTTCTAGTGTGAAAACGGTTGCAGATAGGTACGCACATGTTGCTTATCATAACAAGCACTGGTGACATGCTTTTTGGATTTAATTACATGACTTTGAACGACTTGAACCCCCAAAAATGGGTTTTAGTGAATTTTTCGCAATTTTTGGATACAGCGCACAGTTCAACACTGAGTTGCGACGAAATGACTGGAGATAGACCAAGACCAAGCGTGTAAGACGACTACTCCCCTAAAAAAGGTTATTTTACCTCAATTATCTCGTGTAGTGTGAAAACGGTTGGAGATAGGTACAGACATGCTGCTTATCATAACAGGCATTGGTGACAAGTTTTTTTATTGGTGTCAACATCGATGACCTTGAATTCTCAAAATTGGAGTTTTTAGCGAATTTTTTGGCGATTTTCGGCTGCGACGTATTTAAGAGTGAATTACGCCGAAATGGCTGAAGATGGACCTGGACAACCTGCATATGACATGGGGTGGCGGCTGTAATATAGATTGTTACCCTCTAAATACTGTTTTTTGGCCCTCAGGCCTCATTATTTGCATTATCCCTAATATAAATGTCAGATTTTGATGATACACTAATCTAACAAGGAACTAAACCAGACATTTAAGCAATACAGGTATTGCGCAAGCATTGCTTACACTCGGTGTGTTGGAGAGACATAGCAACGATCACTTAGGCAGCCTTACTTGTATTATATGTAAATCGTATCGATATTACGGAGTTTGGTAACTATCGTATCAAAATCGAAATTATGAAATTGGCATTTGGCACATCCCTAGTTTTAATCCATTGCTATTTATAGAACAATGGTGATTACAAAATACCGAGGCTGTAGTGGTCACTGTGGTAGTGGGGAATATATTTGTTTGTATGTTAGTCATTGAACATTATTTAGTTAAAAGCAGATTAGCACATACAAGCCACATTTAGAAAAGCTTTATAATTAATCCCAAACGCATAAAATAATTATTAATTTTTAGCAGCATTTTGTCCTTGCTAAGCAGCTTTTGTTTACATGCCGAGTGTATTTTGTAAGTAGAAGAACTGTGAAATGTCAGCAGTTAATTTTACAGAGGTAAGTTTTGGCAAATTACATTTCTGGCATGTTCATTGCCAATTTACGTATTGGGGGTGCTTTGAAAATGTTTGTCAGCATTTGTTGTTTTTTTACACTTTGCAGTATGTGATCAGCTGTATCTGTCCGTGGGGCGTGGCGGATCTGCCAATGTGTTCAAGACGTGATGCGTATTTTTCACGGAAGAGATGGCAAGCAAGTTGCCAGTTTAATATACCATCTTTATATTGACTGTTAAATAATTTTTGTGTTTTTTTTTGTTTCAGTTTTTTCTCATTTCCGTACTCGTTATTTTTTCTTAGTAATTTTTTTTGATCCCGGGTTTTTGTCCCTTGATTTTGTTTCATGGTTGATTTAATGTGGATTTTTGTGGAGCTTGTTGTTTAGGCAGTGATTGTTGATTGTAAATGTTTACAGAGTGTTTGTTCGCAGGACGTTTCAGCTGCTGGTTGATTTGTTTGCCAAAACAATGTTGGGTTCAGCGTCTCGATTTTTTGACGTGGCTGTGAAATGTCCTTCAGTTGTGAAGCATTGTCACTACTCCATGCAAGTGTGAAACATAGAGTAGTTGTGGGTGCTGGGCTGCAATGTCACAGACTTATAACACTTTTGGTGCTGCCAATCAGCACATCTAGCCAACATTCATCTGACTGAATGGGTCTGGATAGCTCATATGAAGAGCATTTGGCAAAGACAACAAAACTCAGTGACTTATTATGCATGTGTGTTTAATTAGGCTATTCTTTGCAAAGTGCATTACATGAATTATATGCCTAGCTAGATTTTTTAGCATGCGGCCGAATTGACTGGCAGTCAAAACGTCCTGCAGCCAAACTGGTGTTACACGTACTTAGGTACAGGTACACAGGTGTCTTGAAACTGTCATTGTCATAATTACTGTTAGTGTTGTGACGTGTGTTGTAGCTGGTCCAAGGTGTTCGGACATTGTTCCGCGCCGGTCACACGCTGCCCGCTGAATGGCGCATTCAGCAGCTCAATGCATTGCTGAGACTGCTTGATGAACAATCTGATGCATTAACAACTGCCATGAAACAGGACCTCAACAAAGTATGCTTATAATATGTTTACCATATGTTAAGAAGTGTAAAAATTTTTTACAAGTTCTTGCAACATATTTGTGTACGTGTCCAGTTTTCACCACTATGTTATTACGTGAAGGCTGCACTTTTGTCTGTTTCTTTGTTGTAAAATTTACTCAAGTTATTCATGGTGTTACCACTGCTTATAGCCATCAAGCTGGAAAAAGGCAGATATTATTTGCAACGGTGTGAGCACACATTTTGGTGGGCAAACATTGACTGTGCATTTTTGCTCAGTCAGCTTTCAGAAAATGTTCTCTAACTGCTGTACCAGATTAGTAGTAGATATTTGAATTTTCTAAGTACTGTTTTAAGCAGATGTCTAAAGTGATACAAATAAGTACTTACTTGAACTTTTGTTGTTATGTTATTGAGTATGAAGGGTTAAAGGTTAAGACATTATTTTGCTGCTGTTGTGTCATTGTGTTTAGCCACAGACTGAAGCATTTGTGATGGATGTTAACTTTGTTCGCAGTGAAGTTGTATATGCACTGAATAATATCCATGAATGGATGAAGCCACAAAGGGTATTTTCAGTTCATTAAAAAATTTTTAATTTGTGATTTTGCAGTATTTCATTACTGCTGTATGTAACTATCTATTGTTTTTAAAATAATGGTGTAGTCTTTTGATGCCATTGATTTTGTAAGCAGACCTGTGTGCCAAGCTTTATTAAGATTTTTGTATTTCTCACAGTGAATGAAATATGATGCATATTGATATATCAATATATCAATATTGATATCAATAAGAGATATCAATTTTTTTGTTTTTACTGCATGATGTCTAAAGGTCTCAGCATTTTGCAGTACAGTAGTTAGCTGGTATTTAATCATTTTAATGAAGGTAACGTTTATGTGAATTACATTAATTAACCCGGCTATAAAATCAGTACAGTAGAAGAGATTGTAAGATTCTACTGTATGTTCTGAACATTTTCAGAATTATATTTCAGGTACTGAACATTTATACACTAAACAACGATAATGCCTGCTCAGTTATAGTAAACTGTTGGCAATGCTGATGCTGTTAGTGGAATTGGTGGCTTTGTGACAATTTTACTCCAAACATGTACAAACTGAGTCATTAAGTATGTTCAGTGCTCCATAGTAACTAAAGTAGTTCTACTTCGTTACTCTACTTAAGTAGAAGTTTTTACTTTTTACTTCTACTTAAGTTGCTTTTTGTCAGGCTACTTTGTACTTTTACTTATGTAGATTTTTGAGCTATGTTCTACTTTTCGTTACAAAAAGTAGATTTTTTTCTCAATGTAGTTATCTTGTCAACTACTGCAATACAACTGAAAACACGTTAAGATATTTTTAAAAATATTTTATCTTTAATTGCTAGTAGTAGTAACCATTGCATCATAACCTTTTGCTCTTCTGTAGTTTCTTTACATTTAAGACTGTAACACTCGTTCTGATTGTTTCATATAGGCTAACCATATGAATTTTGCACAGCAGTACTAAACTGTTGACTAATGTTTGATCTCATTTTCCTACTAGGGATAACTGGAGGTAAAATGACTGGTAAATGGCCAGTATCAGTATGACTAGACCTAGTGACGTACCGTAACTTAACCATAACCCTGACCATAACCAGTTAACCACGAAATTCACTAAAGCCTTTTGGCATTTCAAGCTGTGAGAACTGCCTTTTTCATGTATACAGTGGCTGCCTAAATTTTGCAGAGCAGCGTTTGAGTTTTTAAATTGAAAATTTGTAGTTACTTCATTTTTGAGTATTTTCCGTCTTTTCAAGTACAAAAACTACTTTATGTCACTCAAGCTGTAAAATTGTGTTTTGGGTAAAATGAGCATAATCTTGGCACAAATGTACACTGTGAACCATAAAAAAGTGGAACCGTTTTATTTTTGTAATAACTTTGTCAAATATCAACACACTTGGATAATATTTGGCACACGTGTAGTGTGGACAATCCTGAACTAGCTTATGTGCAAATCACATGTCAAACTTATTTGCTGCTCTGTATTATACGCTAGTAAAACAATACACTATGAAATAGTGCGTATACATAGCATCAGGAACTTAGCAAGCAGAGTTTTTTCATTGACAAAATGTTTAAAAGTAAACACACTTGCAAACGTCAGTCAAACAATGTCACAGCTTGTGTTCAAAGTGTCCGCCTTTAGCTGACACACAGCAGCGCAGG
>Ga0209454_1002280_pt1 | contig 12911 bp, 4 predicted proteins | sample WorMetHERISLAND1_2_FD_187400 | JGI IMG/M metagenome (GOLD analysis project Ga0209454, IMG submission 187400) | Marine gutless worms symbiont microbial communities from Max Planck institute for Marine Microbiology, Germany - Olavius geniculatus... | ecosystem: Host-associated > Annelida >...
GCACAACTGTCGGGGAGCATGTTTGAAACACAGTAAAACAAAGTCTAAGTCATTCACCAGAAGGCGCCAGACGACCCGCGGCTATAGTGTCTATAGAGTTTTATTAACTTGTACTCACCAGAGGTCGCCACTATCGCTCTGCTAACGTCGTATCGGCTGGATATAGCAACTTTTGCCTACCCCCTCTCATTTATCGCCCTCGTTCGGGGTGACCCCCTTCGAATTTATGTAAAAGCTTTACGGTTTCTGAAACTAGAGTCTTCCACGCAGCCAACGGTGAAGATATGGTGATCCTAGCTTGCATCGTTTTTGACTGATCCACCCATGTGACCAACAGATAAACGGATAAACAAACGGACAGACAGACAGAATTGCGATGGCTAAGACGTCCTATAGCAGTACCTGCTGTCGCGCGTAAAAATTAAAACTAAAATGAGATTAAATGCAAGTCCTTGGCTTACCATCGACATATATTCCTTTTTTCTGAACCCGGACAAGTTTTTCCAACAGTTGGTAACAGTCAGAGACTAAAATCTTTTGACATCCTTCACGAAGTGAAATCTACAGCACAACAAGTCACACACACAGTAAGAATTATCTACCAACTATTTCTATTTGCGTTTAAAAACATTAATTTTTCGATAGTGGTAATGAGCGTTTATACATGTTTTTCTTTTCTTGCATTACTTCCAGCTGGTTTTTGACGTCTGGTGGCCTTGACCCTTTTCCTTTAAACTAAAAATCGGCTCACAGAGAAATGTTGAAAGCATCTCAAACCAGGATAACGTCTAACCTGTGCTAACGGAGGGTCACCAGTACGCTGGTACCGTGTTATTATAGTATAGTACGGAAATATGGCGCTGGTATAAATGGAGAAATCGAAGCAGGATTGCCAGCTGCCAATGTAGTGCAGCGAGTAGCGACTGCACCCGCTGATCCAATGCTCGTGGGTTCAATTGCACATGCAGCCAAACATTTTGCAACTATTTTTCCTTACTTGTCATAATTAATTTTTTCACTGTGACAAATGTCTGAGTTAGGGTAAAATGTTGTCAAAATTTCCAAAAAGTAAAGTGAGCATAGCAAACCTTACTTTCTTGACAACATTTAACTCTAACTCAGACAATTATTACAACAAAAACATTAATTACGACTTTCATATTTTTCGACTTTTTTGGGTCAGGGTTGGTTAGGGTTAGGGTTAGGGATAGGGTCAGTATTTAGGGTTTGTGCCAGTGTTTGTTAATCGATGTATAATTGTAGGAAACTGTTCAGCACAGGTTTTCCATCATGCTGGCTTCAGCCGCTTGCGGAAATTTCACAGCAATTTTTGTTTTGTACGTCTTTCTGTTTTTGAGTTAAAAGCCTGCAGTCAACCAGACAGACAGACAGAGAAACAGACAGAAACTGTAAATTGTACTAAGATCACAGCATAAATCTACATAGAGTGTTGAAAGCAAGCAAATCTTCACATGCAAATGCAATGTGATGAAAATTACGCGACTCAGTCAAACACAGTGAATACATAATGACATCTAATGACGGTAGCCAACCTGAAGGTAGTAGTCATGTAGTATCTGGACCAGCGAGTTCCTCAGTCCAGGTATTTCCAAGCCTTCACGAATCTTCTGAATAAGAATTATTGGATCAACGTGCGTACCGATGTTGTTCAGCAAACCAGTTATAAATGCTGCAAACATTCGACAAGACGATAACCAATACAATTAAGTATTGGGTGGCGCATAAAAAAAGTGCAACATAAGAGTCAAATGGTGAAGAACTCTGCAAAGTTTCTAGTTACACAAAGACATCAAACACAGTAGAAAAAGACCAGCTAGGTTTGTCAGTAAAATATATAATCAAAATATCTACGTGAATGAGCACATAATATGTCAGTGATAAAGTTTTCTAGTTCTACAATGACATTGAACATATTGTAAGCAACCAATACTGACCGGAATTGTCAGTGGCCAGAAGGTCATCAAAATACGTAGGTGGATGGTAGAAAAACAGGAATTTAAAATTAACCACTAATGTGCTAGTCACACTAGTAATGACTGAACAAGATTGTTTTAAAGAACTGTTTGAAATTAGCAACATCACATGCCGGATCTGAGTTCATCTGGCAGCGAGTTTCAGACCAATGAACCGACAACTGGAAAAGCCCAAACGCAGTATACATGTTGAGTTGACAGCAAGCTACAATGAGCCGGTGTTGATTTGCGAAACGTAGTCGATGTCGCATAATATGATGTAACTGCACCTGTGATATACACTGCGTCCCCAAAACGTCCCACAATGTCACTGCCCATATCTTCACCAAAAATTAACCGATTTTCATAATTCTTTCACTGACACATTCTCTGGACAATTAGCGATAAGATGGTTAAAAATATCGCACCACATTTTAAGTGTGTCGCTACACTACCATGTAAAACACAAGGATGCTGGTGGAATTTTTGAAGACAAACTGCAAAAAGAAAAGACTGGGCATGTTAATAACAAAGATTTGAAAAACAGGAAGCACGACCAAGACATGAGACCGGCAGACTGAAGCATACATGCACTGAAGAAAACGTGACCACTGCAGATAAACTAATAGCCCACTGTGGAAGGAAGGCCAGAAACGAAGAAATCGTTCAACACGCCAGATATCCAAAGGGACAGATCTAACACAGTGTAGCATCATACAGAAATCATTCACTGCATTTTTTTCTGAAGTGTCTGTCGTTTACCAACACATTTAAGTTGTTTTTCCTACATTTATATTTCACAAGGTAGTGTAGCAATGCAGTTAAAGTGCGGTAGGATATTCAGTAACCGCTTTATTGCTAATTGTCCGCAGAATGCACCAGTGACAAAAATGTGAAAATCTGTTGACATTTGGTAAAGATATGGACAATAAAAAAGTGGGATATTTTTTGGGGACACAGTATAGTTCTATGGTTATACAGTGATGTCAAACACAGAAAAAAGACAGAAGCACTGACTAGGTTTGTCAATAAAGTAAATGATCAAAATATTGAGGTGGACGGTCGCTTAATACGTCAGCACTGTGCTGATATAGTTTTTCTAGTTTTGCAAAACCATCGAACACAGTGAAACTCGAAAAGAAACCAGTACTGCTCACAACACATTTATGTGTTGCTGACTACAAGTATATGCATAGACCAGACAGTAAGACATGGCATGTTTTTGTAATGATTTGCATATGGTACATTAGAAATTGTGACTGCTATTACAATTATTGCTATTACTGACTGGGTTTGTCAATGGAGTAGGTGATGAGATCTTCCCAGAGTTCTCGTTCATTGTGCTCCTTGCAAAACTCAATCGCTTGGTTCACGTCACCAAGCTCGTTGGTTATCAGCTGCAGTGCTTGCTTCGTGTTCCCCATGCGACCTGCATTGAACACAAATCACGACGAATCATACAGTGAGTGAGTGAGTGAGTAGGGTTTAACGTCCCACCCGACAGAGTATAGCTCATTTCGGGGACGGCCTTTCCAGGCGGAATGCACACAAACACATAATAATTGAACAGTAAGTTTAACCTTTACAGAAACACAAAACACAAGATACAAAGAAAAAACGAGCTAAACCTAAAATTGTAAGAACTCCATTATATGCGTGCATATGTAATGTAAATAATGGTAGTTTTAATAATCTTCCCTGTTATCCTCCAGACAGACATCAATCTCATAATGCTGGAGGATACAGCACGGCACACACACAACACACTAACCATAAATTATCTACTTACTATTTTTATTTCTGCCTGCAAAAGTGACGGCAGTATCGTTTTTAGCATTGTTTCCAATTACTTCTGTTAACATGATAACTTATGAACCGCTGCACCTAGCTTGATGAAATTTTGCACATGTACCTTGACTACCTCTAGAGACGGATTAAATATCAAGGTCATAGGTCTAAGGTCAAAGTCACCTAAGATTTTCTGTGTTTTTCTGTGTGAATGATACTTGCAGGCAGCAAGAGTTTCACTTGTTTGTGGTGAAAGCACAACCATATTTTTTCCATACTTGTTACCGTATCTTAATGTTTATAAACGTTTTTTAAATTTTAATAAAAATAAAAAATGCATATTAACCATAACCATTGATTACCAAGTAAGAAGACCATCTCTGGATACAGTGTGCGATTCTGGCATTCTTCGAGCGCCTTCTGTAGACAGATGTAACTGCTCGACCGTAGAAATGAGAGCAGATGAGCTCGGTCGTACTCTGCATAAAGCTTTACTTGTTGGCCGTGATAGTCTTTGCCAAGGTGTGGATCCTTGCGAAACAACTGGTCCAAGTACTAGAGCCACAGCATCAACCAACAGCAATATATTAACCCAGCCGAAGAATTCCACAATAGTGCACTACAGCTCATACTGATATAGGCATCTCATAACTCAGCATGTATGTAACTAAATAATTGAGTAAAACGTTAGTTCATATAGCGCATCAACGCCAAAAAAACCCTTAATTCACTGGAATGAAAAAATGTCCCACAAGTCCCACAAATGTCTCAGAAGTGATTGCCGACAGAGACAGACATCTATATGACTCAATCACTCAATCAAGTAATTAATCAAAACACATTTATGAATTGCATATGTCACAAAATACACTGCGAGGCATAAAAAACATACCAAAATTTATCGACCGAAACTTAAAGATAATTATCAGATTTTAATAATTTTTGGTAAGCATATTCCAGACACAAATAGCTATCAAATGACCATTTATGTTTCCGTCTTACCAAACATCTGTTTCTGCACTACCTGGAAAAAAAACAATCAAAATATGGCATTTTTATTCAATGCAGTATCATTATTTGATTCAAATAACACACATTTAGCACATTTTGTCCAAATTTCTAGCACTTTGGCTAACAGCTTATCCAGCTGTGCAACTGCTGACAGTAAATATTTGAAACATAGGCCATTTGCGTAAACAACAGCAGGGAGATGCATTCTCCATTTGTTGATAGTAGCGTTAATAATGTTCGCCTTAAAAATTCAACCAGTCGCTTTGAGTTCATCGATATTCCTAAGCAGCGTCCCATGCTGCATAACACTGCAAACACTGTCGAATGGACCATGCTCAGGGCTAATAGGAGCTAGGCCTGCATATTTGAAGTGATGAAATTAACTGATGTTTATTTTCTTTAATTCAACTCATGCTGCGTTTGTTCTGTTTCCCCAGGTATTGCTGAAACAAACTTTAGATGAGCTAGGACTCTGAATGGCCATTTGATGGCCAGTTGTGTCGGGAATGTTCATACCAAAAATTATTACAATCTCATCATCCTTCTTCAAGTTACTATCAATAATGTCACAGACGGTTTTGGCTTTTTTTGTTTATTTTAATGCCAATTTTATGCGTTTTGATTTCTCCAGGTAGTGCAGAAGCATATGTTGGTTAAGGTGAAAACTTGAATAATCATTTAATGACTAGCTGTATCAGGAACAGTTTAACCAAAAATTCTAAAAATCTGATAATCCACCTTCAACAAATGATGTATGAATTTTGGTGTGTTTTTTATGCCTCACAGTGTAAATGAGTTGATAAAGTGGCTCTTCAGATCAGATCGACAATTATCCAACGAAGTTCGTGGCATCTGGATGTGCGCGCTCGTAGCGAGTTTCTTAAGCTGTTTCTTAAGGTGTACCACACCACCAAAGAGAGTCTCTTTTAACTGACCACCAAACCAAACCACAGAAGCATCCTGCATGTAGAGCCATCTGCCCATGGCTGAGGTCGGGAGTTTGAGGCTGGATGGTTGCTGGTTATACTGCCAGTGCTTGTTTGCACCGATTCAGTGGTTCACATGGCTTATGGAGTCATGTGATCACAGTGTCTCAGAAAAAAAACAGTCAAAATTGTTTATGTCATAACTTTGTCAAATTTCAACTAACTTTGATAATTTTTGGCACAAATATGGCCCAAACGATATAATTATGTAAGATGTACTCACTTTCCACCTCACCTAATTTCTGTCAATGCACTACCTTGTAAAACATAGATGCTCCAAATTGTTGCATAACGGTGAGTTGTTGTCTCAAGTAAACACTGTAATAACTTAATTCAGCACAAAAACACTTAATTGTGAATTATTTAGCAGAATTATGAACATATATAACCACTCACTTGGTAAATTATCAGAATTTATGCTCAAAGTGTGTCCTGCATACAAAGACACAATTGCTTAGACGCAACGCCACTGGATGATGGCAGATGATCAACTGATCAAACAGAATTTACTCATTGATTTTTTTTTAGCTGCTTTTAAGCTCATCAGTCAGCTATTTTGTTATTTGCTATTTTTACCATGAAATATTTAATACCACAAAATTATTAAACCACGTGGCACCCTCTGTCAAATTGATGATGCAAAAGTGAGCAATCTGATACAAATAACCACTGTGTAATGTAACAATCTGGAGCATCGGTGTTTCACACGGTAGTGCATTGACATAAATTGGGCGAAATGAAAAATTAGTGCATCTTGCATAATTTTGTTGCCTTGGCCATCTTTATGTTAAAAAAATATCAAAGTTGGTAGAAATTTGACAAAGTTATGACAAAATAACTTTGACTGGTTTTTTTGAGACACGGCGAGTGGCCCTACCAGCTGATGACTGGCAGTAGAAGACAGATGCTGTTTTGAGACAATAACAGAGACTGAAATGAAGCATGTCACAAGATACTGAAGAGCAGCACCATTCTGACAGTGACATATTCCATCTGTACAAACATCCTTATCAATCTATGAATTATGCTACTAGGATAAAAAACAAATAATACATGGTGTACAAAAAAAAAAAGAAAAGTAATTTTCATGTTTTGCTAATTGACCGCATGTAGGAAATGTGGATGCTGCTGCAGTTGATGAGCGACTTTATCCACCTGCAAAAACACAAACGATAGCTCTCAACCAATCACACAGAAACCACTGTCAACTAAATCAACAACTGGAAACTTGCTACTGACAAGATTGTATGCATTACGCTATACTGTGTGTCTAAATGTTTTGAATATTTGTGTATATCAAAACGGTTTACATGCCTGCAAACAGTACCCATCAAGGCAATAACTCGCCCCCCCCCGGTCTGGATGCAAATAAAAAGAAAAATGATGTCAGACAAGTTTCATTACACTGATGCAGCTAAATACGCACCACCACCAAAATAACTCTGACCATAAACCTTTTATGTGGCTATCTTGATGAGCACATTACAGGTTATTATTATTATTATTATTATTTTTCTTTATTATTATTTTTTTATCCCCGGTAGTAAAGGTTCCCGAGGGTTAAAAACAAAAGTTAAAAACAAAGCGCTGGAATGGCTATTGGTCCGGTGAATCCATGGAAAACGAGTAATGCAAAAGCACTGAGTTAAAACGTTGGATCGTCACAGAGATACGCTGGAATAAAAACTGGGTCTCTCTGTCATCGCCAGAAAGGTTACTGACCCCGATTGCTGATGAGATCTAGCGTGAAGCATTCAGCGGCCCCAAGTTTTCCACCGCAATAGGCTCGAAGACGTAGGACGCCATAAAGTCAGCATACTTATCAGCCCTTTTGTCAGCTGCCTGATCAGCCACCAGTCCCACGCCTGTGGCAGCAATATCTGCATATGATGCAGCCAACTTACTGGCAACTGTGACATCCCATATAAGAGGTTTTCCACCTTGCCACCCAATCAAAGTCAGCCCATCTGGACGCTTGCCTGATGGCTCCTTGGTTGCAGGTATTCCAGCCATTGTCGAGGGCGTGCCAGATAACGTCGTTGCCACCTGGTGTCTAGCAATCTTACCAGGAGCTTTCTTGCAGACCATAACGTGACAACCTTGGGCGTCTACATCGGACCCACACTGGCATCTGTGGGGAACACACAAGTCGAGTCCCAGTCACATGCCAACGGCCACCCGCACATCCTCGTCCTCTAGCCTCAGTCCACAGTTAGCGATGGGCAATGATAGCAACCAGTCACCAATATGTGGCGCCTCTGAAGCTAAATACCGTGCCATCTGTGATGGCTCAACCATAGATGCTTTGACGACTGAGCAGTTGGCTTGTAGGCTTGGTCGGTCCCAGAAAGACTGTTTGCTTGGCAATGGATCTGGAGGCATACCAAATGATGTAGACCAATCTGTGAGGTAAGAGTCGAAAAATAAGTCGCTCGAACAGGTGCGTGATGATAGGATTTGTTCCTGGAGAGAAAGAGTGCTTGCCGCTGACGCTAGAAAAGCTGGAATTGCGAGCGAAGTCACCATTCTCACCCTGTTTAATCGGTAAAGAAGCCTGTAGCCACTGGGTATCTGACAGAGCGGAATTCGAGTCACGACTTACTGCCGACCTCAGAAGGTCATCAAAAATCTGCAGGGAAGAGTTGTTGACCAATGGTGAACAGCGCAACAAATGCTGCACCCTGGGAGCACTGAATGAAGCTCTGAGAATGACGAGAGCATCCTGTGCGTTGATCAGAGCCAGCCTGTCCAGTGCTCGGGCCAACTCATCACACCTCTTTGACCACGCCGACTCCAAAGCTGTACCAGGAAACAACGGCGCACCGAGAAGTTCAGTCTCTGATGCCAGCACTTGACATGCTTATTATTATTATAATTAATAATACAAACGACAAATTTATCCTACCGTAAACAGAACTTCAATAAGCACAGGTTACAAAAATTAATGTCAATATGCAAACAGGGCTAGGATAAGCAAATGCAGTTACAAACTGTATGATATTTTAAACAAATGAAACTTTAACAGTTTCTTAAAAACTGGCAGTATCCTTGCTGAGGTGACATTTGTCAGCAGACTGTTCCATCATCTGTCTGTCCATCTGTACTAACTCCAAATGAAAAAAAATTTGAGTAACCAAGTTAACGTAACAATTTTCAGCTTAAAAAGTAACTGTTGCTATTTACTGTAAACAAGCTATGAGCCGTCTTCCAGCATTTAGTGTACACAATTTGACGATTTAATTACTTTTGAAAATAGAGTGACATAACTACATCTTCATTACAATCATTTACACACATTGCAAAAAGAGGTCAGGGACAGCCCCATAATATGGCAGCACTGGTCCAACCGATACACGATTCTCAATGACAACAAACCGGTATTTTGTCAGTATTGTCAAGCAGCATTTTGACTGCAGCTGAACTATCAAACTCCATCAGCATGATGATGCGATCACTGATCGACGCAAACAGGTTGTGCTGATGAATCAACTCAAATACATCACTGTGACCAAGTCTGCACGTTCACAGGTGGCATGTTAAAAAGACTGGCAAACACTGATGATTAATCACACTGTTAGTCATTAGAGATCTTCACCAACTAATAATATGTTGATCGTTGAATTTCTGACTAAAGTTGCATCACTACAAATGTCGATATGATGACAAAGATTTGAAAAAAAACAACAATCAGTTTCTCCAGAGAACACGAACATTTCAGTCTATCTACAAGACTGGATAAAAAAAGACGCACGATGATTTGGTGAGAGCACTTGCGAGTGTGACAGCTGTTAGCTAAGTAACTGAAAAAGCTGATGAGCAAAAACATGCATTTTCTTATACAACTACCATACCACTGTTAGCTTCAAATAAATTAATAATTAATCAATCGTTAATGTTTGTATAGTTTGCTAATATTGAAAATTTTAAATCGTTACCAATGCTGATAAATTTCAATGTAAAAGTCATACGTGCTACACAACGAATCATCTTGTCAGCACGCAACAAGACAAGAAATTTGAGAAAAGCTCACGTGACGGGCAGTGATCCTGCCACTTTGGCAATCAATAGGCCTACAGCAATAAGATATTAATGCATCTTGAAAGAGTACTTAAATGTGAGGCCTAAATATGGAAGACTCTTTGAATTAAAGATATGGAAACTTAGATTCTTAAATATGTACATTCTATGCTAAAAATGTCACACGCAGGTTGTCCAAGACCATTTCCAGGCATTTCTGTGCAATTCACTCTTTAAATGTGGGTTGCAGCCAGAAATCGGAAAAAATCACTAAAAACCCACATTTTGGGGGTTCAAGGTCATTCAAGATCATCGACGTTGACACCAATAAAAAGCTTGTCACTATTGCTTGTTATGATAAGCAGCATGTCTGAGCCTATCTGCAACCGTTTTCACGCTACACGAGATAAGTGCGGTAAAATAACCACTATTTAGGGGGGTAGCTGTCTCTGACGCCCGCCTGCGCCGGCCTCCTTGAACCTAGGGGGTCGGGACTTGAACTGCTAAACTCTACGTTGAATGCTGAAAATTTCATATGCAGGTTGTCTTGGTCTATCTCCAGCCATTTCGTTGCAATTCGGTGTTGAAATGTGCGATGCAGCCAAAAATTGCGAAAAAATCACTAAAAACCCCCTTTTGGGGATTCAAGATTGTTCAAGGTCATAGAGGTTGATAAAATTAAAAAGCCTGTCACCAGTGCTTGTTATGATAAGCAGCATGTCTGTACCTATCTGCAACCGTTTTAACACTATGCGAGCCAATAACAGCAAAAATAACGTCTTTTCAGGGGGTACCCCTCTTTGATGCCCTCGTTTGATGGGAACCCCTTCACCCAGTGCAGTGCATGGTAAAGATTTCTTGATCCTAGCTTGCACCGTTTTGATACAGCTTACGAGTGTGATGGACGAACAGACGGACAGACAAACGAACAGACACCTCGACGATGGCTAAAATGCGCGAAACATTCTGCTATCGCGCATAAAAAGTAACCAGAATCGCATATTGATAAACTTGTAAAACATAAACACATAAAATGCATATTACTATAATATGGTTCCATCACTCTTCACATATAAAAATGCATACAAAAGTAATAGCATAAATTAGTTAAAAAGTTAAGCTACAAAGCAAAAGTTTGTTACGTAGATGTACCTCATGTAGATGTACAGAGCTTTGTCATAACGTTTGCTGAATGTGTACCTGCAGTTGATAACATAACAGTGTAGCTAACTAGACATGGTATTATGCCATTATGCAGAACATGCTGTTTCTTCCCTAGCACTAGTGATATTCATAACCATCATCAGTACTCGTTACGCCTAAAAACAGAGGATAGGCCAGGGTGAGTTAGGCTACGTTCACATAAACATGAGTACGAGTCCGGCACTGTACAGGTTCCCGTATACGAGTTCCAGCAAACACGAGTTTGCATGTATTTCAATGGCGGCAGTTCACATACATAGGAGTATGGGTTATCTGTAAATTTCACTCGTATGAGTAGTTTCTGTCCAGGTCATGTTTTTATCCAACCCGTGCGAAGTAAACTGCCCGTAAATAGCACTAATATAATTTATAAAAACTGCAGCGCACATTTGACGTCAGAAATGACGTCATTGTAAAACTGTTCACCATTGGAGGTGTGCAGTCTATAAAATTATTAGTGATGTGATAGAATATTGTTGTTTTAATGGCAAAGCATTTCCTCGATCCGATTTCATTCAATATGGCCGACACGCATTGAGTTATCTGCTTGTACAAGTGACCATAAACGTTCTACTCGTACGAGTGAAGCTTCCACGGGCCATAAACGGAAACCCGGACCCATACTCGCACTCGTACTCATGTCTATGTGAACGCAGCCTTAGACCAGTTGGCATGGTTGAATATGCAAACAGTACACCCACAAACAGTCACCCATTGCAATAGAAACCTGGCTTAACGTTTCTTCAACCCTCAGCTGGACACCAGCTTACACTACAAAACCAGAGATATGAGACTAGTCCATCATGTGGTGTGCCTGTTAAGGCTCAAATTCCATTACACCGACTTTGTGACAGTCGTGGACACAAATCATGAAAGTCTGCAACACAAATCATGTCGCCAACTTTCATGATCTGTGTCGCCGACTTTCCTGGTGCATTGTAATGAACTAAATTCCATTAGAGCAACACAAACGGGTTTGTCGCGGACTTGTCACAAACTTTGTCGCAAACATCTTGACACGTCGAGATAGTTTGCGTCTGCGACTTTTGTGACTTGTGTTCGCAACTTGCACCGAAACTTCATGATTTCATGATTTGTCACCGTTTGTGTCTGCAACTTTCGTGATTTGTGTCCACCACTTTCCCCATGGGAAAATTTTGGTGAAAGCCGGCATAATGGAATTTGGGCTTTACCTCCCAGTTATCATTGATACACATTGTGCCTACCTATAGAAGAATGGCCATGCAGAGTTGACCCAGAGACTAGTTCAGACCAACAACCGGAGAGAGAAAATAAATGAAACTCACAGCTGGCCGAGTGTCTCCAGTAGAACCTTGTTATTGCGATCACGGTCCAATTTGTCGAGGATTGCATTAATAATGACGTCAATCCGATACAAGTACGACGGCCACGACTTTATCATCTCATACAAGCGCTGAAACACACACACACACAGTCACACACATATATTATGGGAATTTCATTTCAAATTGAAGAAAAATAAAGGTTGAGATTGTGTATAGCTGTTCATAAGAAACCCAACTCAAAGCAACAAGGTGTCACCGACGCTATGAGATCACACAGTCTTACCTAACTGCCACCCAACACAGATGAATAAGCCTCACTTTAACCCCAGCCAGACAGGCCATGCTCAATTTACCTACCCCAGAGGGATGGAAGGATGAGTTGACATGAATGGTTCATGACTGGTTTTTAGTGCTGTCAATGACAGGTTTGTGGAGCTCGGTGGCCGAGTGGTTAGAGTGTTGGACTCAGGTCAACTTCACCAGAGCGAGAGGTCCTGGGTTGCTAGAATTTGCGCTAGAACACGACATGATGATTTGCAACACGAAGTTCCAACAAAAGGATTGCAGGAAGTGGACATGGCGATCTAATGACGGAAAAACAAGAAACATGATTGACATGATACTGA
>Ga0209454_1002282_pt1 | contig 12910 bp, 5 predicted proteins | sample WorMetHERISLAND1_2_FD_187400 | JGI IMG/M metagenome (GOLD analysis project Ga0209454, IMG submission 187400) | Marine gutless worms symbiont microbial communities from Max Planck institute for Marine Microbiology, Germany - Olavius geniculatus... | ecosystem: Host-associated > Annelida >...
CATTTATGGTGTGGTGGGATCTATAATAATCACATTATTGCAAATTGTCTGCAGAGTGTGCCAGTGAAAGGATTTTGAAAATCAGTCAATAATTGACGAAGATATGGACAAAAGTAAAGTGGCACGTTTTTTATGGCCCATCGTGTACTTTGCTATGTCACTGCGACTGTTTGCATCAGCGTGCATGCTGAGATCTTTAGTTTGGTTCAAGTTTGGACTTTAGCATTCAGCTTTAAGTTGTACCAAGCAGTGAATTGGCTGAGCAAAAGTCCTAAGTCGAAAAGTGTGATCTAAGTACATATTTAAGACTTACACTCAGAAACTGAAGTCACTCAGAACTTTGTTTCTGCTGGTCGTAGGATGCGGACGATTTGCCATTTGAGAAGGGAGAGATTTTGTCATTGATAAGGAAAGACGAGGAACAATGGTGGACAGCTTGTAACAGCCGTGGTATGAAAGGACTCGTTCCCGTACCATACATTGAACCGGTAAGTACCAGTAGTAGTAGTAGTAGTAAAAGTTAAGCCACACCATCTTGGTAGTGGCACGAGCTAATGATTTAGCAAACAATGGACTTGTGGTTTGCAGCAAGCAGACATACCGCTGCCCCAACCAGCCACGCTAGGCCTTCACACCGTAGCTTGTAAGCTACTATTAATTTTCGATCCCACGGAAGGTAAAAGGCTCAGTTAGTCTGAGCACATAGTAGGTTAGCAGCCTGCTTGCAAATGACCCGTGGTGGTGATGAATGGCATCTTAACAGTCGCTGACTGAAGTACCTTATTTGTGTGCTGTAAGTTGGTGTCTATCTCTGCCTCGATCCACTAAATTCAGTATCTCACTATTTCTCACGTGTGTTGCTACATTACCTTGGGAAATGCAAATATTGATCTGCTTGTAGTCCAGCGGGTACACAGCACTGTGTCCCACCGCAGTTGAAATGTGTTGCTACACTAACTGGTGAAATGCAAATGTTGATCTGTGTTGCTGCACTACCTTGTGATATGTAAATGTTGTTTGCAGTACAGTGAAGATGCAGTACCTATGATGTCTTCTGCTGTCAACGATGTTCCTTTTTCTCCATCCAGCCTTCAACAGCAACAGTTACCTCGGTTTAATGGACAGGTACACTTTAGTCCCTAGCTTGTTGGCTTTTGATCTCTTACTACTGTTGCTAATTACTACTGTTTACGGTATGCCTACTAATATCTAGCATTGGCTTTCTGCATGCAGAAATCTGGCAGAAACAGGTTTCTTCCAAATTAAATGTGAATCGAATCGGTTGTTATGATTCGAATCAAATCTTGCGTTGAATGGCTGTATACACCTCTCAACATTCAACGCATTCGATGATGGTCCAACTGTCGTGATTTGTATTACACCGTGGCCTTATTCAGTTTGTGCACTGCAGTTACAGATTCCTCATTCCAATCCTCAAACACACAAAGCAGTATGATTATTCACAGAGCTAGCGAGTCTGTCTATGTGACGTTAAAGGTCAAGTCCCACCATTTTACGTAACTGTTATGAAGTGCTAATTGGGTTAATCGAATGCTAATTTGTCACTATTCATTAATCTTTTTGTAATACCCTACAAATAAAGTTCAAACTACTCAACTTTTCTTTTTCACAGCTTTGACGTCATCTGCAGGAGGATTGCTAACTAGCTTTATTGCCTTGAGGTCAAATGCAGCTTAATTTACGGCCAAATAGCAGCAAAAAGCCAAATGTTTCGTCAATCGTTAGCTTACTAAAAAACCACAATGATTTAATTTTACAAATCGCGTATCATTAGTAGTAAACAGATCAACGATGATGTAATTTCTGATGTCACATGCGTCGTTACTTGTGCTATGAATCAGACATTATTCTGGGTAAAACTGACGAATTTACTGTGTTTTTCAATGCAAATGTCAGTTTGTCAACAAAGCGTCCTGTGAGTGACGTCATCAGTATTCTGGCACGTTCGGGTGCTTTCGGCTGGCACTACGTATTTTTTCTTCGAAGTACTTCAAAGCGATGTTTTTCTTACAATTGATCAGCGTATTATTAGTTAGTGTTACATTCTACATGTATTTAGCTAATATCGTTTTTTCTTGCGACTTGACCTTTGATGCTTTGAGTCATTTGACTATGACAAGCAATGGGCAATCACAGCTGATTCAGAAAATTTTTGATTGTCTCGTCACTTTTGAATCAGGACGGCCAGTTCGAATTTGAGTCGAATCTCAAAGCTTTACTGGTCCCTAGTTTAAGTACAAAAAACTTGGTTTAAGCCAGCACAGACTGAAAGCTACCATACTCAGATGTGCCCATTGCATGAATATTGCTAGCATCAGTAGATTAGCATGCATAATTGTACCAAATTGTAACATTTTAGAGGCAGAATTTATAACAGAATTGCAGCTCTGTTACAGAGTGACATGCAGATGAATTAGCAGAAAAGCAAAAGAATTGAATATTCACGAATGACGTTAATATTCGTGGTTGATTGTAGAGGAAGTTGCCGTGCCAAGCTCGAGTCATTAAGAATCGTGTCGCGAATGTTTATGACAAATCACAGCTGAGTCTCAAGGTGAGAAGATTCAACTGCTGCTGCTGCTACGCCGATCTTTCCCAGGATGTTGTGGCTTTATCTAGTTGTTTTATTCAGAATTTCTGTTAGTTAAAAATTGATGAAATCTTCCTGTCTGTAAACTGTTTTGACATATTTTATCACTATGTGGTTTGGTTGCTTATTGCAAATATTTAGTGCAAAAGTTATCAAATTGTTAGTGCAGTTTTTTTGTGTAATATGTTCAGTGTTATTATTATTGTTCAGCATAAAACTTTGTAGCCGTGCAAGATTTTTACTGCAGCGATTTCAAGAGATTTTTTGGAAAGGTATTTCGGGGTGTGTGGATTGCCTGAGTAGCAGTAATAAGCGGTCTGCCTAAACATCACAGATCGCCGTAAATCCCGGTTGTTACTTATTTTTGTGACCACAGTCATAGTTAGTGATCTGTCATTACTAAAATAAGCATTTTCTGGCATCTGAGCTGATCCACAGTGTTTGATAAGTAATGGTGCTGTAACTACTACAAATAGTACATGACTTATTGGCATAACGGTGTGGTGCCAGACTTACGATTGATCAACAGTTTGTGGGTTTGACTTCTGATCAGGTCTCCATCATCTAGTTACTGCTCGGATGGCTGACTGTCAGTGTACAGTTAAACCATCTCGGTATGCAGCCAACATCAGGGTCAACCCAGTCTTTCATCCTTTTGGGGTCCTCCTTCTGTTCTCCAGTATACAGCATTATTAGATTATTGACTGTCTAGAGAATAGCAGGGAGGATTATTAGAACTGCCATTACGTTTACATATGCACAGTTATAATAGCTGTGCATATCTTACAATTTCAGGTAGTGCGTCTAGAACAACTACTACTACTAATACAGCTGCTACAACAACAAAAACTACTACTATAGAATCTAGTACTCCCACAACTGCTACTGCAACAAATACTGTGACAACTACAACTAGAACCACTACAACTATAATATACAGCTACGACAAACCCTACTGAGGTGCAGAGAATTTCTATGGGCTGGCAGTTAAGGTGTTAAGAGCTATGCACCACTTTTATCTTTATTTTAGTGTGTGTTTTGTATTAGATGGGGGAGATTGTGCTGGTTACCGCGATGGACCCAAGTGGAACATTTGAGGGCCAATTGGTCACTGGTGAGAGGGGCACTTTTCCATTCACATACATTCAGTTTATTGACGACGCCAACGACGCCCGACACTGAGACACGCCGTGTGATTGGACGATGCATTTGAGACACACCACGTGATTGGACAATGTGCTGTGATGAGCCGTGAGATTGGACGATGCACTGAGACGTGTCATGTGATTGGACAATATGTTTGAGACATGCCGCATGATTGGACGATGTATTGAGATGCGTTATGTGATTGGACAACAAAGTGTGCCACGTGATTGGACAGTGTTTGGCCATCGACTAAGTCATTGTCATAGCTACTTTTTGTACTGCATGCACAGTTTGTGACAAAGCACAGACCGGGGACATCATTTAGGGAGGGCTGGGGAATCTACTGACCCCAATGATTTATGATTCCAATTTTTTCCTTGAGCGAGTCCAGCGTAAACGACTGATGACATCCTCGATTGACCTTTACTGTGTAAACTGCACAATATTTGGTCAGTTGATTCTCAGGAAAATCATTCAAATTGTTGCCACCAGATGTCACATTTTCAGGCTGAAATGCACCAAATTTGATTTTGACTGGGTCTCTCTTTTAGACCCCGCTAGGCGAGCTTACAGCAATCTCCCATGTTCCCTAACTGGATTCAAGGATACCTGCTACTGAGAGGATGGGGCGGAAGAAAGGGGAAAAGGGAAGGGGAGGGTATAATAGAGTAGGGGGAAGAGAATAGGAGGGAAGGGATGGGGAAGAGAACAAGACCCCCAAGGATTTACAGAAATAACACAGGCAGATAGACATCTGTTGAACTGGAATTTAGAGATATTGTTAGAATATCTCTCCATCTATGGTGATTTTTATCTATGTGATCGTTAGCTTGGTCTGTAAGCTAGCTGTGTTCAAGAGAGAAAGAGAGAGAGGTTTTTTGACCGTGTGTGTAATATATTTCTATCGTGTTTTATTAATATATGTAATTTATACATAATAATATTGTCTTTAGCTTCAACGTGTGACAAGAGAATTGATGACATCGGTCCTGCAGAGTTTTGCAGTATTTTGTGGAATTTCCTGGAATTTTTCTAGTTTTTTTTTCTACATCAAACTGTGACATAAATGAACAAATTGTGGACATTATTAGCAAAATGCATTCTTGCATATTGTTGTTTTAGCGGAAATTTTATTTTGTGCCTTATTTTTTAATCTGTAGTTATGAATGATTGCCCCCAGCTTCTTATTTATTAGTGATTAAAATTAATGCATCATTATTGCTAAATTTTGCCCTCAATATTTTCTTTGTAAACCTCTGCAAGGAGTTGCACAGTAATTCTACTTAACGTATGCATAATAATAGCAAGTGTTTTTGCTTGCATAGAATAGCTAACTTCAGCAACAACATTTGTTGTAGAAATCAATCTTTTGTACATAGAGTTGCATATTAAATTAAATCATGTGGATGTGTTTTTAATTACCTCTCAGCTTGTACATAGTCGAGGAATACTGGTTGCATGCAAAAATGCTGTTGGGGTGTATATTGCTTACTGTGCAAAAATCTACATTGCATGTTTTTCCGCATGTGATGGCATTTTCAACCACCCTATCCAGGAATATGCAATAAAAATAGAAATTTCAAACAAGAGATAAATGTGTGAAAATTTGTAATTTTGCTATTAAATTACTCACAAAAGCGGGTTTAAAACCCCAAATTTTGCATTTTTTAGACAAACGTTTTGTGGCATGACGAAAATCTCTGACAGCCCAAAATTCGTGTGCAAACTCCCCTCTGCTACTTTTTAGTGCATTTTTGACATATTCCACATATTTGTGCATATGTAATAACAGAATAAACCGGTATCTTCATGCCAGCTTGTACAGTTTGTAAATTGATTGTTTGTTGCAGCCACAAGTTTATCTTTATGTGTAAATAACCTATCGACATTGCGTCTGTTGCAGAGAATGTATAGAACTATGTGTATCATTTATCCAGGCATATTTCATCCCTCGGTTCCCTGTCAAAACCTGGACCGGCAAAACTGGGAGTGCCAAAAATACCCCACTACACTAAACTTAACCCTAACCCTATCCTTATTTTTAAGCCTATCCTTAACCCTATACCAATTTTTAGCCCAATCTTGTGTTTCAATCCCAACCCTATCCCTAACCCTATTCCCTAACCTTTACCCTATCCTTGACCTTATTTCTTAAACCTAAGCCTATATCACTGCGTTCAGGTTTTGTCGGTAACCTTATTTCCCATCCCAATGGCATCAACAAGCAGATTGTTCTGATGCAGTATTTGACAGAGAGGCCACCCTGAGTGTTGAAACCTGAAAATGATTGTCAGGGATCTTCCCTATTCCCCCACTGGGGAGCTTTCATTACTTTTTTTTATGCCTCATTGCAGGTTGGAGCGGCCCCGTTAGCAACCCATCCCTGTTTTGTGGTTATGTTTTTGTCGAAAAGCTTTGCAAAATTTCATTTAAACTGAATAATCACTGGCCAATGCCGAATGCTGCAAAATTCCGTGTAAACGTAGAATTTCTGCAGCTCAGCTCAAAATTCAGTGGCTTGCAAATAAGACAGTCCCTGTGTACAAGTGTTGTTGATATTCGTTACGTTAGCTGTCAGCATGAGGGTGTCTGATGTACATGGTGTATAGAATCAAAATGAATGTTCAACTTTGTTTTGTGCCACCGTGTAGTGTTGAAAAACTTTTGTTTTCGGTGATAGTTTCATGCCATTTGTTCCACGTCATCCATTGTTTCCATTATCATGCAATATTTCATTCAAGATTTGTGATGAGTTTCTGTTACAGTGACAGCGATTATAGCCCAATGAAGACGTTGTTTTGTATGAGTCAATTTATATCCAACATATCTAAAAAAAATTTTGAACGTTTTCTGATCGATTTTCGGACAGGAATGGGCTTGGTCCAGAAAGGGAATGATCAGATTTCGGTGGCGATAGAAGAAAGTGTTGTTTGCACTTTAGTATATTAGTTTTCTGTCTGGCAGTATCTTGTCTTATCATCAGGTATTTCCATTCCAGTATCATTATGTAGGTCTATTGTACACCGAGCGACGTTCATGTAGCCATTGGTCAAATCGTAGCATTAAGGCATGTGCTAGACTAGACTACTGTGTGTCGTATATGCCTGTGAAAGACTTGTGAGTTTGTGTGATTAGCAAATCTGCATTATAAACAGTTGTTGTTGCTGATTTCTATCTTCCATGGTCCGCATGCATGGACAATTTTATGCAGCTTTCGCTATTATCTGAAGGCCTTTTTAATTATTCAATCAATTACTTAATTAACAACGTTATTACTGTCACGCTAGCCCACTGCTTATGCGACGTGCTAGCAGTCAAACTGTTGATGTTTGCTTTTGTTTGCTTAACTCATAGAGTTCGGATTCTGAAATATAACTTTTTTTAACTGCAGTAAAAAAGAACTTGGTCATTTCCACTGAACCAACACCTGAAATTAATCCAGCTAACGGCGTCCTGGGTTAGAAAGTGGGAGTGCTTTGTTGGCAATTTTTAGGCAAGTGGCTGCAAACTTTTTGAGTACTGTAAAGGCGTCTAAAAAGTGACGTAGGCTTATCCGAACTGAACTAAACTGGCACGGATTAGTTTTTGACGAACTGGCCAATGGGCAAGTAGGTCGAGTCCATTGGTCATTGTGCGACGCCCTTGTCAGCGTAATTACGTAGGTCGTAGACAGTGTCTACTGTAATGTATTACTGCTTGCTCATTTGAAGAGCCCACATCGTCAAAAACTAAACCACGTCAGTTAGCTCCAGTCACGTCGCTCTGTACACGCCTTAATAGTGGTAGCGCGAATTTGCCTCTTTCCTGTATTGAGGGCCAAAAAAGCCGAATTTCACGTAACTTATGACTTTGATCGCGACTGTCGTCAGAAAACGGCGTCGCAATTTCGCAAACATGAGGGTGAAGGCAGGACGCTAGTTCTTGAATACTCGAATTCGACGGCTCAGTGCATCACTAATTCATTTTCACACTATCGCCAACTTTAGATAAGTACCGGATGTCAATGCGGCCGTAAACATAAACAACTTTTCATGAAGTTCATGGTTTTTGTTAGAAATTTGTCGATGTATGCTAGCTGTCATAAAATGCACTTTAATAGTATAAAGTTTTAGTAAGCGAGTACCAAATGTAGACGTATCTGTCTAGGCCGTTTAGCTTTTAAAGCTTATATTTGCTGTGGTTTGATCTGTTGGGTCTGTGGTGAATTCTAGCAATAAATATTATGTCGTCTGACAAGGCAGCCTCCTCTCCAGACACCAGGTAAGCTGTAGTATTGAAGGCGATGATTCTGGCATTTGTATTTTATCATTCCATTAATGGTTTGCTATTGGAGACCTTTTAAAACCATGCCTGTTAAACAAAAAAGAAAGTTGTACATATTGTAATGTAGTTAATGCATTCGCAATTTAACTTTATCACTAATGTTCTTCTTAACCCTGTATGTCAGTATAGCACGTATAGTGTTTGTCAGAATAGGAACTACCTTATATTTTTTATCAGCTGTTTTATTTCATACAACTGAATGGATTGTGATGATGATGATGATGATGATGATGACGTATGAATTTGTAGAAAGAGGACCAGACGGCCAGACAGGCCGATGTATGTACCACGTGCTCTGAGGTCGCAAAATACTACTGCAACTGTACATAGCAACAGCAGCACTACCGCTGTCGGTGCTGATAGGACTGCGCCTGCATCCGGATCTGCTGATCTAGATCTCCGATTATCACTGTCCAATGTTGATGTTGATGATTTATTATTTAGAACTTGCAACAAGCCTTTGTCTGCAGCAGCTTTGCCGACTAAATCTGCAGACAGCATCCGTGGTTTTAGAGAGTGCAGCATAGACAAGAAAACCAGTTCTCAGACTGCTAATGATAAACCGAAGAAAATCGGTTGTCATGATCCCATGAAAAAGGTTTCCAGAAGTGGCTGGAAAAGTAGCTCTGATTTGACAGTGGCAAAGCAAACTAATGCTGATGACCATATGACCGAGGCAAGCGATGCAGCTGTTGATAGCAGCATCAGTAATTCCACGGCACATAATAGAGAAAGCAATGTTGGTGATAATGTTAGTGGTGAGTATATTACTAATTCATCGGCAGTCACAAAAGCTGAGATTGAAGTCGAATGCAGTGAAACTGCTGCAGCCGCTAACAGCGATGTTTTGGTGAATGAACAAAGTGAAGATTTAGATTCCGTAGGTGTGAATTTGTATCAGACTCAGGAGGATTCTGTTTTAGCCATTGAATCTTGTAAAAGCAGCCATCGGAAAAGTAAGCCAGGTTCAGTGGTGGCAACACGATTTAGAATTGGAAGCCAATCCAGCAATACAGCTGAAACTGCTAATATTAGTGACAGTTTGACTAAACGAAGAGAAGATTTAGATTATGAGTCGGTTATGTCATGTCAAAATGCTGCTGCTGTGCCTGCTAGACTTGAATCTGACTGTGATGTGGACAACTCAGGACAAAATTTGGCAGAGCTAACAGATTTGGTTTCACTAAACTCAACAGAAACAGCTAGCAGCGTCAGTTACTCCACAACAACTAACAGAGAAAGCAATGATGGTGATAATGATAATGTTGAAAACATTGCTGATTCATCGGCAGTCACAGTCACAGAGACAGATGTTTGTTCATGTGATACAACTGGTACAACTACTGTAGCTGATAGCCACACAAGCAGCATCAGTCATTCTATGTCAGATAATAGAGAAAGTGATGATCATCATGTTGAAAATGCTAATGCATCGGCAATCAGAGTTAGCAGAGATACTCTTGATAAAAGCACTGTTGATTCTACTGCTGCTGCTGATGAAGATAATGCATTGGCAATTGTGATCGCGGAGACAGATGAATCAGGTGTTTGTTCCCGTGATACGGCTGAGGTGGCCATTGCAGCTGGCAGTAGCCTAACTGATTCCATTCTCTACGAAGACAATAATGATGCATATAATGCTGCTGCTGCTGCTGCTGCTGCTGCTCATGATGATGACGATGTTGGTGATGATGATGCTGCAGCTGTCTCTGATGATGATGAGAGCTGGGAAAAGATGTTTGATGAGTCGGGAGAAATGTTGCATCTGTCGTCAGATGCTCAGCAGGTAAATGTGTTCCAGTCATTGAATTGTACATAGAGGCAACTAGAAATTTGGGGCAAGGCCCATCGTGAGTCCACCTGGCGCCCTAAGTCTGATTCGGGGGAAAATTCATGGGGGTAAAATTCCCCCTGGGGCAAAGTCACGCGGCCCGAACTAAAATGCATTAGAATACACAGAACGCCTAGTGTCAACTTAGTGTAGGTCAACATATGTGCGTATAACTTTTTTATCGGACCAAATTTCACCAAATTTTGTGCAACAAAAGATGGATTGCCGTTCATAACACCATTTACCGCTAGTCGACATCCCTATGCATTCCAGAGATATTTGCGGTCAAAGTTGAAAGTTTCTTACATTTCACCGAATTTTGGACGTTTTTGCCCTTCAAAATTTTCAGGGGGTGGTGCACCCCAAAAGTTGTACTCGCATTATCACCCCAACCTAGAGGCACGTCTGAGGAAGTTTTACTGGCAGATTAGCAGTGTTATAATTGCATAAGCAACCACAGTTCAGCTGTTGTGAAGCTGCTGTGTTTAAACGTGACCTGGTAAATAAGACCTGGTAAATAAGTTAGTTAGTAAGAAAACTTAAGTGTTGCTGCTCTTGCACAACTACAATGTTGTTAACTACAATGCATCGTGATCTCAGCGTCTGAACAAAACTGTATTTAGCAGCTGCTTGAACTGTCCAAGGCTAATGTTATTTTTTCTCAGATGAACTGGAAGGTTGTTTCACAGCCTAGGACCTGCAGCAGCAAAACATCTGTCTCCATAGCAGCTGTAGATCCGTCTAACGACACATGTCCTTGAGTTGGAAAAACACTGCTGACGACGACCTTCGTCAGAGATCAGCTGACAGTCGGTGGCCAGGTATGCTGGAGCCATGTCGGACAGTGACATGTAGACCAGGTTGGCCATCTTGAAATACCCTCGATGCCAAACCGGACTTTTGTATGGGCCTGAATTAAATGTGTTTGTTGGGTTTTATCTACACTGACTGTGTTGGTTTGTGACCAGACAACGGAGACGCTGAAGACAGATGATTGCAGAAAGCAGAAAGTGATTGATTACTACAGTTATCAACCTCGACCAGTTGACATCAGCAGTGAAGGTATGTGCTAGTTTTGTGTTTTTGTCACATTGTCTGACCCCATTACTGAGTTACTGCTAGTCAATCTTCAAATCGTGACTAATAATTTGATTGGCATTTATCAGCAGTCAGCGGTGTGCATGAGACCTTCTGAGCCGAGACAGAGACGAGACCGAGACGTTCAAAATTTTGTCCGAGACGAGATGTTGCAGCTTCTGAGACGCCAGCCGAGACCATGAAGCTCCCGAGACTCTCGAGAGTCTCGGGAGCTTCAACGTCTCGCCAAGACGTTTGCCGTGACGTATGGTGAAACACATTGACAATGAAAAAAATCATACGGATTAATTAACTCCCACCATGGTAAGCGCTTTTTATTTGTGATACTGTGGGTTTTTGCACTTTACGTTGACAATTATCACTGAATAATTAACGGCTTGCACTATAAAGAATTGCAACTGCAGTGTCATTTTATGATGAAAAAAGACTGACGTGACATAATTCTGCTTTATGATAAATAAGTAAATGAAAAGGTAAAAACAATGTAAACGAATATGTCTAAGCCACAAATGTCATGCTGGTTAGTATCGCTCTAATTGCAGCTACAGTGTGCATGGCACCCACCTGCACAAAACGTCTCGACGAGACGCAGTGGCCCGAAGACTTGAGGTGAGACCTACTGGACCGAGACCGAGACATATTGCTCTGAGATCGAGACGAGACAGAGACGTTGAGTATTTTGTCCGAGATGAGACCGAGACGAGACGCTAGTATGTCTCGAGACTGAGACGTCTCAACCGAGACCACCTCCCTGTCAGCAGTACAGGCATTATTAATGAACTGCGGTTGATTGATAGTACTGGTGATAATAGTAGTGGCACTAGTATAGTAGTAGTAGTAGTAGTAGTAGTAGCTGCTAGCGTATTTGTAGTTGTAGTTGTTGTTGTACTGGTAGTTGTATAATTTTTAGTAGTTGTAGCAGTAGTTGCAATAGTTGCTGTTGTTGCAGAATGTGGTTGTCTAATAGAGATTTATGGCCTTCCAGCCCAGCTACAGTCATGTGATTTTTTAGCAGCTAGTACTTGTAGCTTTTGTTGTTGCAGTAGTAGTGGTTATACTTTTAGTAGTTGTTGTAGTAATTGTTGTAGTAGCTGATGTTGTTGTAGAGTATGGTCACCTGATAGAGATCTATGACTTTCCACCTGAGCTTCAGACTCGTGATCTCCTAGCTGCTTTCATTGAGTACAAGTAGGTTTAGTTCATTCACAGATAGTGTCATAATTATAGTCATAACCATGTTCCGTATACATCACTAAGTCCAGTAGTGCTTTACAGTGTCTAGGATTGTTTAAATAGATGGGTCTTGGGAGCAAAATGAATGCTTCTGATGCAGTGAGGAATCTGGTTCTATGTCTTCTGACCTTGTCCCCATGACACGTTAATTTGAAACCAGTTTCGGTTTTGCTAAATCGGTTTCACCTGGTTTGCAATTTCTGTTATAAAGTGAAAGGTTTCAATCAGAGATTATGTATTTTGTTAATTAAAAAACCTGTTCTACTTGACAATCGCATCTAAGACTCACTGTTTCTACATCAGTGTTTCAGTAACAATTGCACCCGTAGCATTATTTTCTACAGTAATTACAGTATTTGTTCTTGTCTTTTATTTTTGTAAAATTTATCAGCCATGTTACTTTTGCTCAAAACCAAATGAAACTTGCTTTGAGGATGGCTTCGCAGTTTCGTCGCAAGGAGTTTCGGTTCTGCAATTAAAAAGTGAGCAGTTCTCCAAAAACAGACCAAAGCCCAAACCAGTTTCAAAACTTCGAGTGGGCTCCTAGGCTCACAGTCAAGCACATTTTGGTAGACTGCACCCGTTACAGTGCAGCACGTCAGAGATATTTTGGAGTGGACACACTCAAGGACGTTTTTGAAAATGTTGCATCTCGCAACATCATTGCT
>Ga0209454_1002286_pt1 | contig 12904 bp, 8 predicted proteins | sample WorMetHERISLAND1_2_FD_187400 | JGI IMG/M metagenome (GOLD analysis project Ga0209454, IMG submission 187400) | Marine gutless worms symbiont microbial communities from Max Planck institute for Marine Microbiology, Germany - Olavius geniculatus... | ecosystem: Host-associated > Annelida >...
ATCCACCCGTGTGACAGACAGACAGACAGACGGATAGACGGAGAGATGGACAGAATTGCGATGGCTAAAACGCGCTGAAAGCAGTAGCTGCTTTCGCGCGTAAAAATTCTCCACTTGCCGGATACGCCAAGATAATTTGTTCAACTTTAATAACAGAGAGCAGCGAAAAACTCGTTTTCGGTACATCTATTTGATAAAAAAAATCTTGCTAATATTTGCTGCTAAATCTTATTTTGTTTTCTGAGGCTTGAGAACAAACTTATTCGATAGAGGAGTATATGTCGCTACTTCTAAGCTTCACAAAAGTGCTCCACGAACTTGATTTTTGTTGTTGTTTTGTCATTTTCTATTGCAGTGAAACAGAGGACAAAATGTCGGCTCAGTGCAGACATATTGTGCAGCTACATGTCCGCCGACCCTAAGTTTACTCTTGACTGTTGACCTTTTATTGCTAAAAAGGCATAAGCCCACGGTTTAGGCCTATTCCTGTCGACTTGTATGTCAATTTAGTTTTTCTGTGCCTTTTTATTTTTTTGTTATGAGCTCGTATGTGACAGACAGATGAACAGACGGATAGACGGGCAATGTGCGTAATGCGCCTTTATAACAGAAAAATTTTGATATTCTTGGCATCTAATTTTTCAGTGACATTTTTTATTTAATGCTGTATAGTCCTTGAGACCAAACCCCTGCTTTTCACTGTAACCTGGCTCAGAGTCGCGGAGCTTCACCTGTCGTATGAGATCACCACAGTGTTATCTGCCAGCCGACACAGATGTGCGCGCCCACCTTAACCCCAGCCAGATTACTCCAAAGGATAGAAGGCTGAGTTGATCTGTTTAGTTTATTCAAATGCTAATTCTATAATTTTATACACGCTGTTTGGCTATGCAACAGGCGTTCGTTGGCTGTACATTGGGAATCTGGAAGATTGGTGTAGTCACTCTGCCGTACGGTCTGGCAAACGCCTGCATGTCTGTAGCCAGTGGACACGTTGTTAAATACACCGGACGTGTACCCGTTTTTCTGCTAGGTACAACACTACGACTGATTATACGTTGTCTTTGATTGGGACTTGATTAGAGTTTTTAAAATGTAAACAGCGTGTTTTTGCAGTATCTTTTTATATTATTGATATGTTTCGTGTTCGTATATTACGCCCGGCAGTCTGTTACCGTGCACGTTGTTGCTGGTTGACGATAATGTGGTTAAGCCTAAAAAAATTCCTGTGCTTTCGGTTTTCTGTTTCTTTTTAATGGACCTTTAAAATATTAGTGCAGTTTTTTAAAAATTTTTTTAGTCCCAGTGAAAATACTGTTTGAATCTAGTCTGTAATGCTGCAGCAACGTTGTTTATATTCTCATGGCTACAATATAATGTATCAGTTTGTTTTTATGACTTGTTGTGCAATATTGCATGACATGTCATGAAATAAAATTTTAAACAAATGTAAAAACGAAATTTCGCATTTTCCGTTCTTACTTTTTTGTCGGCAGAAATTAAAAGCACAGTATTTTCACGCCTTTATTACTGCAGGCATGTGCGTGGACTTGGCAATTCAGTTAACGCTAATGTTGTGGCGTCCTTCAGCCAGTCACGAATACCTGCTCTACTTGCTGGCTACGATGTGGGGCTCTACCGACGGCATCTGGCAAACACAGATCAACAGTCAGATGAATATTTATTTATTCTGTCAATATATACGTCTATTATTCTGGGCGTCGGTCAAAACGGGCCTTACAAACGTACAATGTTTGGGAAAAATATTACGTATTTTTCCCAATTTTTTCGTCATTTTTGGGGCGTGCACGCGTAAGTGCAGTGTTTTGTCTTGTATTGGGTGTTCATTCCATTGCTGCCTGTTTTAGTACTTTTTCTTGCCTGATTCTGATGTGGTGTGAAAAATATATAATTGGTTAAACATAGCGGATAACAGTGAACTTATAGTACTGACTTAGCCGAGTTTTACTGAAAGAAGGAAAAGTACGTTGATGCCAATTGCTAACATTATGTGACTGAGCGTCTGTGATAATAAAATTTACCGGTAGGCCTACGTCTATTATGCCATTAACCGTCTTTTCCTAGATAGGCCTGTGTTCTATGTATTTTTTTGACATAACAGTACTTCCATTTCAGTTTCTGTCTTTGAATTCATTTCCGTTTAACACATTTTCAATTTTGTTTTCGGTTTACGTGCCAGATTAAGCTGGCAGTTTGTTATATCAGTTTTCCAGTCGTCGTCGTCGTCATCATCATCATCATCATCATCATCATCATCAGAACGCATAGTCGGCGGTGGACTGTTGCGCTTTCCACTGCCCCCGATCATCAGCCACTGACCAGGCCACCCGAGCAGTTAAATGTGTCACTTTGAGAGCGTCACATATAGACAGTTTTTACTTTGTGGTCTTTCAGTTTTCAAGCGCAAATCGTAATGGTATTGTATTATGTTGTATTGTCGCTCAGCGTTGTACGGCACGTTATTCGGCAGTGAGTCGGAAGCGGCTTTCTCCAACTATCGTCTCTGGGAGTCTCTGGGTTTCGTCGTCGCGTTCGCCTACAGTTTCTACCTGTGCGCCGCCGTCAAACTATACATTCTCACCACAGTTCTGGTCGTTGGAATGCTCGGCTACCTAGCTGCTGAATATCGCCACTGGAAATCATCCATCGCTCGGTCTATAGACGCGGACGCCAGTGCGACCAGCAACGGCGCAACGGTTTCCGAAACGCGCGAAACCGTCGCTGACAAGTCGGTAGATCGTTCATGTTCTTTCATTAACCAAGTTATTAGGCCTATTAAAGGCGCGTTAGCGCATTATAGGTTAATTTTAACGTTGTGCGCTATATAAATTCACATTTACTTACTTTCTTTACTCACTTACAGAGCGACGCAACTAAACTGAACTCAACTTAACTGATACAGTTAAGTTTTTGACGAACTGACCAACGGGCGAACCTATTGGTCATTGATTGACGCGTGCGTGCTTTCAGTCACGTAGACATCGACGCCGGTAGACGATGCCTACTGTAATGCATTGGTGATTGCCCATTGGTCACTTCGTCAAAAACTAAACTAAATTTTTCGAACTGCATCAACCGCGTAGTAGTAAAATCCACTGGAATACAGTTATGAAATTTCAGAAAGTTTTAGTGCATTTTTCATACTATTCCATTTCAAACCTAAATAGTTTCTGTTTATTGGCTGTCATTTTCGTAAACACGGTAAATGTTTCACGTCGTTTCAGACAAATAGAACTGGAAAATACGTACGCCCGCGTGGTTACCTTGAAAACCAAAAAAAAACTTTCAAAAACGTTTCACAAAGCTTTCGTGTTTTATTCTGCATATAACTACGTCCAGTCTGAATACTGTTTGCGATAGTTTTAAACATTTTGCGGATAAAGTAAAACACAAAACATCTGCGAAATATTTTTGGTTCAGTTTCAGGCTATAGTCGCAATGCATTCTGTTGTTCGCGGGTTTGTTCGCTGTGCAGTTCGTCATTGGATCTGAAGACGTACAAAATATCCACGTCCGATGACACAGAAGGTTACGAAGACGTCAAAGCGAATAACTTGAGCCTTCAGGCTGACGGTCAAGACAATCTGAGTTTCACGTATAGCTTCTAACTGAAAATAGGCTATGCCTGAAAAACCAGGCTTGGTTGGCAAATCATAGGAATGTTTTAAATTTATACAAAGTAATTCTTTGGATCCATCACCATTTAGCTTAATCCTAACTGTATCCTAAAAGCAAATTGATATTAAACGAAACGCTGTAGGCAAAATAAAAAATGTGCAAAACGGGGGATTTGGGAAAAAAACAAGAAACGTGTCAGCCTATGTGATATACTGTAATCGAGAAGAGTATTGCACACTTTTAATACGAACATAATCACGTGTTGTAATTTTGTGGCGGTTTATATAGAGCCTATTATCTTTATTCCGTGTAGGCTAATTAGTTATGGGTTATAACAATAAATTTGAGCTAACGCTCACGAGACGCGCGAAAGCCTATAGCAGTTGCGGTTCAGTATATTAGCTAAAAATTGGGATGTTCACGCTATGTTAATATACAAATACCAATTCTCTATCTGGATCGCATAACGATAGTTCCGTGCAGCCGATGGTGAAAATTTGGTAATCCTAGCTTGCACCGCTTTTGACTGATCCACCCGTGTGACGGACGGACAGACAGACAGACGGACGGACAGAATTGCGACGGCTAAGATGCGCTAAAAGCAGTAGCTGCTTTCGCGCGTAAAAACCGGACATATCCAAAGAGTGGTAAGAAAAGTATTTTAAGCTTAATGACAATCAGGCTTTCCGTTGATATATTACGTGTAATTTATTTTTGTGACTGTTTACATTATTACATTTTATGACTATTTTTCTTGTACCGTACGTTTTCTGAAGTAAACGCGACGCGAGTAATGATTCGACATTCTAGTAATGGTGATTTCTCGTAAAGATATGAAATACGTGAACCAAATTTGTAAGCAAAAATGTCTGATTTACTCATTACTGCGACGTCGGGGCAAAATAACATTTTTGGGCTAAATTTTGCGTCTGATTGTTTACAACTAACGATTAAATGTAAATTGTAAGTGGTGTTATTTCTGAAAGCAAAGCCAGATGCAGAAATTCATTATTTCTTTCGTCCATATTTGACTAATAGAATTCTGCCGAACAATTCTGCAATTGGATTGCTATCCGAATCTAGGAACCCTGATCGCCATGAAAATCTAATCAGCTGCTGTGTCGTACACGATGCCCCAGAACTCAAAAGAAGTTGGCGAAATCCGTTAATAACTTTTAAGACAAATGAACAGCTGACTGCGTAGCGAATTTCTTGCTTTGACGCGGTACTGAAACGGTCATTAGTGATCGGTAAGATGTTGTGAAGCAGTCGTCACGTGTCCTGCGTCTGTCCGTCGTAATGCGTTGAGTCGCGTCCTGACTCGCTTCGTCAGCGTTGGAATGTGGCCGGCTTTGTGCAGGGTGTTGTCTGGCACAAACGTCGCCACGTTACAGCTGAGATCGTACTCATAGTCACTGGTGCAGTCGCGGTAATGATGCACGAAGCCGACCTCCGGCGATACGCCAACCACCTTCAAATACATCATCATCATCATCATATGTCATGGGCAGCTCAGTGCCCGTTCACGTCCGACGCCTATTTCATCATCTTCTGACAGTTGCTCTGTCGTGGGTTAAAAAAAGTAGACGGGGCAAAACCAGACAGACACTGGGAATTCCCAACAGATCTCCCATAGACAGTTGCAACTTTCCGACGTGGAAGATTATACGGGAGTTCATAATTTCGATTTTGTTTTTAAAATTTTTCCAAATTTGTTCTTTTATTACTGTGTCGTGTGTTTAGTGGGTTTTCTATGCTCATTATCTGCTTCCAGTTCTTTTTGCAATTCTGTAATTAGTGTTATCAAACACTGCATTTTTACGCCATTTAGTAAAATAACTTTAGTTTATCCACTTTGAAATAAGAAGTTTAAGAACTACACAAGTTTGTATTCTGTACTCACGTCTGATAATGCAGTAAACTAATACATAGTTACTCCCGTTACATTTGTAAGTAAGTAAGTAAACTTGTAATAATCTCGAACGCGCTAGGTGTTCTAGTAGAAGGAGAAGTAAAAGTGTTTTAGACGGCGTCTAAAGATAGGAAGTATGTGCGCTTCATTAAAGATTCTGTTTGTATCTGCAAAGTAATACCCCGTTTATACGAGGAAGCATACATAAAGCTAACACGAAGCAAAGGTATGCTCTAAGTTTGCTTCATGTAGGCCTATGCTTCCTCCTGTAAACGTGGTATAAAGGCTGCGTTTTGACCTCGACCGGGGCGACCAGTCCGGCGTGTTGGAGGGCGGCTCGGGCGGCAGGGAGTGAATAGAGAGGACGACTGATGTGATGGATTCCCAGCTCGAACACGGCGCTTGGACGAACGATCACCTTGGACCGCACGCGACTGAACGAACTGCGACGGTGCGGCCTCGTCACGTCGTAACTATAGACACACACACGCATGGAAGCAATAATCAGAGTAAATTTTGTTAATTATTAATTACTGTAAAGTGAAAAGTCCTTCTCGAGCCATGCATGACACCCATGGATCGCCGCTGATCTTAGTTTCCATGATGGCCTTCAGCCGGAGTACGGATAGGCGGAGCTAGTGCATCGCGCGGTGTGCCCGTTTATGTCCCAGGTTTCGCTGGTACTCATTGCGCCTATCCACGGACGGATGGCCAGGCTGAGTTGGCGTGACCTTGTGATATCGTAACTATCCACAGTCAATAAATCAGTCAATCAGTTACCTAATAGCAGAAAACTAATAATAAATAAGCTGGTTTCTTCGATGTGAAGTAAGGTACGATCTTGCTTAAGCGTAGTCATGTTGAATACTTACCGGTAAACATGACCTCTCTTCATTGCAATGATCAATTGCTCAATCTACATAAAGCGTTATATTCTGCCCCGTGGACACGGATGCAGCGCTTTGACATTGGCGACAATATTGCTGTAGTAAATAAGCCGCTCAGTCACTAGACATTTAACCCCAGACATAGTTACCATACGCATGCATGCAAATCGATGTGTATATACCAAGTTCGAAATGACGGCGACATGCATCACTGCTCACTAGTACAGATCATCAATAATATCTCACCCGGACTGCCTTCAGTTCAGCGGATCTTTCACGCTTTTTAATAAAGTAAGTAAACTCCCATCACCAAACCTAAAACGCGTCGCTACACTACCTCGGGTCGTCGAATGTGGCCGAGACGTTGCTGTACGCAGACTGCAGCAACGAAGCTCGTCGTGGGAATGAAAGAGGAACGGAGTGAAAAAACGCGCTACGGAACGAATATCCGCAGACTCCCCTTGACTGTTCTTTCACGGATGAATGCTGCTCCGTCGAAGAATCACCGGTCCAGCTGCTTATTAATACAACGACAAGAATTAATATAATAATAAACAAAAAATCATTTTAACAACGCATGACAAACACGCGTACATTTAAAACGTAATACCGTTTTATACTACGAAAAAAAATTATTATTTGTTTTCAATTGCGTAATATTTTTCCATATTAAACGAAATAAGAGAAGAAAAAATTCTATTCAAGTTTACGTCATTTACTACCTATTCGGTATTTGTTTGTCTGTATCGACAGATAGCGACTTGGCTACTACTGACAGTTTTTAGGAGGAACTTACAAACGGCGTATCATCGCCGATCTTCTCTAACGTAGCCTAGGCCTACCGTTTAGCCACATTACACACGTTATTGCAAACGACAGACAGACGGACCACACGTCGTACAGTAAGCGCGACGGTCGGCCAAAAATACACACCGGCGCTGAGGGCTTAGTTGGACGTCCGTCTGTGCGTCCAGTTGTTTTCGACGGTCCCCCAGACGCGTCCTGGTGGTCAAGTGGTCAATCATCATCGACCAGTTGGCGGCGAACTGGGGCACGATGAATTCGTCGACATCGTTAAAAGCGACGTGCTGGAACGCGTGCGATGTTCTATACAGGCAGTCATTGGCAGCGAGCAGCTGTCCGTTGTACCACACCGAGCGCGCTGCGACCGCCGGCAGCTCCCACGGAACCTAAAGAGGCGGACAGAGCGACGTAACTGAACTGAACTGAACTGACATGGTTTGGTTTTTGACGAACTGATTAATGGGCAAGCAGCAATGCATTACGGTAGGCACCGTCTAACGGCGTTGATGACTATGCGCACGTACGCGTCAACCAATGACCAGTGGGCTGACCCTCTCGCCCATTGGTCAGTTTGTCAAAAACTAAACAGTGTCAGTTTAGTTCAGTTTAGTTACGTCGCTCTGTACGCGCTTTTACAAGAGAAATGCAAAACGAGAATAACGACGTTATGTAAAAAAAACTTAAGTCGGTTTACCGTGGTGACGAGGTCGTCAGCGCGGTAAGCGTCGAGGTTTAGTCGTACGGACGGCGAAACACTCGCGGCGACGTAGAAGACAAAATGCTGCGCCCCGAGCAGACGAGTTAGCTCCACGAACTGCACCAGCGTGGTCGATGTGATCGAGCCGTACAGCGGAGGAACGCAGACCGCGAAATCTCGACGCACGTCCCTTGTCAACAATCAAAATCACGTTTTACATAAATTGTACTTCCAGAACGACCAGCTTATGAGTGACTATGGCTTAAATTAATTCTAGAAAAATCAACATATGACCTAGATCTCATGACCGCTCGTGTCAGAAATTATAATAGAAACTTTTTAAGCGGTATGCCTTTTAAAGACATACAGAAATACTGTTTGCCATTTTATAACAATGCATTTTAATTCTGTATTTTTAAAAATTCATAGTAGTATATTTTATTCTAACGCGTCATCAGCCTGCAGCTCACAAACACTATAGCTTATTACTACGGGGCAAACGTATAGGCTAAGTTGTATAAATTGTATTTATCCACTTGCAAAACCGGTAAGCCTAGTCACTCGTCACACTAGGCTACTGTCCTGCTTGGCGGTTGTAAGTTTGTTATATATTTAACTTTATTTACCGTACATAATGATAACACATAAGCAAAAAATCAAATATATATACACGACGAAATAACAGTATAGGAAGGCCGGCAAGTGTGACAAGCGCCTTAACTAACTAAATCAGCACGAAGACCAAATTATGTTCAAACTTGTGTGACCTATACATGTAGAGGTCTGTCGGCAAATGTAATAAAAGGATAAGCCTATTGTATTATACCGTACCCTGGCTGCGCTGAAGCGCCCAGCCACGAGTTGCTGTGTTCAGTCATGCGGAATAGCGGAAGTCGCACTTGCTCGTCTCGGCTGAGGTCCGCCCGCGTGATGTCAACTGAACAAGGTGGAAGTCCATCTTCTGTTCCAGTGAACGTCGTCGTCTTTGTCGACAGGATCCAGGCGCCGTACCGACGACCGTGGTTCTCACACATCTCGTACATCTCAGCTGCCGCCGTCTGCGTTAGAATAATAATAATTACCATAAGTTTATTAATAATAATTATAACCTCGACAATGTTTATGGGCGGTGCTGTTATCCTAGCAATCCAATGCTGCAGCAAGAGTTTACCCGGTTCATTTGAAAAGTGCAGCTTTGTAGCACGCAGCGCCAGTCGGTCGCCGACCTTTGGACCAAAACGATCAGCTTGAGCCTATGATCCGCCTAAATTAACAGCTACAGTACTACGCTTACCATCACCATTTATTGCGTACTGTCCAGCCCAAAAGTTGATAATGATTTTACCGTTATATGGAGGGTGTGTGAAAAGCCGAGTCGACCTAGCTGGCTGGCTGCGTACAGAAATAGTTTACAATCTAGGTGAGAGTGTAATAGAGTGTTTACACGATCCAGCAAACGTCCAGCATTAGCACGTGTATTTTGAACACATTTGCTAGAAGTTTGCTGGATCGTGTAAACACCCTATAACATTTGATTGGTTTAGCCCCAGGCAAAAGTAACATAAAGTCTGTCCATTATTGCTATTGGCTGTAGTTTCACGCCTTAAGCCAGGCCACGGCACGACGCCACCGCCCCTCCCTAACCTACCTAATGTTACTTTTGCCTGGAGCTAAACCTACCAAATGTTACACTCCCACCTATCCAGTACTAACCGGGCCCGCCGGAGAGTAACTTCGTTGATTTGACACAATGCGTTACTGCTACGCCACGCCACCAACCTGAGTACTTCCGGTGGCGGTCTCCGACTGCTCCCACCGGAAGTAGAAAGTCGGCGACTTACGGTCCAGGTCGGGTCGGCGCCGCAGCAAGGCCAGGACCCGGATATAAGTGTCGCCACCATGGGAAGACTTCAGCCGGTCATCATAGTAGGCGGTGAAGAACCAGTCCGGACCGAGCGGAACTAGTTGTGAGGGCGGGGCGACAGACGGACCGACACACGGAAGAACCACCGGAGCTGCCAGTGAGTCGGTGGTGAGTAGTTGCTTAACGGCACATCAGCACAAACAATACCGTTTAGTCAGTGCCTGAGACGAAGAACGGGTTAAACACAAGTAAGAGAAGTCATTAACAAACAAACTAGTAATCAAAAACAAAGCTACTATATAAAATCAAGAGACATACAAAATGAGAATGACGACGTTATGTAAAGGACGTCGAATTCTTTCCACGTCATAAGGCCCACAGGGCGGCGCTGATCTCCGTTTCCTTAGCCCTCAGCCAGATACCGGTGTACACAGAAAAACCACGGATGCGAGGTTAGTGCAACGCCTGGTGTGCCTGTTTACGTCCCTGCTTTCGCTGATGGTGCTCATTGCGCCTACCCACGGAGGGATGGCCAGGCTGAGTTGACTTGGGTGGCTGGTTACATACCAAGATGGTTTACCCGCCTATCGACGGCCACCCATCTAAGTACTAGCAAAGCCCTACGTTGATTAACTTCGTTGATTCGACCAACGACGCTACTAATTAAGCCAAAGCACAAAACGACGGTAAAAACGGGCATCTTCAACAAAATCGATGGCATTCTGGAGGTCAATTTTTTTCTTTAAATAAAGAAGCGGTGAAATATTTGTTGCAAACGTGCGTGCGTAAAATCAGCACAATCAAACCAGAAACGCGTGACTCAGCCGCGCCTCAGTGACGTCATCCGTCGCGTTATCAACAGCGAGCCTTGGAGTGACGTCAGCAACGGTGTCTGGAACGTCGTCGTCGTTGCCGTCGTCGTCGTCGTCGAAGCGACGCAGACGTCGGTGAAGCACGAAAACCAGCAGAAAGTAGACGACGCCGCAGATTGCAATGAGCCTGCATAGATAGCGGGTTCGTCGCCACGATGACAACAGCAGCATTACGTGGCCATAGTCTACAGCCAGCACCTCCAGCCCTGTGCACCGCGGCTGAAGAATGTCACGTCATACACACGCACAGTCATCATCGTCATCACCATATTCGTTTAAGTAAGATTAACTCAGCCTTCCATCCCTACAAGGTAAGTAAATCAAGTACCGGCCTGTTTTGCTGGGGTTACAGCGAAGCGCGTTCACCTGTGTCATGTGTCATGTAACACTGTCTGATCCCATATGGCAGGTGACGCTCCGTAGCTCTGAGATGGGTTCGCTATGAGGAACTGTACCATTTAGCCATTTTAGCCATTTAAGTGACGTGTTTTCTTTTTGGTTGACTCCTTGAAAGTGCACTTTAGTGCAAGTTGTAAATAACTCTTATCCGATAAAAGTAAAATTTCTGCGCATCGGTGTTCACCAGACGGACAGCAAATACGAGTAGGGCCTACATCACTTTTGTAAACGATTGCTGAAACAGTGGGGTGCCATTCTGATGCCTTGAGTTGCCACTGAAGTAGGCCTATAGAAGTTTTCCAAGTTTGAACGTCGATCTTTTTGATTGTAAAGGCGCGTACAGAACGACGTAACTGAACTGATGCGGTTTAGTTTTTGACGAACTGACCAATGGGCAAGCAGTAGTGCATTTCAGTAGGCACCGTCTAACGGCGTCAGTGGCATACGTGACTACGCGTACGTTTCAAACAATGACCACTGCCCGCGTCCTGTTTGTCCATTGGTCAGTTCGTCAAAAACTAAACCTTGTCAGTACAGGTCAGTTCAGTTAGGTCGCTTTGTACGCGTCTTAAGACTTCTACACGTCTAAATCGCAGCCCTGCAGTTGTGTGATATTGTGTGATACTGTGTATCATGCTCATCGTCCGTCCGGACTTCGTGCTGCCAACACTCACGATCGGGCGTCGAGTTTCCCGCCATTGGATCTGATTATAGCAACAACAGTGAACATGAGAAGAGAAGACTAGTTTTGCACTGGAAGACAAGCGGAACCGCGCGCCGGCGAGAGAGATAGCCGGGTTGCTTGTTTGCGGAACGGAATTCCTTCTTGCGATGATTATTGACCGAACGTGCATCCGCCCGATAATGTGATCACAGATCATACAGAAATGCTGGCGGCGGCGCCACGCGTTCTCTTATAAGCTAACAGTGCGGTAGTTGTTAGAGCAGGACTGGGGGTCAACAGTTAGGTCCAGCCTCAGCTTTTTGTGTAAAGTTTGGCTGCCGTATGATATTTATGCGCAGAAAGTTTCAACATTATCAAATTCACTTGAACCAGCAGCATCGACGTTTGTGTTTGTTTGCAGAAAACAGAGTTAAAACGATCTTAAAATACTGCGTTTTCGTCGGCGATTGAAAGCATTTAAAAATGCTACAGCTCTGAAGTAAATGTGGCATTGTAGCAGAACATTTCACTCAAGTACTCGTAACCAATATTTAGAGTGCAGTACGCGAACTTATTTTGCTCACCGCATAAGGTTATGATGCTACATGGGGTATTAGGAAGAACAAGCTACCGGCGAACTACAAGAGAATGCGGCGCTGATCCCTGGAAGTAGATTTGCTTGTGACAACTGAGGAGGCTGGGAGTTTGAATCCCCGATCTCCCGACAGCTAAACTATCTCACTGACTCGCGGTCTATGTAGAAGACTGCACACATGGAATGGTGCGTGCAGACGGTGCAGTTGGTAGAACGCTTGCCTCGGAAGAATCACCGCAATACTTTTATCGCTTCTAATTAATGTATTATCTGGCGACGTTGATTTCTTCACATCCTCGCATACTGCACTTTCTTGCAGAGTCAACCTGTGTACGCTAACCGATTAGATTTATCAAACGCTATATTGCCCTTCTATGTTGTCTACGCGATATAAGTAGTGTTCTACAGAGACGGCCAGAACCACCGCGGGGCCCGGGTACAACATTCTCGCGGGGCCCGTCTGGGGAAAAAATTTTGAATTTTGCTTTTTCATATGGCGCATTCTCGTATACTTTATATTTTGAGCGACGGCGGGGCCCCAAACGTCGTGGAGCTCGGGTAACTTACCCCC